>JADMIO011227282.1_pt1 | contig 21148 bp, 20 predicted proteins | sample 8958161 | NCBI WGS metagenome assembly JADMIO01 (sample SAMN16585339, study PRJNA669376) | soil metagenome | isolation source: Crop rotation soil | place: USA: Cullars Rotation, Alabama | collected 2011
GCCGCGACTTCAAGTCACGTGAATTCCAAGCTTCGGATCCCACTGTGCTGGAAAGCTGGAAAGTATGTTTTCCCTGAAGTTCTGTCAACGCTTTGAGCTCCTTTGTAGAAAGAGGAGAGTTGTTTTCCAAAACTTCAAACAAAGTCCGCGCCGTTTTGGAGAGCTCGTGACGCGGGGCGCGTGCGCTTTGAGCCGCGCAAAGCATGGCCGCAAACAACTCACGCGAGAAGAATGTCGCGCGGCCCTGATACCACTTCGAGTAGACGACCTCGCGGCTATCCGAAAGCACCTTCATGAGCTGCCAGGTCTCTGCGACCTTGTGATCGCCGTCGTCGTTCCAGTCCCAGACCATTTTCGTTTTCGGGTAGAACTCGGCCCAGAGCGAGTTCGGAAGTTCCCGATTGTTGATCGGAAAGACGAGCAGCGCACCGTGTTTCTCAATGCTGGCTACAGCCTGCGAAACTTTTCGTGGCCTCACACCCTTAGCGAGCCGCGAAAAGCTCTGGCCGCATAGTAGGACTCCGCACCGTTGTGATACACGAAGACATGGTCGTAACGCCGGTCGCAGAAGATCGCGCCACCCAGTTTGCGGATATTCGCCGGAGTCTTCACCCAGCTCGACGTCTTCGTATCGAAGGCTCCCAGCTTCTGCAACTCTCGATATTGCTCTTCGGATAACATCTCGACACCCATGGCCGAGGCGACATCCATCGCGCTGTTTGCCGGCTTGTTTTCTCTTCTGCCGTCCAGAGCTTCACGGTCGTAACAGAGACTGCGGCGGCCTTTCGGGCTTTCCGCAGAAGAATCATAGAAAAGGTATTCACCGGTCTTTTTGTCGTGGCCGACAACGTCCGGTTCGCCCTCGGTTCGTTCCATTTCATGAAGGGACCATAACTTTGCGGCATTGCCTTCCAGCTTTGCCTCCACCTTGGCCCATTCCAGACCTTTGTGGCGGGTCATGTTCTTCTCGAAGCGGGTTTTCAACGCGCGAAGCAGGTCTTCACGCTGTTTGGGGGATAACTCTTTGGCTCGATTAGGGCTGCTCATCCGAATATGGTACAGGTGCTTTACCTGTTCTAAAATCCCCACAAGGAGAAAAAGTCATGAAATACGGCTTGTTCGTCTCGGCGATCGCCCTTGTGCTGGTGGCCACGGCGCTCCCGCTATTGGCCCATCACTCCTGGCCGGTGGATATGTCCAAGCTCGTGACGGTGAAGGGAACCGTTACGGAAGTGAGCTGGGAAAACCCTCATCCGATGTTTGCGCTGGAGGTGCGGACCAATGGTGGCAAAGCGGAGAAATGGTCGGTCGGCGGGCCCGCCATCAACCGGATGGAGGCGAACGGCTGGACCCGCACGACGATCAAGCTCGGAGACATGATCACCGGCACCGGCTATCAGTTCAGCGACGGGCAGAAGATCATCAGGCTCGAGAAGGTTGTGCTTCCTGACGGGAAGGAATTCAACGTCTACGCTCGCTAGACAAGCAACTAACGGTCGCTTTTTCGCGGAGGGGGCAGGGAAGCGACGTATGCAGCGATAGAGAGAATGTCGTCGGGCGTCAGCTTGGCGATCGTTACTTTCATCAACTGCACCCCTTCGCCATCGCGCGTGCCCTGTTGGATATCCCACAACTGCCGCGCAATATAGCTGGGCGAGCGTCCCACAATCGGCGGGCTGTCGACAGCGCCCATCAGGTCTTCTCGATGACACGTGATGCACGGCGTATTCTTGCCGGGAATAAAATCGTTCCCGACTGTTCTGGCTCCGCCCGTTGTGACGAGATCCTTGCCTTTGGCCAGACTGCCTTTCGGAACATACGCGACGAATCCTACGTGCGGATTGCGATACACCTCTGTTTGCTCTTCATTCTCAGGCATCTCGATGATGCGAGCCCCGATGGGCTCGGGCTTTTCCTTTTCCAGCGGCAGAAACAAATTACCAACGATGCGTGTCTTCGGCACCTGATCTGTTTCGACAACCCGAATCCACTGCGTCCAGGGTAATGAGGAGAAATACTCGGCCACGGTCTTGAGTTCGTCGTCACTTAGCGACTTCGCGAGGTCGATCATCGTATTCGTGTTTGGTTTTCGCGGATCGGCACTCCGGCGTTTGCCGCTGCGAAAATCCTGGAGCTGTCGCACGATATACGGCAGCGGCAGGCCGGCCACTCCGGCATTCTCAGGACGACCCTTTCCATTCGGCAAATGACAGGAGCCGCAGCCTCGCTTCTTCTCGGCGAGCAATGCGGGGCCATGTTGGATGACATCAGGCATGGCGGGATGGTCTTGCGGAAACCAGTCGATGACGTTCTGCCCGTCGCGAACATCCACCAGCGAGTATTGAGCCTTGCTGCCTTCGAGGTGCCGAAGCCGCGTCTGCTCTCCGGCATCTTCATTCGCCCGTAGATTTCGGTTTGGCGGCGCTTGTGGCTTGGCCGTTTCTCCCGCCGCCGCGGGTTTATCGAAGCCATAAGCCCACAGAGGCTCGTGCTCCAAGTCCACACGTACCGCCTTCACGTCCGGTCTGGACTCCGGAGGCTTTGGCACGGAGCGATGCGCGTCGTAGTAGTGCATGGTCCCCGCCCCGACGGCAAACGACGCGAGAATCAGCACGCTTGTTTTCACAAAGCTGTTCAAGATCTCTCTCCGGAAGGCTCGAATTTGGAACCGAAGTATGTGTCGGTCTTGGGGGAAGTTCAAGAGAGCGTAAGCTTTAAAAATGAGCCGTGGAGGTATCGAATCTCCAACCGATATTTATTGCTAACGACAACGTCAGGCGTTATTAGAAGCGCCATTACGAACGCTGTTGCCACGTGGCGACAAATGGCGCTAACATGCACGACAAATGTCTACTGAAATTCAGGACATAGCCGCGCAGCTTGGTGGTGAGAGCGCACTGGGCCGGCACTTTCGTACGGATCGGGATCTCGATGCCGCCATCCGGGAGGGGTTCCCTCAAGAGGTTGTGGCGAAGGTGATGCGAGCCGCCGACCTCACACTGAAAGAGCTGGCAGCCAGTCTTGACTTGTCGCCGCGCAGCTTACAGCGTCGTCGCGGTGAAGGAAGGCTGGCCAAATATGAATCGGATCGCATCTATCGGCTTGCCCGCATCCTTGCGCTTGCAAAGCGCTATATCGGAGATGAAGACAAGGCGAGGCGCTGGCTCAGGCGCCCAAATCACGCGTTGGGCGGTGACGCTCCTCTCGATCTCATCGATACGGAACCCGGAGCCCGTGCTGTCGAAAACGTCCTCGGGCGGATTGCGTATGGCGGTCTCAGTTGACCCCAATCTATCGGATACTCCGGAAACCGTATTCTAGAAATCCCTTCGACGGTGAGGGTGCTTATCGCTTTGGGGACCGCTGGTCGAGCCCGGGAGTGCGACTGGTTTACACCGCCGAACATGTTTCGCTGGCCATCCTCGAATACTTTGTCCATATCGACTCAGACGATCCACCGGGAGATCTCGTGCTGGTTCGCGCTGAAGTTCCTGACAGCGTTTCCAGGATATCGCTGCCGCGTAGACAGTTGCCGCGCACGTGGCGCACTACACCCGCTCCGCCGGATCTTGCAGAGATCGGCAACGACTTCGTCGCGAGACGGGCGTCGGCAATTCTTATCGTCCCTTCGGCGCTGGCGCCGACCGAAGCGAACTGGCTCATCAATCCCCGGCATCCTGAGTTCGGGAAGATCCGCACGAAGCGGCCCGAAGCCTTCCATTATGATCCGCGTTTCTTCCGCCGGTAGCCGTGAATCGGCTGCAAGATTAGGACGCTTTGGTTCCAGTGTCTTTCCCGAGGATTGCCGCCCAGTCCGCTCGGTAGCGCCCTCTGCGTTGGGAATGCCTTTTGAAGTTTGCCGATTCTGTTGCGAATAACAGCTGTTGCCGGTTTGTTGCCGGTCACGTCAACGCTTGATTCAATGAGCCGTGGAGGAATCGAACCTCCAACCTACTGATTAAGATACGGGCCTTGAGGCAAACTTCAAGGCCCTTTCGTTTCTTTCAGATCGCGCTGAAAGCCGCTCAGGGTGTGGTGCGGTGGACCCCATCGGCTGGACAGAAAAACAGGGTTCTTAAGGTGGATTCGCTGCCGATGTTCTTGGTTAATGAGTAAGCCGATCGAAGAAAAGAAATCGATCGACGCCACAGAGTTGCTGCATACTCCGCCACGGTCGGTGAAGCGGAGGCGGGCTCCGCTGGAGAGCGTCCCGCCAAGGAATAGCCGGCTGGAAACTCATCCGAACGATGAGCGGGAGCGCCGGTTTTCGGATCGGCGCTTCCATCGGACGGGTAGATTTCCCCATGCCTCTTTAAACTCATCAAGCACTGCGCCGCGAAGCGGCATCCTTTTTTCCTCCAGAGTAGACGGCTGCCGGTGTCTGGTAGCCCAGCGCTTGATGCGGCCGTTGATAGTTGTAGCGATGGAAGTATTGCGAGAGGTTTTCGATCGCATCGGCCACGTCTGTGTAGTCTTTCAAGTAGACCTCTTCCCACTTGACCGAGCGCCACAAGCGTTCGACAAACACGTTGTCCAGTGCTCGTCCACGACCATCCATGCTGATTCTGATCCCTCGATCCTTCAATCGGCTGGTGTACTCGTCGCTGGTGAATTGTGAGCCCTGATCGGTGTTGAAGATTTCCGGCGTCGCATCCTTCAACGCCCAATCCAACGCCGACATACAGAAACTCGTGTCCAAGGTTACCGAGACTTCCCAGGACAGCACGTAGCGGCTGTACCAGTCGATGATCGCGACCAGGTAGATGAACCCGCCACGTAGCCGAATGTAGGTGATGTCGGTACTCCAAACCTGATCGGGCCGATCGATCTTCACTCCGCGCAACAGGTGACGGATAAATCCGATGTCCTGGTGCGGGATTCGACAGCCGGGGTTTCGGATAGATCGCCTCCAACCCCATTTGCCGCATTAAGCGTTGCACGCGTTTTCGATTGAGCTTGAGCTCGAACGCGATCTTCCGGCTGCCATAGTACGGCGCCTCGGTGTACAACTCGTCGATGCGCCGCATCAGCTCCAGACCTTCGTCGCTGTCGCCGACCGGCTCGTAATACAAGCTCGACCGCGAAAGGCCGGTCAGTTCGCATTGACGAACAATGCTCAGCTCTTTGTGTTGGGGTTCGATCCATTGCCGCTTCTCGTCTATCGCCGCAGAATCCCCGACTTTTTTTGCAACCAGTCCAATTCCACCTGCAACTTTCCGACCTGCCGGTAGAGTTCGTCCTTCTCCTGCTCGTCAGACGCTTCGCGCCGTTCACGCGCTCCGGAAAAAATGTCTTCCGCCGACGCGAGCAATTGTTTTTTCCAGGTTGTGATTTGACTTGGATGGACGCCATGGGCCGTCGCCAATTCCTGAACCGTGCGCTGACCTTTGATCGCTTCCAAGGCGAGTTTCGCCTTGAATGCTCCGGTGTACTGCTTCCGCTGTCGTGCCATGCTCTCTCCTTAGAGCAGCAGAAATCCATCTTAGGTCCCTGTCCAGTTTTTGGGGTCCACCTCATGGCTTTCAGCCCTGAAGTGGACTTACGGTTTCTTCAGGTGCCTTAAGGTCACTTTAGGTGCCTTTCGGTGGCTCAGGTGATACAAAAACTGACACAGTGAACCGGCTCACCGATCTATGAGCAGCGAGTCAATACTATCCGATTTCTTACGATTGCACCCCTGACAGAGGAGCCGAATATTCGCCACAGACGTAGCTCCTCCACGAGCTACAGGAATGATGTGATCGAATTCCATTTCAGGATCGGGAACGTATTGAAAGCACGTTTGGCACACATGGTTGTCACGCCGCACGACCTTCAGCATGATTTCTCGCGTGATAAACCGACTATTGCTGCGTCCCTCCTGCGTCTCAGTTGCACCGCTCTGCATGAAAAACACAGGACAAACATGTCCCCAAACTCGGCATCCTATCTCGGTTGCATCAAATTGCTGCGCATACTCCCAATTCCCAGGATCAGAATACAAATAGAATTCGACTGCTTCCGGTAGGTTGGTTTCGTCACAACTCTTTAGCCTAAGTACCGCCTCTTGGCGCTGAGACTGAATTTCGTTTGTGTCTTCCTTGTGGGCTGGATGCAGCAGAGGAAAATACTCAACGAGGTATCCATAGGGACAGTAATGCAGTTCCCAGCAGGGCTTACATACCGACCCTTCGGGGATTCGTTTTCGTTTCTCCGCTATTGTTCTTCTCCCGGTCATTGCGTTTTGGACACAGCCTTCGATTCCGAGAATGCTTCGTTTATCGTGCTTAGCAGTTTGGATGTCATTTCTCTCAGACTTCCCGGCAGTTCTTCTAGTTTCGGCATCCTATTCAAGTCGGCACAGATCCGTTTGGCCACTGAGCCTTTGTTGTAGTGAAGATTGTTTGACTTGAAGAATTCCTCAACACGCTTTACCAATTGTGAACCGGGGCTAAGGATTATCGTGTCGATACCAGCTGTCTTCAATCCTTTGGCGTAGGTTGCCGTCACGTACTTGAGATAGAAATCCTCAGGAAACAAATCTTCGATAGCGAACTCCTTGTGATCTGATCCCACGGCTTGGCCTAAGCTCAAGGCCGAAGCAATTCGACCTTTGTAGCGAGTGAGCCACTGATTAACAAGCTTGTCCTTCGCAACGTTACCGCTCGCATCTGTGTCGTACAACGCAACTACAGACAATTCTTGCCCGACCATGAACGTTGCGATGTAAGTGACCTCAGACGCTCCACCAGCGGCTGTGATTAAGACCCCTTCACTCAACCCAGGCTTGCCTGAACGCTCACTGAGGTTCGATAAGGCGGAAAGAATCCAGTAATCGTCTACACCCTCGACAACTAGGTTCTGTTGCGAAACCAGATAGCTCGATCTGCCTCCGATTCCCAGGGCTGCTTGTAGAGTCAACTTTCCTTCAGGCTGACTTAAGTTTAGATCGTTAGTGACAAACGTTCCTTTGTTGGCTCCCTCTCCTTCGCTAATCACTCGAATTCTTTCAGGTCTCTGAAGATCAATCATGAACGGCAAATGTGTCGAGTAGATGAGCATATTTCCTTCGGCATACCGTTCGAGGCGTTCAAGGAGGTTGGCTTGTGCTTCCGGGTGGAGATGCAGGCCCGGCTCATCGAGAAGTATCACGCAATTCTTGAAACTGCCTTTGCTTTCGTACATCAACATCAAGTCAAAGGAAAAGAACCATTGAAAGCCTTTCGATCTCTCTTCCAAACGAATGAGGGCGCTGTCCTTCTCATCCTTAACAAATGTGAAGAAGTGTTGGCTATCTGCTGAAAAACTCACCTCGTATTTCTTTTGCTTCCATCGCCCTTCGATCTCCTTGGATAGGGTTAATCCCGCATCGCTCAAGTCATACTGCCTCTGCTCTCGATCCTCCTGCTCCCCCTGAGAAGCAAGCCGCGATAGGTCTAGCCCCGACAATTCAAGAATCATGCAAAGGGTTTTGTCTTCCTCCGTCGATTGCTGGGCATTTTTGCGCTGTCTTACTTGATCCAGATAGGCAGAACCATTGAACGCCCGGTACTCGTCCATGTAGATGAACGTGGGCAATCGTTTCTTCACGAATTCTTCCGCCCTGTTTCTGAGTGTCGGGAGTGGAGCCAGAGCCTTGGCAAACCCCGAGACGATGGAAGGGTAGTCTTCGATAAACTTGCGCTCGTTGGTACTGATTTCCTGTGACGCTTCACCAGTCAACAATCCAGAGAGAAAGCCCTGATATGTAACTGCTGCATTTTCAAGCCCATGCTTCCCACGGTTGGCTGCATGCTCAATCAGTGAGCCCACAAGTTGCTGAGCAGCGTCCCGAAACGGACCACCGACTGGTTCAGTAGGGGCAAGGAGTTTCGACTGAGCCTTGCTTAAATCATCTCGGTGAATTGCTTCGGGGATCTCGGGTGAGAAGGCAAAACTTAAGGAACCTGAATACCTTCGCGTACAAACTACAGAGGTTTTCGACAAGAGTCGAAGACCTAAGGCAGTTGTGAATTCTTCGGATTCTTCGTCCGTCAGGCTAAAGCGGACTGCACACACAGGATGATCCTTGTTGCGACTGCTGCGATATCCACGCGGCCATTCTCTTTCGATGTTGTAGGGTTCCTGCTTGAATGGATTAAACTTGTGGAGAGCCTTCAGCAACGAAGTCTTGCCTGACTCGTTTTTACCTATGAGAGTGGTTAGATTTTCAACCTCAACCCAACCCGAGTCCAGGATGGATTTGTACATGCTGATCTGGAATGCCTCAAGCTTCATGCAGTCTAACCCCCGTGCCTGGACTGGTCTATTGATGGCGACCAAAAATATCACATCTACCAGTGTGTGTTTCTATCGTGGGTAAAACTCCGCTTGAAGCTCAGATTGTTCCAGCCGGATTGTGTTCAGCACAGAATCAAAGAGAATTCTCAGATCCTCAGTACGTCCGAGCAGCTGCGGGTATGTGTGGCTCTTGAACACAATCGGAAACACTGGACGAGTTCCCCCTGTATAGCTTGGTGTCCAGCAGTGAAGCTCGGGCTTCCTTATGTCAATGTCTGTGTGAGCAAAAACGGTGAACGCTGTGAGGTCTTGGTGTAAGGCTTCCTCTGCAAGTAGCACAAAAACTCGCACAGCGGAAAACCAAAGCTTGTAAGTTAATGAGCCGTGGAGGAATCGAACCTCCAACCTACTGATTAAGAGTCAGTTGCTCTGCCAATTGAGCTAACGGCCCGCGGGAATCGAAATAGTAGCATGCTCGGGCGTATCTTAGAACGGGCAATGAACGCGGAAGACATCAAGAAATTCGCGGCGACGTTGGGATTCACTCTTACCGGAATCGCGCCGATTGCGCGGACTCGCGAGGGAGACTTTTATCCCGAGTGGCTCGATCGCGGATATGCGGGTGAAATGCATTACCTCGAGCGGCAGCGCGCGGCGCGGATGGATCCGCAATCCGTATTGCCGGGGGCGCGGTCGGTGATCGTCTGCGCGATTAACTACAATACGAGCCATCCTCTTACTTCGTTCGACAGGCTTCGCGCGTGGGTTTCGCGCTACGCGTGGGGCCTCGACTACCACGACACGTTGCTCGAAAAGCTCCGCACTCTCGCGCGATGGATCGAGGCCAAGGGCCCGGCGCAAACCCGCACTTACGTTGATACCGGTCCGCTTACCGAACGCGTTTTCGCGAAGTACGCGGGCATCGGCTGGTTTGGCAAGAACACGTGCATCATCAATCAAAAGGTCGGCTCCTGGTTGTTCCTTGGCTGCGTACTGACGGACCTCGAGCTTCAGGCCGACACGCCGCCGCCGGACCGGTGCGGAACCTGCACGCGCTGTCTCGACGCGTGTCCGACGGACGCGTTCGTTGCGCCTTACGTTCTCGACAGCCGGAAGTGCATCTCCTACACGACTATTGAATTGCGCGGCGCGATTCCCGAGTCGGCGCGCGAAGGCATTAGCCACCATCTTTTCGGCTGCGATATTTGCCAGGATGTCTGTCCGTGGAATCGTCGGGCAGCGGCATCCGCCGAGCCGGCGTTTCAGCCGCGGAGCGGACTCCTCTGGCCGGAACTCGACACCTTGCTCAAGCTCTCGCCCGCGGATTGGACGGCTCAGATTCGCGGCACACCGCTGAAGCGAGCGAAGGTGAAGGGACTGCTGCGCAACCTGATGGTGGTGGCGGGGAATTCAGGACTGGCAACTCTGGTTCCGAGTCTGCGTCGCTATCTGGATCATGAAGATGAGCACGTGCGTTCGCACGCGGCATGGGCGATCAGGAAACTAAACTAATGGAGGTAGCGGACGGTTTTCCGTTCAACCTGGAACAGAAACTTGAAGATCATTTCCTTCTGTTTTTCCGTCGCACCCAGGAACTGGACTCCGATCGCACAGTCGCTTTTCCAGATCACCACCGGATGTACGACCGGCAGCCCCAGGTCCGTAAGAACCAGAAGGGTCGGACCGAGGATCTGGCCGACCTGAAACAGGTCCAGATGTTCTTTGCGGACTTTGAGGCGAGCGCCCCCGGCGCTGAGGTCATCCACCTGTAGATCAAGCCGACCACCTTCCACCGTCATCACAACATGGACAGGCTCGTGGGCCAGCATCCGCAACCGCAAGTCGGCGCGGGGTTTGAAGGTCGGCTGTGTTAAGACCTGTTGCCTCATGGAGAGTCCATCGGCGGGCCCGCTGATGGTCTTTAGCGGAATTTAGGTATACTTTCGCGCAACATGCCGCAATCCACTGTGCTTGTCGTAGACAAAGAGAAGATCCTTGTCGATCTGCTGGTCCCGGCATTGTCTTCGGACGACCTCGATGTGTTCGGCGCGACGTCTACAGAAGACGCGCTGCGCCTCCTGGAAATGCATGCGCCGGCTCTGGTCGTTCTCGATCCGACGATCCCTGGCGGATTCAACCTTGTTGAAGCGGTTGTGGAGAGCAAGGCCAAAGCGGTTGTCATGAGTGATTCTCCCGACATCGCCGAACGCGTTCTCATGTTCGGTATTCACGATGTCGTCAAGCGCACCGCCCCCCTTGAAACCATCATCGACGTGATTCACGGCGCCCTCGACCTCTCAGTTCAGCCGAGGGCCGACGCCGGTGGCACCCGCGTCCTGGTCACCGACGACGAGGATGAGGTTCGAACCGTTCTCTCCGAGTTCTTGGTCACCAAAGGCTACGACGTGCGAAGCGCGACAAACGGTGAGGAAGCGGTGAAGGCGGTCAACGAAGATCCCAGTCTTGGACTTGTCCTTCTTGATATCAAAATGCCGCAAATGGGAGGCATGGAGGCCTTGGGCCATATCATGGCTCGCGAGAATCCGCCCACCGTGATCATGATGACCGCCGTCGCCGATCCCGAAGTCTCGGGCCAGGCATTGAAGACCGGCGCCTGCGATTACATCCTCAAACCTTTCGATTTTGCCCTGATTGACAGCAGTATCACCGCCTGCCTGAGTCAAAAGGAATTACACAAGCAACCCTGGTGGAAGAGGCTGGCGCGAGGCAATTAGCGGTCTCTAGGTCGATTGACCTTTGGCGAAGGTGCGAACGCAGTTCTTCGAAGCTCGTTTCGAGGCGTAGAGGGCCTGATCGGCTTCGGCGACCAGAGACTCAAAATGACTCCCTCTCTGGTAATCCGCAATACCGATACTGACTGTGATGGCGCCGGCATATCCCATCATTTGCAGAATGGGCCCGGATTGAACGCGCTGAAGGATTTTCTCGGCAACGTGCAGCGCGCCCTCCGAGCTTGTGCCCGGCAGAACCACACCAAACTCATCGCCGCCGCAGCGGAACACAAGGTCGGTGTTACGGACGGTCTTCTGGAGGATGTGGCCAATTTCCATCAGCACCTTGTCGCCGACAAGATGGCCAAATGTGTCATTGATCAGCTTGAAGCTGTCCACATCGATCATGAGCAGAGAAAGCGAGGTGCTGTAGCGTTGTGCGCGCGCCGCCTCGCGGCTCAGCGCATCGCGGAAGAAGCGCGTGTTGTAAACGCCGGTCAGCGAATCGGTCGTGGCGGAGCGCTGGACTTCGGCGAACAAGCGCGCATTTTCCACAATGATCGCGGTGAAGTCCGCCAGTTCTGCAGCAGAGTCCAGATCGGGCTGCGCCAGTGTTCGCGGCGCAGAGGAGAACGAAACGAACGCTCCGAGGATTCTGTCCTTCGTGCGGATCGGTGTCGCGAGGACGGACATCAGCCCATATTTTTCGATAAACGCCTGCATCTCCGGCATCGTTCGAGCTTGCTGAAGATCGGGAATGAGCACGGGGTTCCCCGCATCGAGGACGTCGCCGAGGAACTCGGTCATGACGGTCTGTGGCGTCGCGTTGATCGCCATCATCAGCATTTTGGTCAGTCGTTCCGGCGCCGTGGAAAAGGCGGCCTCCAGCCGGAGCGTGTTTTCGGACTTGAGGACAATGAACGCCGTGTCTCCCAGAATCTCCGTGGATTTCGCGACGACTTTCTCGAGGACATCCTCCAGTTTGAGAGAGGACGACGACAAGTGGATGAGCTCGCCGAGGACTTGCGCGCGGTGAATCTGCTCTTCCAGCCGGTTGAGAAGATGGCGGTACAGGACACCCGTATTGCGTTCTTCGGATGTGATGATGACCGTGTCCGATTCCTTGAGCCGGGGAATGCGATCACCAACGGAAGTCGTGACTATTGTGTCCGCTACTTTTGACTGCAGGATCTCGCGCAATGCGGCGCACTGTTCGGAGTCCGTTCCGAGAATGAAAATCGTCTGTGACACAAGAGTGGCGAATATACCAGCAGGATGAATAAGGCGCTAGTATTCGAAATCGAAAAAAATGGCAAAAATTCAGCCTTCGTTAGGCGCCAAAAAACGCCTGTAAGCCTCATCTCCATCAACAACTTGGTAGAAATAACCGAGGGCGGCAAGGAAGCCTTCGAAGGCGGAATCGTCACCTTCCGGGACCTCAAACGCGGCCAGCACGCGGCCCGAATCGCTACCATGATTGCGATAGTGAAAAAGGCTGATGTTCCACCTTCCACCGAGCGTATCGAGGAATTGCAGCAGCGCGCCCGGACGTTCGGGAAATTCAAATCGGCACAGGCGCTCACGATGCACGCCTTGCGCATGTCCGCCCACCATGTGACGAACGTGGAGCTTTGCCATTTCGCTGCCTGTCAAATCTGCGGTCTCGTAGCCGAGCGCATTCAGGCTGGCCTGCACATCGAGCGCATCCTGCTTGCTGCGGATGCTCATGCCCACAAATATTTCCGCGCGGCTGCGTGAATTCAGGCGGTAATTGAATTCGGTGATCACGCGCGGCCCGAGCGTGGCGCAGAACTGACGAAATGCTCCGGGCCTTTCCGGAATCGTCACGCCGAAGAGGGCTTCTCGAAACTCGCCCACTTCTGAGCGTTCGGCGACAAAGCGCAGCCGATCGAAGTTCATGTTGGCGCCACTGAGCAGCGCGGCGAAATGTTGTCCCCGCACCTGTGTTCGTTCGGCATAACTCTTGACCGCGGCCACGGCGAGCGCTCCAGCAGGTTCGACAATGGCGCGCGTGTCGTCGAAAACGTCCTTGATGGCCGAACAGATCTGGTCGTTATCGACAAGCAGGATTTCATCCACCGTGTTCTTGATGATCGGGAATGTGTAACGCCCGACTGACCGAACGGCGACACCGTCTACAAAAATTCCGACATGATTCAAGGTCACGGGCTTGCCGGCGACAACCGACTGGTACATCGCATCGGACTCGCGCGCCTGCACACCGATGACCTTCACCTCCGGCAGGACCGCCTTTACGTATGCGGCGATGCCTGCAATCAGCCCGCCGCCGCCAATGGGAACGAAGATGGCTGTCAGACCTTCGGGCTTTTGCCTGAGGATCTCATCGGCGATCGTGCCCTGCCCGGCGATGACGAGAGGATCGTCAAAAGGATGAACAAAAGTCAGCCCGGTTGTCTTTATCAGTTCATCGCAATGCTGCTGGGCGTCGGAATAGCTATCGCCGATAAGCACCACTTCCGCTCCCATCGACCGCACCGCTTCGACTTTGATCTCGGGAGTCGTACGAGGCATCACGATGACGGCCTTCAGCCCCAGCTTCTTCGCGGCCAGTGCAACACCTTGAGCGTGGTTTCCCGCGCTCGCCGCGATAACACCGCGGTCGCGTTCCGCCTGCGACAGCTTCGCTATCTTGTTGTAAGCGCCACGCAGCTTGAAACTGAACACCGGTTGCTGGTCTTCGCGCTTCAGCCACACGCTGTTGCCCACACGCTGCGACAGCTTCGGCGCGAAGTCGAGCGATGTCTCTTTCGCAACCTCATAGACGCGGCTGGTCAGCGTTTCTCGAAGTAATTCGTTAAGGGTGGGGACGGCAGTCACACTCACAACCGCTAATTGTACGCGAAATGACGCTAGCTTTTGCCGGTGGCAAACCGTGGAGTGGATGTCGAAGGGCAGGCGTGTCCCCTCCTCTGCGACGAGGGGTGGCTGTGCGCTCAAGCAAATTTCGCGCGATAGCGCTCCTTAAGGCGCACAGACGGGGTGGTGCGTAGTTCCAAAAATATTTTGGAGATTCGCACGCCTTCTCACCTCCGAGGAGGGGACATGCCGATTTGCGGCCTTCTGCTGGCCGGGAGCGCGCGAACGGCTACTCAACGTTTCGAAGGATATCGAGCGGTTTCTTGCGGAGTACGCCAAAGCTGGCGATCCACCCGGCAGTCACGGTGAGTACAGCGGTTATCGCTGTAGCGACGACCGCAGGGAGCCAGCGGAAGTGATATTCCGAATCGAGTAGCTGACCCACAAGTACGGACGACAACACGGTAGCAAGTACCGACCCCAACACGCCTGCGGCGATGCCAATCACCACAAATTCCGCGGAAAAGATTCGAACCAGCGTTCGCTTGGTTGCGCCCACCGTGCGGAAGATCGCGACTTCCCTCATGCGGCGCTGCCGCGTGCCTGCCACGCTTGAAGCCAGAACGATAAGGCCGCCCAAAATCGCGAAGCCTGCGACAAACCGTACAGCCTGGCTGGTCTTGTCCATGACGCCCTGCACGATTTCGAGGATGTCCGCCGCGTTGACGACGGTCACCGTCGGGTATTCGGAAAAGATTCGAGTTTGCAGAGCGCCGATTCCCGCCTGCTGCACGCGGACAGAACCGTAATAAGCCGTCGCAAAACCTTCCAGCGCGCCGGGCGAAAGAATGAACTGATTGTTGACGCCCGTGCGCACGCCATCGGTGCGGCGAATATTCGCGACTCGCGCGCGGATCGGGCTGCCCGAGGCATTCCACTCCAGGATGTGACCGACGCGAATGCCCAGGGCGTCCGCTGCGACATCATTCACGGAGACCAGAGGCTCTGCGGGTTTTTCCTCCCACCATTTGCCCTGAAGAATTTGCGTTGAACGGGGCACGTCTTTGCTCCAGGTAAGAACGAAAACCGTGTTGGCAAAGCGCCGTGCGGCATCGCCTTTCGTGATCTGTTCGGTCGGTACACCATCTACCGAAACCAGCGTCGATGAAACCGCCGGCGACAGCGGTTCGCGATGAAGGATCGCAGGCTCCGTTTCCAGAATGCGCGCGATTCCGTCTTTCTCGCGGTCGGTGATGTTGATCAGAAAGACATTTGGCGCATCGGGAGGCGCGGCAAGGCGGATCTCGTCGAGCAACGAGTGCTGAACGAAATACACGCTCAACGTAAACATAACGCCTACGGCAAGACTTGTCAGGATCGCAACAGAATGCGCGCCGGGTCGATACAGATTTGCAACGCCGTGCCGCAACGATCGTGATTTGCGAACAACGGCGAGGTCCGCCGTTCTGCGGAGAAGCCGCAGCAAAATCGTGCCCGCCGCCGCCATCAATCCAATCCCGACAACGAGGCTTCCTGCAAACACCGTCGCATACCTTGCCGAATCACTAACCCATACGGCTATTCCCCAAAGCCCGGCTATCGTCGCGGCGGCGGCCACCAGACTCGCGCGATCGCGCGAGGTTCGGGATTCTCCTGCGAAGGTCTGCTGGAGCAGCGTTGATGGGCGGATCCGGCGAATCGCGAGAAGCGGCGGCAGGGAAAACAACGTTGCCGTTAACAGTCCTGCGACGGTTCCCTGCGCCATCGCTGCCCACGGCCAGATCAAAGTGATGTTGATGTCGAAATATCCCGAAATCAGTCGCGCGAAAGCAGACTGTGCGATAGCCCCAATGACGGCGCCCGCCACGCTTCCAACGAGCCCCAGGCTCGCGGCCTGCACGAGATAGATATAAAGGATGTGTTCGGATCGCCCCCCGATGCACTTCATGAATGCGATGTTGGTCATTTTCTGGCGCAGGTGACTCTGCATCGTCGCTCCGACGCCGAGCCCGCCCACGATCAGCGCGATGAGACTGACCATGCTCAGGAACCGTGTCGAGCGATCAAGCGCGCGGGTGAGCGTGGGATTCGTTTCCGTGTAGTCGGTGATGCGGGCACGCGGGCCGAATGCGGATTCCAGGCCGCTGCGCAGCGTTTCGATATTCCGAGTTTCGGGAACCTTGAGCAGGAAACGTTCGGTAACGCGACTGATGTCCGTGATGATACCGGTGCCGGCGAGTCCTTCTCGCGTGAACAAAACGCGTGGACCGAGAGTGAATCCGGTGGTCATGCGATCGGGCTCACTTGTGATGCGCGCCGCGATCCGGAATTCCCCCTGGCCGACTCGGATGGAGTCTCCAAGGTGAATTCCCAGCCGCAGGAGTAAGTCGTCTGAGACGGCGACAGACTTTTCGTCGAGGCGCGCGCCCGGAGGATCCATCTGGAGCCTTCCGTAAAACGGGTAACGCGAGAGGTCGGCGCCTTTGATGGAAATAAGGACCGGAACGTGGGTGCCGGCGGCCGCCATGCTGACGGTTTCCGTAACTCTGGTCGTGCGGATTCCTTCCGCTTCCAGGGCTTGAATCCGGTCGAGGTCGGCTTGAGCTGGCCGGGTGGGTAGCCGCAGCGACAGATCGGCAGCCATCAGCGCGCGTGCCTCGCGGGAGAGCGTGTAGTGGACGGATGCGTTGAAACCGGTCACCGCGGTGAGGGCGCCCGTGCCCAAGGCGACGGCGAGAACCAGAAGCACGAACTTGCCCGCGGCTGCGCGGGTTTCGCGCCATGCCATCAAAAGGGCGAAGCGGAGTTTGTGGCGGCGAAAGTTCATCGGCTGTTTCGGCGCATGGAATTGTCATTCGCGGGCGTGTCCCCTCCTCTGCGAGGAGGGGTGGCTGCGACCTCAAGCTCGTTAGAAGGAGCAGACGGGGTGGTGCGCATTTCCTCAAGAAGATTCTTTCGAACATCGCACCGCCCCGTCTGTGCGGATTGAAGGTGGCTATCGCATCTTTTTCTTGACCGCACAGCCACCCTTCCTCGCAGAGGAGGGGACACCCTCTCGGCAGCATTCCTCATCTCTCGTCCCTCACGATCTTGCCGTCGTTCAGAACGATCCTTCGATCCGCCTGCGCCGCGAGCGTGTCGTCGTGAGTTACCAGGATCAACGTCGTGCCTTCGTCTTTGTTCAGCTTCCAGAGCAACTCCAGCACATGCTTCCCATTCGAGCTGTCGAGATTCCCTGTCGGCTCATCCGCAAACAGTATCGAGGGTTTCATCATGAAAGCCCGCGCCAGAGCTACGCGCTGCTGCTCGCCGCCCGAAAGCTGCGTCGGATAGTGCGTACTTCGATCCTCCAGGCCAACACTCTCGAGCAGGTATTCTGCGCGAGACGACGCGCCGTCGCGTTCATCACCCAGCATTTCCATCGGAAGCATCACGTTCTCAATGGCAGTCAGTGTCGGCACGAGGTGATACGCCTGGAAGACGAAGCCGAGCTTGCGACCGCGCAGCAGCGCCATTTCGTCTTCAGCGAGTTTCGTGATGTCCACGCCGTCGATCTCAATGGTTCCTGACGTTGGCCAATCGAGTCCTGCCAGTAACCCCAGCAGCGTGCTTTTACCGCTGCCGGAGGGCCCCATGATCGCGGCAAATTGTCGGTCCGGGATCTCGAAGCTGATGTCGCGAACGATCTCCACGGTGTGCGCTTCGTGCCGGATGGTCTTGACCAGGTTACGCACCGCAATCATGATGGGAGCCCGGTATCTATTTCATGCATAGGATCAGTTGCTTCATGTTTGTTGTATTGCTGGCCGCAGGCTGCGGAGATTCCAAACCCGCGGACACGCCTTCTTCCGGAGAAAGCGTTGCGCCTTCTCCTTCCTCCCAACCAAAAACGGATGACCGCCCTATTATTCTCGCATTCGGAGACAGCTTAACAGCAGGTTCTGGTTTGCCTGCCGGCTCAGGCTATCCGGACATGCTGCAGAAAGAACTCGACAGGCGTGGTTACAGCTATCGCGTCGTGAACGCCGGTGTCGGCGGTGATACCACCGGCGGCGGGCTGGCGCGTCTCAAACGTGCGCTCGATATCAAGCCGGAGATCGTGATTCTCGAACTCGGCGGCAACGATGGATTGCGCGGCATCCCGGTCGAGGTGATGCGGTCGAATCTCGATGAGTTGATTGGCGCGTTCAAAAAGAGCGGCGCGAACGTCGTGCTCGGAGGTATGACCCTGCCGAGAAACATGGGGCAGGATTACATCTCAACCTTTGAGAAGGTTTACCCGGCAGTGGCATCGAAGAACGGCATCCCGCTGATCCCGTTCTTCCTCGAAGGCGCGGCCGGTCATCCGGATCTCATGCTGGATGACGGGATTCATCCTAATCAGGCCGGCTACCGTTTCGTGACGGCAAATGTGATGAAGTACCTGGAGCCGTTGCTGAAGAAGTAAAATGGTTTGCATGTTTCGCGGATTGCTGTTGCTTACGGCTCTTCTGATGACGGCGGCTCCCGAGAAGGCCCCGGAGTTGCGCTCATCCAGCACCTGGATCAACACAGATGCACCCCTGAAGCTGAGTTCCCTGAGAGGGAAGGTGGTTTTGATCGACTTCTGGGCCTTCGACTGCGATCCATGCAAGGAGACAGTGCCGCGAGTCGAAGCTCTCTACGAGAAGTATTCCTCGAGGGGCCTTGTCGTCATCGGCATTCACACGCCGCGCACGAGCGAAGAGAAGGAGATTCCAAAGCTTCGCGAAGCGGTGAAAAGGATGGGCATCCGTTATCCTGTCGTCGTGGACGCCAATCAAAAGATGTTCTCCGATTATCGTTGCGACCTCTGGCCCACTCAATTCGTCATCGATAAAAAAGGTTTCATCCGCATCAGCCGCGGAGGCGTAGGGCGACCGGCGGACATCGAAGAAGCAATACAGGAAGCTCTCAAGGAAGCGTAAAAAGCAGCCTTTCTGAACAAAAATTCAGAAAAGTTTAAGGTTCCCGGCAAAACCCCGTCACTATACTCTGAACGGTTTGTCTCATCTTCTCTTTTGGAATGAAGAGCCTACGAAAAGGAAAACTCCATGCATAAAGTTGCTAAATACACGATCGTCGTCACGACGCTCGTCTTGATGACGGCTTCTCTTGTGAGCGCACAAACCTCCGCGCAGCAGTCGCAGGCGGCGATGGTCGCTCGCCTCCAGGCGCTGCAGAAGGAACTCGCGGAGCTCGAAGCCGCTGTTGCCAAAGCTCCGGCCCCGGCTGCAGTCGCGCAGGCGGGAGGTCAGCGAGGTCAGGCTGCTCCGGCTCCGGCCCAGCAGGGCGGGCGCGGTCAGGCGCCGGCAGCCGCACCAGCACAAAATCAGAACATGCCGGGAATGTCTAATGCCCCGACGGGCGGCGATCCAAACAATCCGGAAGGACTGCCGGCGGACAGCACGGATCCGAACGCACTGCTTAACCGGATCAAACTCCTCGAGGATCGGATTAAATACCTCGAGTCCAACGTGGTCCTCACCGATCCGGAAACAAGAGTTCGAAAGAAGACCGTCTACGTTGACAAGAACGGCGTGGAGTACGACGAACCGGCGCCGGGAACGAAGAAGCAGGTCACGTACGAACGCGAGCGTGTTTTCCGCCGGAACAACATCAATGAAAAAATCGAAGAGGCATTAGCCGATGCGGAAGAGCACCACGTTCAGGTCGGCGTGGATGCCGGCATCGTTCCCCAGTTCGCGCACCGCACCAAGGGGAGTGCGTTTGTCCAGGAAGACGGCACTGTCACCAAGGACAATCATGCTTACATGCTGGCATCCGCAGATCTTTTCTTCACTGCCGGTATCGCACAGAACACCGTCTTTTTCGCGGATATCGTTGGCCTGAGCGGTCCGCCTCCCGATCTTGAACTCGGCACCCTCAGCCTGGTGAATGGCTACTCCGCGCGCCTTGTGAATCAGAATGAATTGAATTTGCGAGAAGCCTGGCTTCGTACCGAGCTTTTCAAGAACAGGCTGGCACTAACTGCCGGCCGTCTTGATTTGACGAACTACTTTGATCAAAACGCAGCCGCCAACGATGAAACCAGCCAGTTCATCAGCGACGCGCTGGTAAACAATGGCGCTCTTGGCCTGGCGGAAAATGGCGCTGGCCTCGCCATCGTGTTCGACCCGAAGAGCGGTTTCAATTTCAAGGCAGGGTTCCAACAGAGCAGCCATACCGCGACCAACCTTTCCGAATCCCTCTTTACCCTCGCCGAGGTAGGGTACGTTACGCGCTTGCCCGGAATGGGCGAAGGAAACTATCGCTTCTGGTACCGAACGGATAACAACGATACCGACGGCTACAACATCGGCTTTGGTACCAGCATCGATCAGAAGCTGGGCCCACAGGTGACTCTATTCGCACGCTATGGAGAATCGCAGGCGAATCCCAAGCGGGATAAGTTCTATAGCGGCGGTCTGCAGTTTGCGCAGGGACTTGCTTTTTATCCCGGTGACCGGTGGGGTGTGGGCTACTCACAGATTGACCCGGTTGCCGGCGGCAAAGAACACCTTGTCGAGGGGTATTACAACTTCAGCATTGCCGAGAAGTTCAACCTCTCTTTCCATGTTCAACATTTTGTGGAAGCAAATGACGGCGAAAAACGGGCATATCTCGTTCCGGGCATTCGCTTGCAGGCCAGTTTCTAACCGAGCGGTTTTGGAGGAATACTATGTCTAAATCAAAACGTTTCTTGGCTGCTGCCGGGATTACTGCATCTGTTTTCGGACTCGCAGCGGGCCTGTTGAACCTGCAGCCGAAGTTGTTGGCGCAGGGTGCCCAGATGGCCGATATGAAGGTTCACGACCCAACGTCCGTCGTCATGATTGTGAATCGCGATTCGAACGACATTGCGTTCATGGACATCAAGACCAAGAAGATCGTTGGGAAAACTTTCCTGGGCAACAACGTTAACCCGCACATGGTCATGATGTCGCCGGACGGCCGTTACGTTGTCACCGGCGGAACGCGCGCCAACAAGGCGTACATCATCGACTCCCACACTCTGCAGTTGGTGAAAGTCATCCCGGTAGATGTCGCGCCGGAACACCTCGCGTTTTCTCCGGACAGCCGCTGGTACTACCAGGGCAACCCCGAAGGCGATTCGATCTCGGTGATCGACATGCAGTCGCTGACGAAGATCAAGAGCATCCCCGGCTTTGCGGAACCGTTGAATGTCACCTTCACTCCCGATGGGACGAAAGCCTATGTCGGGAACTACGGTGCGCACTGGGTTCTTTCCAGCACATTGGGATCCTAAGCTTAGAATTCCACGTGGACAAGTTGTCGCG
>JADMIO010960102.1_pt1 | contig 21142 bp, 28 predicted proteins | sample 8958161 | NCBI WGS metagenome assembly JADMIO01 (sample SAMN16585339, study PRJNA669376) | soil metagenome | isolation source: Crop rotation soil | place: USA: Cullars Rotation, Alabama | collected 2011
CGCGACTTCAAGTCACGTGAATTCCAAGCTTCGGATCCCACTGTGCTGGAAAGCGCGCCTCCGGGCGCCGGTGAACAATCCGGGCTAAGTAGGTGCAGGTAAGTTCGTGAGCAGGGTGGTAGGCTTCTATGAACATGAGGGCCGCAGGGGGGCCTCGGAGTAGGAAGCCAGGATGCTGGCACAAGTGCATAGCACGGGACTGAGAGTGAGTCCGGTCCAACAGATAGAAATGGGGCACTGGCTGCGGCGGCGCGAGCTGGCGCCCCGGCTGCGCGAGCGCCTGGAGATGGTGAAAGCGATGGGGCTCGGTCAGACGGTGCCGCAGATTGCCCAGTGGAGCGGCCGCACCGAGCGAACGGTGCGCCACTGGCTCGGCCGCTATGCGCAGGGAGGCGTGGCCGCCCTCGCCGACGCGCCCCGAGCTGGGCGGCCGGTCGCGGCGGATGCCGGCTACCGTCAGGCAGCCGAAGCGGCGCTCGCGACGCCCCCACGCCAATTGGGCTTGCCCTTCGACGTGTGGACCTCGGCCCGGCTGAGCGCCCACTTGGCCGAGACGACGGGAGTACGGATTGCGCCGGGCTGGTTACGCGCCTTACTCGGGCGGTGGGACTACGACTGTGGACGACCGAAACATACGCTCCAGCACCTGCAGAATCCTGAAGCGGTAGCAGCGTGCGTGGAGGAGTTGGCCGCGGCGGGCTCCCAAAATGGGCGCTGAGCTGGAGCGGTACGAGTTCCACCACGAAGATGAAACCCACGTCGAGACCAATCCCTACCTCACGCGGGTCTGGCACCGCCGCGGGAGGCAGCCGACCGTCCCGGCGGCGGGCACGAACTGGCGCCTCACGGTGTTCGGGAGCGTCGAGATATTCGGCCGGGGGCGCGTTGAGGTCGTGGGGGCGGGGCAGAACTCGGCCTGCTTCGGGCGGTATTTGGCCGCGCTGGACGCGCGCCATGCGGCGACGGGCAAGGAGATATACCTCGCCATCGACAATGGCTCGTGCCACACGAGCGACGCGAGCCGGGCCGCCTTGGCGACCCGCGCGGCCTGGCTGCACGTCATTTGGTTGGCGAAGTACAGCCCCGAGTTGAACCGCAAGGAGCGGGAGTGGCGGGTGCCCAACCGCGATGCGCGCGGCCACCTCACCCCCAGCCTGCGCGCCTTCGTGGATGGCATCTTGGACGGACTGCGGCAGCTCGGCGGAGAGCGCCTCGACATCGTCGATGAGGTCCCGGCCTGGTTCCTAGCCGGCCATCGCCGCCAACCAACGGGCCGACCGCCGGGCCGCCCCGAGGGCGCGAAGGATTCGTACAAGCGCGCACCGTATCAGCAGCCCACGGTCGCAAACTTATCTGCCGTTGCTTAGTGGTGCGTCTGGCAAGTTCCTTGCAGAAGGAAGGCATCGGGTGAGGAGAGACACGATGCCGATGCAGCTGCGGGAACTCGAGGGTGGAGAGAAACGAGCGGTCCGGCGCCTGGCTCATTCGCGCACAGCGCCGGTACGGCTGGTGGAGCGGGCCCGGATTGTGTGGCGCGCGGCGCAGGGACAGTCGTTGACAGCGATAGCGCGCGCGGTCCAGCGGAGCCTCCCGACCGTGCGGCTCTGGCTGGGACGCTTCAACGGCCAGGGGCTTACAGGGTTGCAGGATCATCCCCGCTCCGGCTGCCCGCCTCGCTACAGTGCCGAGCAGGTTGGCCAACTCATCGAGTTGGCCCTCACGGACCCGGACACGTTAGATCTGCGGTTCGGGTGTTGGACGCTCGACCGGCTGCAGTACTATGCGAACGAGGTGCTGGGAATTCCCATCAAACGCGCCCGCATCGGGCAGGTGCTGCTGGCGGAGGGACTCCGCTGGCGGAGTCAGGAAACGTCGTTCGGCGAGCGAGTGGACCCGGCGTTCGCGGAAAAAAGGGGGCCATTGTCCGCCGCTACACGGAGCCGCCCCCTAACAGCACCGTGGTGGGCTTACCCGTAGTTTATGGGTCGTGGCGTGGAGTGTGCGGGAGGGGAGGCGGGAGGTGCCATGATGACGGAGCGGCGCGCCTGTGCCCCGGCTCCGGGTCCGTTGGAACCGTTCGCCGCGGCGTTTGATCGCTGGTTCGGCACGCTGGCCCAGCGGCGGAGCTTTCGGGAGTACCTCCAAGGGCTGCTCCTGCCGCGCGAGCGGAACAAGACGCTCACGGCGCTGGTGAGCACCGAGCCGGTGGTTGGGACCCAGGCGGCGCCGGTACAACGCCTGCAATGGTTCCTGTCCGAGTCCTCCTGGGACGTGGCGGGGGTAAATCGCCAGCGGTTAGCGTGGCTGTTCGACACACCGGCGACCCGTCCCCATGCCCAGGGCGTGCTGGTGCTCGATGATACGGGGGATCGCAAGGCCGGCCCGCAGACCGCCCATGTGGCCCGTCAGTATCTCGGCTCCGTCGGCAAGATCGACAACGGGATTGTCGCCGTGACCACGCTCTGGGCCGACGAGCACGGGTACTATCCGCTGCATCTGCAGCCCTACACGCCGGCGAGTCGGCTCCCGCGGGGCAAGACGGATCCGGCGTTTCGCACCAAGCCACAGATAGCGGAGGCGTTGGTGGACGGCGCCGTGACTGCCGGCGTCCCCTTCCGCGCCATCGTGGCCGACTGTTTCTATGGGGACCAGGAGGGGTTCGTGGAAGCGCTCGACCGGGCGGACCGGCCCTACGTGCTGGCGCTGAAGCCGCAGACGGGAATGTGGGCCCCGGCGGAGGCCGCGCACACGCCGGTCGAAGCCGCTCAGGCGCTGCACTGGGACGGCCCCGAGGCGCCGGGAGACTGGACGCGGGTCGTGTGACGCTTCCGCGATGGCCATGAGGAAGGGTGGTGGGCGGCCGAGGCGACGCTGGGGCCGTGGGGGCCCGACGGCCGGCACCGCCTCGTGGTCGCCACCACCGACCCGGCCACGCTCCCGGCCCTGACGACCTGGTATCTGCTCACCAATCTGCCGCGGCCGGGCTCGCCGCGCGCCGCGACGTCACCGCTTGCCCCGGCCGAGCTCGCAGAAGTGGTCCGGCTGTATGGCCTGCGGTTGTGGGTGGAGCAAGGCTACAAGCAGGTGAAGGGCGAACTCGGCTGGGCCGACTTTCAAGTGCGGACGGACGCCGCGATCCAGCGGCACTGGCCCCTCGTTTGCTGCGCCGTTACCTTTTGCTGGTGGGCCTGGTTCCAGGCCGAGTCGCGGGCGGAGGCCGTGCTCCCCCATGGAGACGCGGCGCTGGCGCCTGCGTCTCTGCCCCCTGCCGTGCCGGTCACGGCGGGGCGGGGGGAAAATCGGCGCCGATCAGGCGGGCGGCGACCACGAGCGCTCCGGGCCGGTGTCGTGGCCGGTGACGGTCCGACGCGTCCGCGGCTGGCTAGCCCCATGGCCCCTGCTCAGGCGGTGCTGGCGCGCCCGGTCCGCCCGGCCCCCACCGGCGGAACTCCAAGCGTTGCTCGACGCCGTCGGCGCCGGCCGACCGCTGTACCTCTTCCTCCGCGAATAACAAACTACGGTTACTGATCACTGCGCAGGGTTGTAAACCGAGCACGCAATCGCAGGGCCACGCGAGGCGGCGCGGCAAGTCGCGGGCGCGACCAGGTTTACGTGCCAGTGCAGAGTTCAGTAGACGAGTTAGGGCCCGAAGCCGCGAAGAGCTATCGAAGGACGCGCGTACTTCCCACCCAGGCCCCCCACGCGGGCCCGGGGACGCGCGCTCGGCAGGAAATCGATTACGGGCGCCGGGGCAAAGGCTACATCTTTGGAGCGTTCCAGCCGACGACGGGCGAAGCATTGACGGCCCTGTACCCTGGGCGGACCACCGCCAACTGGGTCGATTTTCTCGAGCAGGTCGATAGCTGGCTACCCAACGAGAGCGAGTGCGGGTATGCCATCGTCGACAATCTGAGCACCCACCGCGCAGCGGATGGGTTGCTGTTCGCCTTGACCCACCCGCGCTGGGAATTCGTCTTTCAGCCGAAGTACGCCGCCTACCTCAACTTCATTGAGCCATGGTGGAAGATCCTGCGCTCGTTAGCTTTGCAGGGACGGCGCTTCGCGACCTGGGAGGAGCTAACCCGAGCCGTCGCCCGCGCGACCGACTATTGGAACGCGCATCGGCATCCGTTCGTCTGGGGCCGCCGCCGACGGCATGCACCCCGCCGGCCACCAGGGCTCGGCGTGCTCCCGCGAGTGGCATAGACTTCGTGGATGCACTACTTAGCACCTGGCCAGAGCCAGTGTGTAGGTTTGGTGAAGCCAAACATTCACACCAATCTCGGCCGGCAGCTTAGGCAGGCTGGCCTGCCCCGCGTACTCGCCGCCCGCCGCCGAGCAGACTGGTGGATCGGTCCACCAGCCGAAGTGGCCGCAATGGTAATTCTCGTGCGCCGTCCCCCAACAGCAATTACCTCTCCCGTGAGGACTGGTGCGACCATATCCGTTATCGTCCATAACAAGCAGAAGGGGGGCTTTCAGAGCCCCCCTTCTGGGTGCCCGGCTATTTGCGTGTTCGGCCACCTCGGCCCGGTGCTTTGGCGGACGTCGCCGCGGCCCGCGTGCGCGTCTTCGGCGGTTCGTCCGTGACCCAGAAGACCATCACCGGCCCTTGCCGTTCGATGCGCAGGTTGATCCCCTCTTCCCTCGCCGCGGCCTTCAGACGGGCACGTTCGGTGATCGACTTGTCATTCTCTTCAAGCTCCAGCCGGCCAGCGCCGTCCGGGCCGATGTTGCGGACATACTCGCGGTACTGTTCCTGTACGGCGCGTCGTGGGGGGAGAACGAGCCGTCGAGCTTCGTCGAGCGACACTAGTGCGAATGTTGCCATGCATACCTCCTGCACTAGTATAGAAGACTTTTCGTCGGCAGCGTCCAGGTGATGGATCGCTCCCTCGTGATCGCTCGGCACGCACTCCATCACCGACTGGCGCAGGAGGTTTGCCCGCATCTAAACGGTTAGTAAGATGGATCCGACAGAAACCACTCGATCTCTTCCGGTGTCGTAGGCAACTCGAATCGGTTGAGCGCCGTGCCGAGATCGTGAAGCGCCCGTCCAGGCGTCACGCCCCGTAGGCTGTCCCCAACCATTGAGAGTTCGTCATCCGAGAGCGCATTCCACAACAGGTGTATCGCGTCCTGTGGCGCGTCCACCCCCATCACTCGCACCAGTACCAGCGCGGCGGCCACCCGAACTGCCGCAGGATGCGCCGCGCGCAACAGAGTCGTAAGGTGTGCTGAGTCCGGTTGTTCCCGACCAGACATCTCCTCCAGTCCCATCAGAGCACTGATTCTTACCTGCAAGTCAGCATCGCCATCAGCTAGATGCCAGAGCGCGGGGATACTCTCGGAGGCACGCTCCCACAGCGGTACAAGCGTGTAGACAGCCTCGGCCCGCACCGTGGGGTCGGGGTCCTGCAGCGCCCGGACATAGACCTCGAAACCAGTAGCTACGACGCGACGTGCGCCCTCATGTAGGCGTAGTGCCTGTTCGACGTAGTGCCGGCGTCGCTCTAGATCGCTCGGATTATGCTCGCGGAGATGTGCGATGTATCGCTCCTGAGCCTCCTCGCACCTGGCAATGGAGCCAAGCAGCCCGAGAATCTAGTCTCGATCTCCCACCTCCCTGTGCCCCACTAGCTCGATCAGGAAGGGAACGGCGGCGACCGCGACCTCAGAGGGCGTTGGGAAAAGGCGGGCGGAATGGTAGGCTGGAAAGCCCCTGGCAAGGGAGCCTCAGCGAGAAGCCGGAGTCTGGACAGCTGCTATGGACCGGAAGCCGTATCCCACCGATCTCACCGAGGAGCAATGGATCGTCCCGGAGCCGCATCTGCAACGCCCGGTAGGCCCGGGGCGGCGCGCGAGCGTGGACCTGCGCGAGATAGTCAACGCGCTCTTGTACCAAGCCCGGACGGGGTGCCAGTGGCGCCTGCTGCCCCATGACCTGCCCGACTGGACGGCGGTGCGTTACTACTTCGACGTGTGGACCCGCGACGGGACCTGGGAAGAGGTGAATCGCCATCTGGTGGAATTGACGCGCCAGAAGCGGGGGCGGCGGGCGCAACCGACCGCGGCGCTCATCGACAGCCAAAGCGTGAAGACCACCGAGGCGGGAGGCGAGCGCGGCTTCGATGGGGAAAAAACATGTGAAGGGACGCAAGCGGCACTTCCTGGTAGACACCGAGGGGCATCTGGTGGCGGTGCTCGTGGAGGCCGCCAATCGCGGGGATCGGGACGGCGCGCGCTGGCTGCTCAGTTGGGTGAGCCAGCGCTGGCCCGACCGGCGCAAGCTCTGGGCGGATCAAGGCTATAGCGGGGAGGACTTGGCGGAGTGGCTCCGCCACCGCTATGGGATTGACCTCGAGGTCGTCCAGAAGCCCACGGAGCAGCGCGGCTTTGCGGTGTTGCCGCGCCGCTGGGTGGTCGAACGGAGCATTGCGTGGGTGAATCGCAGCCGGCGGTTGAGCAAGGACTACGAACAGCGGGCGGCGTCCACGGAAACCTGGTGCTATCTCAGTTCCATCCAGTTGCTCCTTAACCGACTCTGTCCACGCTCCGACCGGGAGCCGCCCTATGTGCGCAAGGCTGCCTACCTATTTCCCAATGCCCTCTGAGAGCGTATCCGGGATTTAGTAAAGTGCCTCGCCCGCGAAGCGAACTCTGGTGCGAGGAAAGAGATGGCGAAGTTTCAGCCCCGGGTCCCGGCGGGAGCGGCGGTGCCCCGTCAAGCGTACCCCAGTGATCTGACCGCCGCCCAATGGTGCCTGCTGGCGCCCTTGCTGCAGGAACGCGAGTCCAGCGGCCCAGGACGTCCCGCGACGGTCGCGTTGCGCGAGGTAGTGAACGCGCTCTTGTACATCAAACAGACCGGCTGTCCGTGGCGCTATGTGCCGCACGATTTGCCGCCCCGCTCGACGGTCCATTACTACTTCGCCCAATGGACGGCCGACGGGACCCTGGAAGCGATCATGCACCGGCTGCGCGAGCAGAGTCGCGCCCGCGCGGGGCGGGCGGCGCAGCCTACGGCCGGCGTCATCGACAGTCAGCCCGTCAAGTCGGTGGAAGCGACCCAGGCGGTCGGGTGGGATGGCGGGAAGTGAGTGACCGGCCGCAAACGCCACGTGTTGGTGGATACGGAAGGGCACTTGCTGGCCGTGTTGGTGTTGGCCGCTGACGTGTCGGATCGTGATGGCGCCGTGCTGTTGTTGGCTCTCTACGCGGCCCGCTATCCGGACCTGATGCTGATTTGGGGCGATAGTCACTACGCCGGAGACCTGAGTGCCGAAACCGAAGCCGCCTTTGGCATCGTCATCGCCGCGGTAAGCAAGCCCCCGGCTCAGAAAGGCTTTGTCGTCCAGTCGCGCCGCTGGGTCGTCGAGCGCTCCTTCGGGTGGCTCACTCATTGTCGGCGCTTGGCGCGCGACTACGAGCGGGAGCCCACCTATAGTGAGGCCTGGGTGTATCTGGCCGAGACTCATCGCCTGCTCAAGCATCTCGCTCCCGCCCCGACGCTACCCGTGCCCTACCAACGCCGCGAGGCGGCCTAGCTATTCCCGGACACGCTCTTAGAGACCGCAAACGTTGCGGCGCTACCGGGCGCGCTCGCGTTGCAGCGCTTCGGCATGGCGGCGCTTCCTGCCGTAGGCTCGCGAGCCTGGCTAGTGCTCTCGCACGCGGAGCGTGGGGAGTTTCGTGAAGCCATTGTGCGGTGCGAAGAGGCATTGGCGATCGCAGAATCGGCGGATGATTTCTTTGGCCTGGTGGGAACGCGCAACGCGGGCGGTCGGGCATATCTCATCCAGGGGGACTACCACCGGGCAATCCCCCTGCTGGAGCGCGGTATGAGTATTAGCCAGCAGTGGCAGGTGCCCGGTCAGTGGTGGCAGGCGGCCGCGGTGTTGGGGTCAGCGTATGCCCTCGCCGGACGGTGCGAGGACGCGGTAGGGCTACTCGAGCAGTCTGTGAATCAGCAGAGTGGGTCGAGAGGCCCAGTGAGCCAATCACTGTGGCGTACTATGCTCGGTGAAGTCTACTTACTAATGGAGCGCGTCGCAGACGCGGCAGACCAGGCCACGCAAGCACTGGATCTAGCCATTCATCACCAGCAGCGCGGCTGGGAAGCCGGGGCGCTGCGTCTCCTTGGCGAAATCAGCGCACGCACGGCCCCTTCCGACCTTACTCAGGCCGAGACCTACTATCAACGAGCGCTCCGGCTCGCCGACCAGCTAGTAGTCTGTCGCAGGCCAACTAATGGGCAGAGATGCTTGAGCTTGATCCGAGCATCCGCCGTCGTAAACTGCCAATCCATCGTCGCCCCGGCGGCATTGCGCTCGGTGACCCAGGCGGCGACCTCCGTCGCCAGTGTCGCGGCGTCGGGGATGCGCCGATCGAGGGACTGGCGCGCCAGCACACTCAGCTCAATCTCGGCCATGTTGAGCCCACTCCCGTGTTTGGGCGTGTAATGGAACTCGAACCGCTCGGTCAGCCGCCGCGCCTCCGCCGGCGGGTACGCCTCGTAGAACGAAGCCGGCCCATGCGTGTTCAAGTTGTCTTCCAGCACCACGATCCGCTCTGCGGTCGAGAAGACGGTGTCTGCCAGCGTCCGCATGAACGCGGCCCAGTCCGACCGCGTGCGGTGTTCGGTCACCTCGACGCAGCGCCAGCCGAGCAGGGGGGCCGTCGCCAGGAACAGGTTGCGCACCCCAGCGCGCTCGTACTCGGCATCGTAGCGCGCGGCCTGCCCCGGCCGCGCGGGGGGGCCCGGCCGCGTCTCCTTCACCAATTGCTTGCTCGCCTCATCCATACAGACCAGCGGGCGCCGGGGATCCGGGGGCCGCTGGTAGACCGCCAGAACATCTTCCATAGCGGCCACGAACTCGGCGTTGGCGGCGGGCGGAATGCACCATACCTCCTTCAGCCAGGGCTTAAGCACGTTTTTTTGAGCGTGCGGCGCACCGTCTCGTACGAGACCGGCTCGCTCTCCAGCGTGACGAAGCGCTCGGCCAGCAGCCGCAAGGTCCAGCGCTCGCGCCCGGCCGGCGGCGCGCTGCAGGCGAGGGCGATCAAGTGCGCTTCGTTCGCGCCATCCATTTTGGCTGGGAGGCGCGGGGTAGGTCGGCGCGGATACAGCGCGGCCTCGAGTCCCTCTTCCACTAGGACGCGGCGCACCCGCGCGATCGTGGACCAACCAACGCCGAACGCGGTGCGAATCTGAGCGTCCGACCAGGCCGGGCCGGCGGACCCCGTGTCGGCCTTCAGCAGAATCCACGCATGCCTTAAGGTCCGGGCGGCGAGTCGCCCGTGGTGCGTCAGCGCCTCCAGCCGCGTCCGTTCCTCCTCAGTCAACGTGACGTGGTACTTGGCGGGCAAGCCGCCAGCGGGCCGAGGCTCCGACGCCAGAACGGCGCCAACATGCTCGCGGGGAATCACTGTAAACTTCATGCCCGCCAGTATGCCCGCTCGCCCGCCATCCCTTCAACTTCCGCGTGACGGTCTACTAGGCATGCGCCCGCTCGTGGCACACTGCCACCTCGGCCGCAGCGCGCTCTACCAGAGAGTCGGCCGTGAGGCCGAGGCCCTCGCCGGACTTGCCACAGCGGCCGAGGCATACCGCGCGATGGGGATGCTTTTCTGGTTGGCGAAGGCCGAGGCAGCGCTGGGGGAAGCCCAAGCCAGCTAACACTGTGTTCTCGACGTGGCTATCGTGGGGGCTCGAGTCGCACCGGCGCCGTCACAAATAGCTCCACCCGCTCGCCCGCCACCTCGAAGCGCGCCTGGAAGCGGTCCAGCCGGGCCAGCTCGCCGTGGCCCGCTACGAGGCGGGCGAACATCGCGGCGAGGCGGGGGCTGACCGCATAATCCACGCCATCAAGCGTGATCAGCACCGTCTGCGCGTCCCGTTGCGGCTCCATGCTATTTCTCCTCGAAGGACCGTGGCCGGACCTTGCCACGGTTTCATGCTCCAGTCGGCACCGACCTGGGCCTCGACTTCGACTGGTACCCGACGAAGGAAGCTCCCCATCCCGCGGCGCATGGCGTCCACCAGCCAAGTGCGAGCAGCCTCGGCGTCCGCGGCGTCACACTCCACGACGATTTCGTCGTGCACGCACAACACCGGCGCCGCGCTCGGGCACCGGTCGCGTGTCTCCCAAAGCAGGGCCAGCGCTGCCTTGAGCCCATCTGCCCCCGTGCCCTGCACGGGGCTGTTCAGCTTCTCCGTGAATCGCTCCACGGCGAGCCGCCGCCGGCCGGCCAGGGTGCGCGTCTCCACGGTCCCGCGCGGCTGTTCGCGGTGCCAGCGCCGCAGCCCCCCATATGTCTCGAAGAACCGCTGGCGAAACTGTTCCGCCTCAGTAGGCGTGAGCTGGATGCCGTAGTTATGGGCGGCATGCTCCCGAAGCGTGGTCGCGCCCATGCCGTAGAGCAAGCCAAAGTTGAGCGCCTTGGCCGCCTGGCGATCCTCCGGCCGGACCGCGCCGCCGGCTCGCCCGAGCACTGCCGCGGCAGTCACCGTTTGGAGATCCTCACTTGCCTGGTAGGCAGCGAGCATGCGCGCGTCGCCAGTGAGTTCGGCAGCGATGCGTAACTCGATCTGGCTGTAGTCAGCCTTCACGAGCATGCGACCGGCGGCGGACCGGAAGTAGGCCCGGTAGGCGGGCTCTCGAGGCACCTGCTGAAGGTTGGGTCGCTGACAGGACATACGGCCGGCCCGCGACCCGAGCTGCAGGTATTCGGCATGGATTCGACCAGTCGTTGGCGCCACATGCTGCAGGAACCCGATCCCGTACAAAGAGGCTCTGCGACTCGCCTCGCGATACGCTAGGAGTAACCGCGCCAGTGGCTCAAACTCCGCGAGTCTGGCTAGTGCCTCTTCGTCGGTGTGAGTAATCTCGTGGCCGCGAGCTCGCAGGACCTTGAGCACCTGGGGAGGGCTCGCCCAGTTGATGGTGCTACTCCCGAACAGATCGGTCGAGCCCGTGAGAGCGGTCAGCTCCTGCTCTAAGCGCACCTGCTCGGCTACGGCGTTGTCGGATAGCGCTACCCACGCCTCGGCCTCGAACGGCGCCCCCGTCTGCTCCAGCCAAACCAGCGCAGGGAGCGCTCGCATCTCCAGCCCCGCCACGTGCTGGAGATCCGCGGCCGCCAGTTCGGCGTCGAGCCGGGCCGCCAGAGGTAGGAGAATTGCCGCGTCGCGCGCGGCATACGCGAGCTGGTCCGCCGTAAGCGGCCCGGCCCAATCGGACTTTTGCTCGGTCTTAGCGACGGTCTCATCCAACAGACGAGCGACCACTGCGGCGAGCCCGCTCCGGTTCAGGTAGCCATCGGCTGTACCCGCGCCGAGCAGTTGGGCGGCGAGCTGCGTGTCGAACAGTCGTTCGCCTGCTGGAACCTCCAGGCCGGTGCTCGCCAGGAAGCGCAGATCGAACTTGAGATTGTGGCCGACGAGCCGGGGTCCCTGTGTGAGCAACGGGCCAAGCACCCGGGCGTCACACCGGAACGCGTCGAGGATGTATACCCGGTCCGACGTGGCAAGCTGCACAAGGCGAAGGCGATCGTGCAGCGGGTTCAGTCCGGTTGTCTCGGTGTCCAGGCCGACCGACTTTGCGGCCAGGATGCTGGGTAGAACGGCTGCTACGTCAGCCGGTGTGAGCAGCAATGTGTAGGATGCTGGGAGCGACACCCCGCCAGAACGAACGATGGGAGAATCGTCCGCATCGTCCGCACTCCCTGGATACCCGGCGTCAGCGCCGAATTCCGCGCGGACGGTTGGCGGCGCCGTATCGTCCGCAATCGTCCCTACGGGGGCCACACCATCTGCCGCATCGGGGGGGCGCAGGCGTTTCAGCCATCCAGGCGGTCGGTTGTGGACCGTCGACGGAGGCCCGACCGTCCGCGGAGTGTTCCCTGTCCCGGTTAGGCTTCACTCTCTCTGCGGACGGTGCGGACGGTCCTGCCGCCCCCGGCTCCGGTGTGGTAGTGGCTACTGGCTCCTCGGCGTCGGTAGGCTCCTCATCCGACGCCGAGGCTCGGGTGATCACGAGTAGGCGGCGACGCTCGTGGCCCTCGCGCTGATCAAATTCAATCTGGTAGCCGATACCACGCAGGGCCGGCGCCAGGCGAGTGAGTTCGCTGCGCAACCCGCGCGGTGTCTTCGGCCACGCCTTATTCCGCCGGGCCGCTTCACTGGATGCCGCGGCGAGTTCGGTGAGCAAGTCCTCGGCCGTTCCCGACCAAGGGTCCAGGCTCGTGGCACCGGGGAGCCAAGCGAGGAGCACCACACCAACGGCGCTCCCCTCGAGTGCCTGCTGATAAGCCACCGCATGTAGTCCTCCGTAGGCCGCGAGAAAGCGCGCGGGCGCCCCGCGCCCGCGCTCGGCCGCCACCGCCCAAACCGCAAAGTCGGCCATGCGCGGCAGGCTGGGCAGTCGCACGCTCGGCTCCTCGCGGAGCGCTCCCACGAGTTCATCGAGGAGGGCGCCGAAGAGGTGCGGACGGATGGCCTCGAATTCCGCCCAGAGCACCTGCTCGGGCTTCCGGCGCCGCGAGGGGATCGGGGGCAAGGTGATCTGTAGCGCGCGATCGAGCAGATCGCCCCCGAGAGAGGTACTCGGTGATCCCGGTGAGCAGGACCGGGCGGCGGGCGTCGAAGAGCACTTCCTCAAGGTCCGAGTACAGCTCCCGGGTCGCCCAGCCCCCGCCTGTCGCCAGTCGACAGATCGCATCCGAGAGCCACGGCTGGACGTGGCTCACGTTATCAAAGGCGACGATCCAGCAGTTGCGTGCGGCAATGGCGAGATCGCGCACCTCACGGGGATCGGAACGCAGGTCGGGGACTGCGGGGTCGATCAGAGCGCGCAACATCCGCGCGACGGTGGTTTTCGCCGTCCCCTGTTGTCCGTGCAGGCCGAGCACAGGATACGGGCCACGGTCCCGCAACGCCGCGACGAGCCAGGCCCGCAGCAGTGCCCAATCGTCGTCATCCTCAAGATTGATGAACGTGCGCAGTGCGTCTAGGTGGCCGCCACGCTCAGGGATCGGGAGGGAGCGCATGCCTGCCGCCCGGCGGAAACACACCGGCGGTTGGGCCACCACTTCCCAACCGTGGGCGGTAACCCGCACGCCTCGCCAGGTCGGATCGCCCAGATCCACGTACAGGCCGCCTTCGGCCGGCGCGACGCGCAGATAGACCGGCCAGCAGGGACCCGCGAACTGAGCCTGGGCGTCGAGCACGTTGAGCGCATTATTCAGTGCGTCCGCACTCGGTGCTTTCTCGTGGCGCAGCCAGAACTGACCAGCCAGCCAGCGCCGGAAGCCCCGAGCGCGCGTGGGCCAGCATTCCCGGTGGTCGTTCAGTGGAACCCGCAGGTAGCAGTCGCCTTGCGGATCATGGAAGAGTTGCGTGTCGACCGCGAGCTGTATGAGCTTGTCAGCCTGACTGGAACGGCTTTCGGTCTCGGTCACGCTGGCTTGCTCGTCGGCGGAGGCGGTCTCGAGGCGGAGCTGTAGCAAGCGCGTGTCGAGGTCGTCAGCTATGGCCCCGTTGCCGTTCAACCGCTCGCGCACCGCCCCGCTGAACGCGGCGCGCTGGTCGGCCGAGTCGAGGACCACCGTGTCCGCGTGCAACGGATTGCCGTCCAGCAACGCGACGACGATGGCGATGAGTCGCCCGCGTTCGCGGCGGTAGCTCTGGGCCCGCAGCTTGAGCTCCGCCACGATTACGCCTCCACCGGCGGTCGAAGCACCCGACTGCCGCCGCGAGCAGGAGGGGGACCATAGCGCGTCGCCAACCAGGTGGCTGCGGCAGGATACCGCCAGCCCTTCCACTGCATGACGAACGTTAAGGGGTCGCCGCCCCTGCGACAGCCACGGCACCACCACAAACCGAGACCCCCATCGATCGTGACGCACCGCCCGCTCCGGCTCGCGTGGAACGGCACGTGGCCAATCTCGATACGACCGCGGGCGCGCACGTGCGGCACGTTGCCCGCCTCCCGGAATAGTTCTGCTAGTGGCACGTGGGCCCAGACACTGGCCGGTGTTGCGTCGCGACTGGCGCGCGGGCGATCCAGCCGGGCAAGCTGACGCCGAGCCACCTCGCGGCGGACCGGATCCTGGATCGAGACGCCAGTCAGATAGCGCGCCCGTAGGTTACACATCGGCGTCGACCAGCTCATCGAGCGGCCAGTAGAGGCGACCATCGAGCCCGAGCCGGGGCGTCAGGTAGCGGCGGAGAGACTCGCGTGCTGGCTCGTCCAGTTCGGCGCTCGGCTGCCAGCGCGGGACGGGTGCCGCGTGACTTCCATCCGCGGCCGACAGCGGCGCGGAGTGCTTATCGCTCATGGGATCGGCCTCCGCGGGCTCCCGGAGTCGCGCTCGTTAGGGATGAGTCGGCTCCCGCGGTGCGCCGTGCCGCCGTACGCAACAGCGCATAGACACTGGCGAGAACGCGCCGCGTGGCATCCAGGTCGACAGTGGGTGAAAATCTCTGACCGTTCGGTCGTGTCGATGCTGGTGCCATCGGAGGCGTCGAGGATCGAGGGTACCGTTCCATGCCGGGCCGCTTCTTGCTGCGTGGTAGGACCGCTTCGTCGCCGAAGCTAGACCCTTCACACCACAGCGCGACTTTAGGGGTCGCTCGGGCGACCTCCAAAGTCGCGCTTACTTGGCCGGTACCCTGCCGTGATGGTGTGAGAAGTCGCAGGTGCGACTACTGAAAGTCGCAGGTGCGACCTATGCAGCGGGAGACGGAACGTGGATCTCCCAGGGCACAGGCGGATCGGGACGATAAGTGCAGAACACGCCCGTCTGAACGCACCGATCGAGGTGGCGACCTAACTCAGCGTGCTTCGCCCCGATGTTGCGGATCGCATCTCTAATGGCTTTGCGGATGGCCTGCCGCGGTTTCTTATACAGATCGCTGAGGCGGTTACCCCCTAGCAGATCCGCATGAGCCTCGTTCACCTTGGCTTGCAGCTGCTCCAGTTCATCGGCGAGGGTCGCCGCATAATCGCTTTCCTGCAGATCCTCCGCCGCCTCGCGCTCCGCTCGCACCTCCTCCATCTCGCGTAGCAGCGCACGAATCGCGCGCTCTTTCGGGGTATCGATCTCCCCGGTCCCGCCGAACGCGAGCGCGTTCGCGGCCAACGCCTCGCGGACTGCCGCATCGGTATCTGGAGCGGGCGCGCGCGACCTTCGGCCTTCCCAGGCCACCAAGTCGAGCACTGAGATATCGGTGTCTGGCGCACGCAGTAGGTAAGCTGCCGGCCGTAGTTGGTATGAAGATTGAGTCAAGAGCTTCTCCTCGAAGCGAGTGTAGGCGGCATCGACGGCCGCTTCCAGCGCGGCGAGCGGGGTGTAGACGCGCTCGGGCAGGTCGCAATGCTTGATGACGCGGAAGACGGCCTCAATGTCATTCAGCTCCGGGCTGTAGGGCGGCAGGAAGTAGAAGTAAATGTGCCGCGCCCACAGCCGCGGCAGGGCCGCCTGGACCAGGCGGCTGTGATGCAGGCTGGCATTGTCCAGGACGATCACCAGCGGTACCGGACAGGGCGGCCGCTCCAGCAGGAAGGCGATCAAGTCGTCGGCGGTGAAGGCCGGGGGCTTGCCAATCCAATCGAACGCGGGCTGCACGCCGTCGGGCGCGTAGAGGACCAGGGTGTTGTAGCGGCGCCGCTCGGGGTTCTCATAGGGCACGTACTTGCGCTCGCCAGCGCGGACCCAGCTCATACTCACCGGGAGCGAGGGGCTGAAGCCGCACTCATCGAGGTAAACGCGCTGGAGGCGCCCCGCGGCCGTCCTTTTCCCAGCATAGCCAGCACGCCCTTGGCCCGTTCGACTTTGGCCGGGTCCTGTTTGTGGCGCAGTGAGCGGACGGTCCGCCGCCACTTGGCGCCCATGGCTTGGAGGTACCGGCGCGTCTGCCGCGTGCTGAGCCCGATCCCTGCGGCGCGGAGCGCCTGCGCGAGTTGCGCTGCCGTCCAAGTCCGCGGCTGGTCGAGCAGCCGGTCGAGAGCCGCCGTGACCTGCTCGCGCCGCGTGGTATCCGGCGGCGGGCCCGGCCGCTGGTGCCGCAACCCGGCCAGGCCCCGCGCCGGGTAGGCTTTGAGCGCGTGGCGGACGGTAGCGGCATGATAGTCGAGATGCTCGGCGATGGCCGGGGGACGCCAGCCGTCGGCCGAGAGCAGGATCATTGCCACGCGGTCCCGCTCCAGCGGAGTGAGAGTTGGATCGCGACGGGCCGCTTGCGCCGCGGCCCGCTGGTCGCAGGTGAGAGTGATTCGTAGCATACATAATTCTACACACCAACCCCGGCCAGCAGCTTAGCTCAGATAACGGATTCCGACCATATCGGGCACCTCGGCTTCCTCGCCCCGAAAGTAAAAATGCCAGTAGCCTCCCACGCGGCGCCAGCGAGCCGCTTCATCCGCATTGACCGGTGAGGAAACCGGCACCGCTCCGGATCTGTGGAGCATGCCGAGGAGCGAGAACGGCGCGATCTTGCCCTCCCACAGCTGTTGGCCGGCCCTGCCATTCTTGACTTGCATCTCCCGACTCACGTTCGTGGCGTGGCGTTTGAGCATCCGCGGCCAGCCCCGGGCCCGTCGGTCGTGGCCCGGCACCTCCGGCTGCACCGCATCGAACAACTGGCCAAACTCGTTGAACAGCTGGTCCTGAGGTATCGTGTCGATGCGCCGAGCGAGGTGCACGTATGATTCGCCGATCGTGCGGTCGTTGCCCTCCGGCAACGTCTCGACGAAGCAGTCAGTCTCGTACCGGCTGACTGGATCGTATGCTTCGAGGCCCGCGCCCAGTACGCCAAAGCGCCGATCGACACACTGCGAGCACGTCCCGCAGTGGGGCTTGTCGGCGGACCGCCCATGCCCCCGGCTGCAGGACCGCGTGTGCATTAGGAGCTCGGGGCACTCAAATGTCTGGAGAGTGGAGAGCACCTCAGCGCGGGTCTGGGTGGCCTGGGGATTGGCGACCTCCACGGACGATGGGAACACGGTGGCGAGCAAACGATTGAACAGGTACAGAAACTGAGGATGGGTCGAACGACTGGCCTGGGAGCCGGCTACGGCTCGGTTGAGCGCGACGTTCAAGCTGACGACGCCGTTATCCGCAAGCCAGACACGAGACAGTCCCAGTTGGAAGGCCACGGCTGCCCCGAGGCAGGCAACGAGAAAGGTCCGGGAGCGGCGCGTGCGCTCGGCCGGTTCGCGCCCGCGGTGATGCACCCAGCACCCGACGTGCGGAAAGCGCCATTCAGGGAGCGCTCGCCGCAGGTGCTCCACGAGCTGCTGTTGCCAGGTGCTGAGGTGGTAGGCGGTGCGGTGGCTCACGAGCAAGGGACGCAAGTTATGGGTGCCCACAGCGTCCACCGCGGCACAGAGACTATCGGCACCACCGGAAAAGAGCAGCACACTGTCGGGGTCGTACAGGAACTGGCGCCCGTCGAACATGGGCGTCATGTGCCTGTCGGCATCGCCCTGCGTGAAGGCAAAGTGCCAGGTGTCGCCCGTGGCGAAGTCGAGCGCCGCCTCTAGCCGAGCCTTCACATCGGCGCGCCTCCACACGTCCAGAGCGATCACCGGCAGGCACAGGGCAAATTCGCGATGCCAGGCGGCATCCGTGGGATCCCGATCGCCGCCCCGTGAGACATCTTGGTCAGCACCAAACGCGTAAGCCGCAATCCGCAGGAGGTCCGAGGCCACTGGCGCGATAGAAGTCTGCAAGACATCGTCCAGCGGCTCGATGCGCAGCGTGAGATCGGGCTCCCGGCCGTGGGCCCGGATGGTGCGGCGTACCCAGGAGGCGGGCGCCAGGTCGTCCGGGGCGTGGGCGCCGTCGCACTCGATGACGACGTGCGTCGTCAGCGGTTCGCTCACGGTTCGGGCTGCCGGAGCTCAGCCCGCAGTTTGCTGACCGAGTACGCGACGAACCGGCGGGCTTCCTCGTGGGGGATCTCCCCACGCGTCTGCCAGTTGTATTTGCTGTACCAGTCGGCGCCGTAGCGCTCCATGATGACGGCGGTCTGCCGGGCATACAGCTCCAACGCCTCGGTGAACTCCACGCTATCCGAGATCGTCTGTAGGCTGTGCGGGCCGCCGACCCGGTCTGTAGGCTGTGCGGGCCGCCGACCCGATTGGACAACTCACGATCCACGAAGAAGCGGAGCGTGCGCGCAAGCAGATCGCCGAAGAAGCGTTTGGCCAACGTGCCAAACCGCGCGGCTGTGGAATATGGACGAAGCACGTGCCGCAGGTCTTCGAGAGTGCTGCCAAAGAGCGACAGGTTCGCTTGACCGAGCGTCTCGGAAAGCGCCCGCCGCAGGGCGAGCAGCGAGAGCTCGGCAAAGGGGCCCGACTCCGGATGCTCGCGGGACCAGACGCGGACGCGCTCCCCTACCTGGGCGATCAACGTGAGAGGCGAAGGAGCCTCGACCGGCTCGAGGCCAAGGTCGGCGAGACTCGCGGCAAACGCTGGGCTGCGCGCGGCCCAGGTGACCCGTGTGAGCAGCCAGAACGAGTAACCGAGAGTGGCGTCGAGACCAAGGAGCCGCAGGCGTGCTTCAGCCGCCTCAGCCGTTGCCTCCGCGACAGCCCGCACGTCCATCGGTGAGATGGACAGCAGCCCAACGACACTGCGCCAACGCCGGTTTTTCGGCAAGCGACCAGTGCGAACATGGCCCATTAGCGCTTCTCCTTCCTGTGATGCTTTTGCCGCGGCAGGGCCCAGCTTTCAGCCCGCAACACGACGGTCGGGCGGGCGTCCCAAATGTGGGCGACGACATGGCGCGATTGCTCAACCAATAGAACTAATGTTCTTATTGTTTTGTCCGGTTGCTATGACGAGTTGGCAATGGCTGCACGGACGGAAGTGGAGAACCGAGTAGCGACCGGTGCCATCCGATGCTGCTCAGTGGAGGTAGGCGACGGTTCAGACCTGGTGAAATTGCTTGGGGTAGGGTGTTGCGCCGGGTGGTGGAAAAGGGTTCAGGAGAGGCCTGGCAGTTGATGCGCATCCCGACCAGGGGATAGCCCGAGGCCGTTCGTGCTGCGAACGCTCGTGGACCATGAACGCCAGCAGTGAGGCCGACGAGTCGTGGGCATGACCTTGCCGCTTGCCGTCGCCCTACTATCTCGCTGAGACTCAGATGTCCGTGGCGCCCCGACCTGATCGTTAGGGACTCAAAGGCGGAGTCCCATCGCGATGACTCTCTCCGCCAACATCCCGACGGCGATGATTACCACTCGTCAGGTGGAGCAAAAGGAAACCGCCGGGCTGGTAGCCCGGCGGTTTCCTTACTGCTTGCTACAGGGCCTCTATGTATACATTAAGAGTCGCGTTTGACGAAGCGGTTGGTATTCTCCTTGAGGGGCGCGTAGTAGCCGATGTTGCCCTCGACCTTGGCCGAGGCCCCCACATCCTCGTGCGCGGCGGTGCAGCCGGAGATCGTACAGGCCTTCTCGCCGGGCTTGATGCCCGAGTCGTAGCCCATCCACTGCACGCGTTTCTGCGGCGCGACGCCCCAGAACTTGTCGTCGATCCACTTCATCGCCCGCACCAGTGCGGGCCGGGCGGGGACCGGGCAGGTGCCCAGGGTCTTGACGGCGAGCGTCCGCCACCACACGTTCGGCTTGGTGTAGGGGCACACCGTGGCGCAGGTCAGGCAGCTCCCCCAGTGGTCGGCGACGAACGGCCGCAGGCGGTAGCAGGTCTCCCACTTGATCTTGAACTTCTCGATGCCGTTGTGGACGACCTTGTCTTCGAAGGAAATGCTGTTCGTGGGGCAGGTGATGGCGCACTTTCGGCACACTTGGCAGAACTCGTTGACGCCGATGTCGACCGGCTCGTCGGGGAGGAGGGGCAGATCGGTCATGATCGGGTCGGGCATGTGGATGCGCGCACCGAACTTCTCGCTGATGACCAGGCCGTTGCGCCCTAGCTCGCCCACGCCGGCTGCCAGGCCCGCCCCCTGGGGGTTGGACACGCCGCGCAGCGCCGTATAGCCCAGCTCGCGGATGTAGCCCTCGACGGCCTTGAGAATCAGGTTCGCCTTCATCTGGGAGATGTGGTATGAGGCGTCGCCGATGTGGTGGCGGTGCGCTTGCAGCTTGTCGTAGTCCCAGGCCGTCGTGATGACCACGATCGACGGGAAGCGCTGCGCCAGTTCCTCGGGACCGAGCGTCGCGTAGTCGTCCTCGGTGGCGCCATCCTGAATGTAGCGGTTGCCCGCGTAGAGGAAGGCGGGGTGCGCCCGCGCGACCCGGCAGATGTCGGCGCCCATGGCGTGCGCGACGCGTTTGATGTGGCGCGTCATGGCCGCCGGATCGGAGACGTCGACGCGTTGCGGGTTCACGTTGCCTTTGGGTGCGCGGTTGGTGATGTTTGTGAGGAAGTGGCGGCGGTCGGCGAAGTGGTTAGGCGCGGACACGCGGGTGAGCGGGTCCTTGGAGACGGTGTTATGGTACCAATTGAACAGCGCCTTGCCTAGCTCGCCGCGCTGGTTCTTCGGGTGCGGCAACTGGCTCGTGTCGACGTTGACGACCGGCCCGACGACCCGCACGGTGCGCCCCAGGTTCGGCACCAGCGGCAGGGGGACGCCAGGGGGCTTGGCCGCGGCCCCGTTCCCGTTCGGCTGCTGCTCGGTCGGGCGCTCGATCGTCATACTCATGGCGCGCTACCCCTTTCGCTAGCGGACCGCCGGTCACGAACACACCAATATGATATGAGGCCGTGATACATGATCGCGCGCCCGGATGCAACCGGCGACCTAACCGCCGCCTCGGAGCGGACGGCTCTACCCCCAGCTCTCTTCGCGCCGCACCCCCCAATTCTGCGGGGAGCCGGACGGAGAGGGATGCGGCCCCCCCAGCCCCCCAAGAATGGGAGGGGGCCGGTGACCTACCCCCCCCGGCCCCCCTTCCCTTTGAGGGCTTAGGGGCTGGGGGAAAACTGTCCGTCGGAGGCGGGGAGGCCGTGATACAGGCGGGTGCACTCGAGGGACCAGGCCGGGGCCTCCCAGGCGGGGAGTTCCCAGCAGAGCGGTGGGGTGCGGACACGCAGGTCGCCGGCGCGGAAGGCGGCGCGGCCGAGGGAGAGCAGGCTGCGCTTGGCGGCCCAGGGGGGGAGGGGCGGG
>JADMIO010703362.1_pt1 | contig 21140 bp, 20 predicted proteins | sample 8958161 | NCBI WGS metagenome assembly JADMIO01 (sample SAMN16585339, study PRJNA669376) | soil metagenome | isolation source: Crop rotation soil | place: USA: Cullars Rotation, Alabama | collected 2011
AACGGAGCCTCAGGCTTCATCCGCACTTCGCCGATCTCGACCGCAACGTTCTCAACCGGCGCGCCGCTACCTTTTGCAGCCTGGTCTCCGCGATAAGCTCCAGTCTGGAACGTCGCGAACACTGGCGCCTCGCCGTCAGACACAACATCAGCATCGAGCTTGCCGAGGAAAATCCGTCGCGTGAAACCAAGCTTCCCGCCTTCAGCCTTCGCGCGGATGCAATCACTGATCAGCGATTTACCAAAACGTGCCGCGAGCTTCGGAGCGAAATCACGCACCTGATACGTGTGCGTCAGAAAAACAAAATTCGGATCGACCTGCTTGACGATCTGCTCCATGCCGTCGGCATAAGCATCTGGCGTGTAATCCGCGAGCTTCGGATTCGTCCCACAGATCACCTTCTCCAGATCGTAAGCCGCGATCTCCTGCGCCAGACTCGCGACATCCGCGCCGAGCACAACGGCACTCACCTTCTGGCCCAACTGCGATCCGAGCGCCTGCGCCGCCGCAATCGCCTCAATCGAACTACGATTCGCCGTCCCACCCTTATGCTCAATGAAAACTAGTAATCCGTTACTCATCCGTTTAATCCGTGGCTAAAATGCCCGCGCCTCCACATGAAGCTTCTGGGCCAACTCCGCCGCTCCAGCCTTCGCATCGCCATTCCCGAGCATCTGCGTCTGCTTCGTCTTCTGCGGTAAGTAGATCTTCTCCACGCGCTGGTGCGACGGTCGTCCAACCAACTCCGCCGACGGCGTCACTTCCTTAATCTCCTTCTTCTTCGCCGCCATGATGCCCTTCAACGTCGCATAACGAATCTGACTGATACCGGACTGGATCGTTAACAAGGCCGGCAACGGCATCTCGTACCACTGGTACCAGCCACTCTCCAGCTCGCGCTTCACGCGCAGCTTGTCCGCCGCAGCATCCAACTCGATGACGATCGTCGCGTGCGGCAGTCCTAGCAGCTCCGCCATGATCACGCCCGTCTGCCCGTAACCATGATCGTCTGACTGAAGTCCCGTAAACACGAGATCGGGCTTTTCATCACGAATCGCATCGGCCAGAACAGTCGCCGCCGCAAATGGCGTGAGGTGCGTGAGATTGTCGCCGACAACGTGAATCGCCCGATCGGCGCCACGCGCGAGTGCGTCTTTGATCACACTCTTCACACGCTGCGGTCCCATCGAACAAACAACCACTTCCCCACCGAGCTTCTCGCGCACGCGTAATGCTTCTTCGAGCGCGTAGCCGTCTGACTCGCTCACTTCGAAGGAGAGGTCGCCTTCCTCAATCCACGTTGCGTCTTTGTTAATCCGCAGGATCGCGTCCTTATTCGCGACCTGCTTCATCATCACAATGATCTTCATTAACCTTCGTACCTCTTGAACAACAACGCCGCGTTCGTGCCTCCGAACCCGAAGCTGTTTGAGAGCACATACTCGACTGTTGCTTCGCGAGGCTCGTTCGGAACGTAGTCGAGGTCACAGTCGGGATCAGGATTCACGTAGTTGATCGTCGGCGGGATGACGTTGCGATGCAGCGTCAACACACTGAAGATGCTTTCAATCCCGCCAGCCGCGCCGAGCAAGTGACCCGTCATCGATTTAGTCGAGCTTACCGGGAGCTTGTAAGCGTGCGCGCCAAACGTCTCCTTGATCGCCATCGTCTCGAACTTGTCGTTGTACGGAGTCGACGTGCCGTGCGCGTTGATGTAGCCGACCTGATCCGGCGTGATGCCTCCATCTTTCAGAGTCTTTTGCATGACGCGTCGCGCGCCTGATCCGGTTTCGTCAGGCATCGTGAGATGAAACGCATCGGCTGACGCTCCGTAGCCGACGATCTCGGCGTAGATCTTCGCGCCGCGTCGCTTCGCCGACTCGAGCTCTTCGAGGATCATGATCCCGGCGCCTTCACCGATGACAAAGCCGTCGCGGTCTCTTTCAAACGGTCGCGAAGCATGCAGCGGATCGTCGTTGTTCGTCGACAACGCTCGCATCGCCGAAAAACCCGCCACGCTCATCGGTGTGATGGCCGACTCCGCACCACCGCAGATCATGATGTCGGCATCGCCACGTTGAATGATCTTGAAGCTGTCGCCGATCGCGTGCGCGCCGGCGGCACAGGCAGTGGCAGTGGCGGAGTTTGGACCCTTTGCTCCGAAACGGATTGAGACCTGGCCCGCGGCGAGGTTCACGATCGCCGAGACAATGAAGAACGGCGACACGCGATCCGGACCATCGTCGAGCAGCTTCGAGTGCTCGCGTTCGATGGCCCAGAAATCTCCGATGCCGCTGCTGATGTAGGTGCCTGTGTTTTCCGAGATGTCGTCGGGAAACTTGCCTGCGGGTGTGAGTTGAATACCGCTGTCCGCCACCGCTTCGATCGAGGCCGCAATCGCGTAATGAATAAACGCGCCCATCTTGCGCGCGTCTTTCTTGGGAATGAATGCGAGTGGGTCGAAGTTCTTGACCTCGCAGGCAAACCTTACCGAAAACTTCTCGGCGTCGAACTTCTTGATGTAGTCGGCCCCACTGCGCCCGCTCATGAGCGAGGCCCAGGTATCTTCGACAGTGTTGCCAACCGGAGTGACGAGGCCGAGGCCTGTAATCACGACACGACGTGTCAAATCAGAACTCCTTGGGAGAGACTAACCGGGCTTTCTCTGTGCAACCTCTGTGTCCTCTGTGTCTCTGTGGTGAACTGGTTTGAACTAACCACAGAGACACAGAGAACACAGAGGTTGCACAGAGAAGAGCTTCACTGTTAACTATTTCTTGTGCTGGTCGATATAGTTATAAGCGTCCCGCACACTCTGAATCTTCTCAGCATCCTCGTCGGGAATCTCAATGCCAAACTCTTCTTCAAAACGCATCACGAGTTCGACCGTGTCCAGCGAGTCGGCGCCGAGGTCGTCGATAAATCGCGCATTCGGCGTGACCTCATTCTCATCCACACCCAGCTCGTCGACGATAATCTGTTTTACCTTGTTCTCGATCTCTTGATCGGGCATCGTGTTTGCTCCTCTGTGAGTTTATTAAATTACTCAATCTATGTAGTAAGACCAGCTCTCGTTGTCTCCAAACTCGCTGCGTCTTCCACGTTCAGCATCTTCACGTCGCGACTGATCTGACGCATAAGACCTGACAAAACTTTTCCCGGGCCGGCTTCGACAAACGTGTCGACCCCGTGGCTCATTAGCAACTGCATCGACTCGACCCAGCGCACGGGCGCTGAAACCTGTCGCACTAGCGCGTCGCGTAATTCGTCCGGCGCGGTCGCCGCGCGCGCATCAACATTCGTTACCACGGGCATCGCCGGTTCTTTGAAACTCAAAGCTTCGAGGTCAGGCGCGAGCCTGTCCTGTGCCGGCTTCATCAGCGCGCAATGAAACGGCGCGCTCACTTTCAACTTCACCACTTTCCGCGCAATCTCGCTCAACAACTCCACCGCGCAATCTACGGCTTCAGTGTTACCCGCGATCACTGTTTGGTTCGGCGCGTTGAAGTTTGCAATCGAACAAACCCGATCCCCGCGCGCTTCCGCGCAAATGCGTTCGATCGCGTCCACGTCGGCGCCGATCACGGCAGCCATCGCGCCAGTACCAACCGAAACCGCTTCCTGCATGTAACGCCCACGCGCGCGCACGGTTCGTACGGCATCAGACAGACTCAACGCACCCGCTGCCACAAGCGCGGAGTATTCACCTAAACTGTGTCCCGCGACAAATGCCGGAGCCTCAACACCCGCTTCTCGCAACGCTCGAAACACAGCTACAGACACTGTCAAGATCGCCGGCTGGGTGTTCTCCGTTAACTGTAGATCCTCTGCTGGACCATCGAAGCAAAGTCGCGAAATCGCAAAGCCTAACGCGTCATCAGCTTCTTCAAAGACCTGTCGAGCTATCGCAAACTTTTCCGCGAGATCCTTTCCCATGCCAGGTGCTTGCGAACCCTGCCCGGGAAATACGAACGCCGTCACCATTGCATCAACACGGCGCCCCACGTCACGCCACCGCCAAACGACGCCATCAACACCAGATCACCTGCTTTGATCCTTCCAGCTTCGACGCACTCGTCGAGCGCGATCGGTATCGATGCCGAAGAAGTGTTGCCATGAACCGCGATGTTTGAATAAACCCTTGACATGTCGACGTTCAAACGATCCGCCACCGCTTCAGTGATCCGCTGATTCGCCTGGTGCGGAATAAACAAGTTGATATCGTCAGACTCCACTCCCGCCTGCTTGAGGACATCGCGCGAGATTTCAGCCATTGATCGAACCGCGACTTTGAACAGCTCGTTGCCCCTCATCTTGAAGAAGTGATCGCCGGCCGCGAGCGTCTCCGCCGTCGGTTTCCGGCGCGTGCCGCCGCCCGGTGAAAAGAGCTGTTCTTCGTAACGTCCGTCAGACTTGATCTTGCTCGCGAGAATGCCGCGCCCGCTCTCAACCGGTCCTAACACCGCCGCGCCCGCGCCATCGCCAAACAAAACGCACGTCTGTCGATCAGTGTAATCGACGTACTGGGTCAGGATCTCCGCGCCGACTACGACCGCGTGTCGCACCTGGCCCGTTTTGATCATCGAGTCGGCCATTGACACGCCGTACAGGAAACCCGAGCACGCGGCCACAATGTCCATTGCCGCGGCATTGTTCGCGCCGAGCTCTGCCTGAACGATACAACCGGTCGACGGCAGTATCTGGTCGGGCGTAACGGTGGCGCAAAGAAGCAGATCGATATCGGCGGGATCCAAACGGGCACGCTCAATCGCCTGCCGTGCAGCACGCACCGCAAACAGCGACGTGTATTCACCCGGCGCTGCCTTGCGACGTTGCTTGATTCCCGTGCGCGTCGTGATCCAATCGTCAGAAGTCTCGACGATCTTCGCGAGATCTTCGTTCGTCAGAATGCCTTCGGGGTAAGAGTGACCTGTACCCAGAATTCCTGCGCGTTGATTCAGCATTAAGTCCTCAGAGTACTATAAACCAGAGATTACACAGAAACGCTCAGATAATCGTTACTCATCTGCGTTAGCTGCGGCTTGTTTCTAATCCCTTCCTCAATTCGCTCAGCCGTGCGATGTTCTGAAAACTCCTTCACACTCCGGATCGCGTTCCGGATTGCACGCGCATTCGAACGGCCATGTCCAATCACAACGATGCGACTGACTCCCAACAACGGCGCACCACCGTATTCCGTGTAGTCGAGACGTTTCTTGATACTCCGAAACGCCGGCTTCGCCAACATCGCGCCTGCTTTCGTGACCGCCGTCGACATCAACTCACGTTTCAGCATCGACAGCATCGCCTCGGTCAATCCTTCTGACAGCTTCAACATCACGTTGCCGGTGAAACCGTCAGTCACGATCACGTCGACCATGCCCGAAAAAACGTCGCGACCTTCGACGTTGCCGACGAAGTTGATATCAGTCAACTGCCGCAACAGTGGAAACGCCTCTTTCGTCAGATCGTTTCCCTTCGCTTCTTCCTCGCCGATGCTCATCAAACCGACTGACGGTTTGACTGTTCCCAGCACCGAGCGCGAGTAAGCATCACCCATGATCGCAAACTGGGCCAGGTGATGCGGCTTGCACTCGGAATTGGCACCGACGTCGAGCAGCAGCGTCGGCTTCGCGGCTTTCGTCGGGATCATTGCCGCGAGTGCCGGCCTGTCGACACCGGGCAACGTTCCGATGACCATCTTCGCGGTCGCCATCGCCGCGCCGGTGTTGCCCGCCGAGACAAAACCGTCGGCACGACCATCGATCACCAGCTTCGAACCGATCCTCAAAGAGCTTTTCTTCTTCCGTCTGACGGAAGTGGCGACTGGATCATCCATCGCGATGACTTCAGCCGCGTCTACCAACTCGATGCCGCGATCGCCGTCGCCGCGCCAACCGCAGCGCCGCAGCTCGGGCTCGACCTTGTGGGCCTGGCCCACCAGAATCACTCCCACGCCGAAGTCGCGCGTCGCAGCAAGGGCGCCATCGATCTCAACGTTGGGCGCGTGGTCACTTCCCATCGCATCGAGAACGACCTTGCCCGTCAACGGGAGCTGATGCTGCGATTGACTTCGCACAACGTGGGTTTAGCTTTGGTCTACTTGCACCACTTCGCGGCCTTTATAAAAGCCGCATTTGGGGCAAACGCGGTGTGGCATGCGGGGCTCACGGCAATTCGGGCACAGTGTGGTTTGGGGGGCGCGCAACGCATCGTGCGCGCGTCGTTTGTCGCGACGAGCCTTGGAGTGTCGTCGTTTCGGATTTGGCATAATTACTCCATTAAATTACGCCACAAAGAAGCACAAAAAGCGCAAGATCATTCTTAGGCTTTTTGTGCCTTTTGTGGCTAAGTCAAATTCTTCAGTGCCGCCCAACGCGGATCGATATCATTCGTAACGCAGTTGCACTCGCCCGTGTCTCTGTCGGCGCCGCATTCCGGGCAAATGCCTCTGCAGTCCTCGCGACAAAGCATGCGAGTGGGTACAGTCAACAAAATCTGCTCTTTCACGATCTCGTCAACGTCGATCGCTTGGCCGTCGAACACTGAAACCGACATCTCGGCTTCCGTCAGCTCCGCCGCCTGGCTGGTCTCGTAATCCGAGTCGCTGATGTATTCGAGCGTGAAATCGGTACTAACCGGCAGTTCGACCGGTTTCAAACAGCGATCACATTCGACTTGGGCTCGTGTTTCGACGTGCCCGCTGACAAAGACCTGAATGCCGGAAAGCCGGATTTTTCCGTTTACGGCGGCCGGCGCGGTCAAACTTACTCGTTCGTCGACTGGGTTCAGATCCTCAGGCTGGTAAACACGGGCGAAATCACCCTTACTACCCTCCAGGTTCTCCAGCTCAATACGCATTCCGCACAAAAAGCGGCCATTATAGGCGATTAATGTCCGTTCGTAAAATCGGCCGCGAGGGCATCTTCGCGCAACGCCTCGGCCAGTCGCTTGTCAGCGCCGCTCATCAACCGCAGGGCGCCCGATTTCGTCATCTGAAAAAGGCTGCTGTTCTTACGTCCGGCCTTTTCTAAAGCCTGTCGTGCTAGTTCTTTGCGTCCGGTCCGTTCATATGCTTGTGCAAGTAACGAGAACGCCTCGGCGTAGCCGCCGTCCATCTCGGTCGCCTTTCGCAGATGCCGGACGGCGAGCGCGTCGCGATTTAGCTCGTAGTAGAGACACCCGAGAACATAGTGCGCTTCGGCCGACGGTCGCACCGTCAACGCTCGCTTGAACTCGCCGAGCGCCCGCCGCCAGTTCTTTTCAGCGACGAAGACCCAGCCGAGACCGTAGTGTCCCGCGAATGAAGAACAACCCTGCGCCGTCGCGTTGCTCAGCAGATTCTTGGCCAACTCGACTTCACCATCGTCAGCACACGTTAATCCCAGCAACAGCGAGATTCGCACATCGTCAGGTAGTACGGCGTGAGCCTTCGCGAGATAGGCGCGCGCCTGTTTTGTCTTGCCGCGGCGGAAAAAGTGCTCGCCGAGATAGAGATTTAGCGGTGCGTTCTCTTCGGCGATGTCGGCTGCGGCCTGTAGCTTCGTGATGCCTTGCGGAATCTGCTTGTCTTCGATCAGCACAAAACCTTCGTTGATCAGTTCTTCGAATGCCTCTCTGTCCTGGACATGCGCGCTCGCGAGGATTCGCAAACGCAACGCATCGCGATGAACGCTCTGTTCCTGCTCGACCGTGTCGCGCTGGCAGCGCTCGCTCCACATCCGCTCGAGTCGCTCACTATCGACCACGCCGTCTTCAGTCAGTAGACCAACGAGGGCGCGCATCAACGAGCGATCGAAGTAAGCGTTCTGCGCGTAGCGGAGCAACAAGTCGAGACTGCGCTCGAGGCGTTCGGCCAATCGTGCGACCCGGTTTTCAGCGGCTGAGATACGTTCGAGGAGATGTTCGTCAGTGGAGAGACTCGCGGGTGCGGCTTCGAACCGCGTGGAGCTCGGCTCGACGACGATCATCAGGCGCGTGCCGCAGCGCGTACAGAATTCCTGGCCCAGCGAATTTGCTGCGAGACATTTTTGACAGTAGTGAGAAATGCCGGGGCGCATTCTGCTCCTGATTAATATTCGTAAAACCCGCGACCGCTTTTTCTACCCAGCCAGCCGGCGTCGACATAACGCTTCAGCAGCGGGCATGGCCTGTATTTGGGGTCTCCGAGCCCTTCATATAACACATTCATGATGGCGAGGCATACATCCAGACCGATAAAGTCGGCGAGCGTGAGTGGGCCCATCGGGTGGTTCATGCCGAGCTTCATGATGCCATCGATGCTCTCGCGACTCGCCACGCCTTCGTAAAGTGTAAAAACCGCTTCATTGATCATCGGCATCAGCACGCGATTCGAGACGAAGCCGGGCGAGTCCTGGCAGTCGAGCGCGGTCTTGCCGAGTTGTTCGGAAAGTGTTTTGACTCGTTCGTACGTTTCGTCGGACGTCGCCATGCCGCGGATGACCTCGACGAGCTTCATCACCGGCACGGGATTCATGAAATGCATGCCGATGACTTTGTCTGGACGTTTCGTGGCGGCCCCGAGTTTCGTGATCGAGATTGAGGAGGTGTTTGAAGCGAGGATGGCGTGTGGTGGTGTGACTTCGTCGAGCATCTTGAAGACCTGCGTTTTCACACCGAGGTCTTCTACGACTGCTTCGACAACGAACGATGCCTCCTTGAACGCTGCGAAATCAGTCGTCCGGCGGATGCGGGCTATGATCGACTGCTTGCCTGCTCCGTCGAGCCGCTCTTTATCGACATCCCGTTGCAGGCTCTTGTCGATCGCACTCAGTCCGCGATCGAGAAACTCATCGCGCACGTCATGCATGATCACGTCGTGGCCCGCGCGTGCGGCAACCTGGGCAATGCCATTGCCCATCGTCCCCGCGCCCACCACGCCGATCACTGTATCAGGATTCATCTCGTTCATTTTGAGCTTTTTGTGCCTTTTGTGGCTACCGTTCGATCGCCATCGCGACCGCGTTTCCACCACCCAGACACAACGACACGATCCCTCGTCGTGCATCACGTCGCTTCAACTCATACAACATCGTCGTCAATAATCTCGATCCGGATTGCCCGATCGCGTGGCCCAACGCCACTGCACCACCATTCACATTCACCTTCTCCGGATCGAGCCCGAGCTCGCGCGTCACGGCCAGCGCCGCCACCGAGAACGCCTCATTCAACTCCACCAGATCGACTTCACTCCCGGACCAGCCAGTCTTCTTCAACAATTTCCGCACAGCTTCAACGGGCGCCATCATCACGAGACGCGGGTCAACACCCGAAACCGCTTGCGCCACGATCTTCGCCATCGGCTCGATGCCAAGCTCACGCGCCCGACGCAGCGAAGTAACCACAACGGCCGACGCACCATCATTCACACCCGGCGCATTACCCGCCGTCACTGTTCCACCTTCACTCTTGAACGCCGGCTTCAATTTTCCGAGCACTTCCACCGTCGTATCTTCACGTACAGTCTCATCAGTATCGAACAAGAGCGCCGGTCCCTTCCTCTGCTTGATCTCCACCGGCACGATCTCGTCTTTGAACTTCCCTGCCTTGATCGCCGCCGCGGCTTTGCGATGCGAGTTCGTCGCAAACTCATCCTGCTCGGCGCGGCCGATCTTGTATTCCTCCGCAACAACCTCACCCGTGCAGCCCATGTGATAATTCTCAAACGCGCACCACAGTCCGTCGTGAATCATCGAGTCGATCAGTTCGCCATTACCGAGTCGATAACCTTCACGCGCTTTCGGCACGAGATACGGCGCGTTACTCATCGACTCCATCCCACCCGCAACGACCATCTCGGAGTCGCCGAGTTGAACCCCCTGCGCCGCCATCATCACGGCCTTCAAACCCGAGCCACAAACCTTGTTCACAGTCACGGCCGCGACGGTCGACGGTATTCCACCATTCAACGCTGCCTGTCGTGCGGGATTCTGGCCGAGTCCCGCCTGGATCACACATCCCATGATCACTTCGTCGACATCTTCAGGCTTGATGCCCGCGCGCTTCACGCTCTCGCGTACCACGATCGCGCCGAGCTCAGTCGCTGAGAATCCTTTCAGTGAACCGAGAAACTTTCCCACCGGCGTGCGCGCCGCACTGATGATTACTGCTTCGTTCAATTCCGGCATTTCAAACTCCCTTATGTTAGACTTGGCCCGATATTAGACTTTATTTCATTATTCATAAAGCATGCAGGCACTCATTCTTGCTGGCGGCAAAGGCACGCGCCTTCGCCCTTTAACAGTTTACACTCCGAAACCGATTGTTCCGATCTGTAACCGACCTTTTCTCCTTTATCAAATTGACACGCTGCGCCGCGCGGGCATCACCGACATCACGCTCTCGCTCTCGTATCAGCCAAACAAGATCGAGCAACTGCTTGGCGACGGCTCCGATCACGGCGTCAAGCTGAAGTACACAGTCGAGCCGCAACCGATGGGCACTGCGGGCGCTTACAAGTTTGCCGAGGATCTCATCCGCGAGCCGACCGTCGTCTTCAATGGCGACATTCTTACGGATCTCGATCTCAAGGGAGTCATACGCGAGCATAACGAGCGTAAAGCGACGGCGACCGTCGTGTTGACGCCCGTCGAGAATCCGCAGAGCTATGGGTTAGTTGAAACTGAGAAGGATGGTCGCATTCGACGCTTCCTCGAGAAGCCGAAGGCTGACGAGATCACGTGCAACACGATCAATGCGGGTACTTATATTCTCGAACCGAAGGTGCTCGACTATTTACCGGCCGGTGAGAACTACTCGTTCGAGTATGGGTTGTTTCCGGATCTGTTGAAGCGTGGTGAGGCGTTTTACGCACACATTCCGACGCGCACTTACTGGATCGATATCGGCACACCGGAGCGATACCTACAGGTACATGCGGATCTGCTGGCGAATCGCGTGTCGCGGTTTCATATCAAGGAGCGGCGCGGGCAGTTTGATGCGGCGACCGTTGCGGAGATTGATGAGTTGTCGTTGATTGGTGACGATTGCCAGATCAAACCGGGCGCGCAGATCATTAACTCGGTGTTGGGCCAGGGATGTTTCGTGGAGGAACGTGCGCGCGTCGAGAATTGCGTTATCTGGCCACACACGCGCATTGGGACTCAAGCGCAGTTGACGGGCGCCATCGCCGGGCGCGGTTGTCATATCGGTCGCTCGGCAGTCATTAGTCCGGGGACGGTGCTGGGTGATAAGACTTCGTTGACTGATTATACGTTCGCGTAAGTCTATTACAGGCTTTACAAGATTTTTTCAGGAGCGATCATGAACTGGGAAGTATTTCGAGCATACGACATCCGCGGAGTCTATCCCACGGACATGAATGAAGAGGATTACTACCGCATCGCCAAGGCTTATGTTTACCTCTTCAAGCCGAAGACGATGGTCGTCGGTATGGATGCGAGAGTATCGTCCCCTGTTCTCAAAGCGGGTCTGACGCGCGGCTTTCTCGACGCGGGCGTTGACGTCGTCGATATCGGACAGATCACAACCGACATGCTCTATTACACCGTCGGCGCCTCGTCTGAATATTCTGGTGGCGTTGTGGTCTCCGCGTCACACAATCCCGTCCAATACAACGGCATGAAGATGGTGCGCGAGAAAGCAACCGCTATCTCCTCCGATACCGGCCTCTTCGACATACGCGATGCACTCAAAGCCGGCAAAGACGCTGAAGTCACTTCCGACAAGAAAGGCACCTGCACCGAGCGCAACATCCTCGACGACTATCTCCAGCATGTTCTGAAGTCGATCGATCGGAGCAAGATCAAGCCATTCACGTTTGTCGGTAACGCGAACTTCGGATATGTGTGCCGTCCCGCTGCCAAGCTCGCAAAGGATTTGAATCTAACCCTGCTCCCGTTGAACTTCGAACCTGATGGCACGTTTCCTAAAGGTCCACCCGATCCAATGCTGCCCGGCAATCGCACGGAAACTGAGGCACTGATCAAAGAAAAGGGCGCGTCGTTCGGTGTGGCGTGGGACGCGGATGCAGATCGCGCGATGTTCTTCACGGAGAAGGGTGACTTCATCTCCGGTTCCTACATCACCGCCCTGCTCGCGGACATCCTGCTTACGAAGTACGGCAGCGACAACACTATCATCTTCGATCCACGTGTGATATGGCCCACGCTTGATGCGGTGAAGCGAAAGGGTGGCCGGCCCATCATCTCGAAGGGCGGTCATGCGTTCATGAAGGATCGCATGCGCAAGGAGAACGGGCTCTTTGCGGGTGAGATGAGCGGGCACTACTACTTTCGTGAGAATTTCTATGCGGATAACGGGGTGATTCCGTTTTTGTTGGTGCTCGAGCATCTCTCAACGCACGATAAGCCGTTCTCTGAATTGATTGCGCCGTTCATGGCCGGGCATTACATGTCGGGCGAGCTCAATTATCACGTGAAAGATATTAAAGCGGTGATTGAGAAGGTGAAGGAAAAGTTTCATGGCGAGGGGCAGGAAGATTTTACTGACGGATACTCGCTGGAGACGGCTGAGTGGCGCTTCAATATCCGGGGGTCGAATACCGAGCCGTTGTTGCGGTTGAATATCGAGGCACGTAAAGACGGTTTAGTGGATCACATCCGGGAGGAGATCGAGAAGTTAATCAAGTCGTAGAACAGGATGTACAAGATTTTACAGAATGCCTGAGCTTCCCGAAGTAGAACACGTCGTCCGCGCCCTGTCTCCAATCGTTAGCGGGCGTCGGATCCTTGCTGCTGAGTTAAATCTCAAACGTATCGCGCCCGGGATCTCGCGTAAAAGATTCAACCATCAACTACAGAACGCCGTCATCACCGGCGTCGGCCGTCGCGGTAAGTACATCCTCTTCCATCTCGAATCAGGGCACGTACTCACCACTCACCTGCGCATGACCGGCAAGTTTGTCTCACTCACAACCGACGAGTCACTACCACCATACGCACACGTCATCTTCTATCTCGACGACGATCGCCGTCTCGTGTACTGCGACATGCGCCAGTTTGGACGCATGCAGATATTCAAAGATCCACTGCGTCCGCCGAAGGAGCTTCACACACTCGCGCCTGAGCCTTTGTCAGACGAGTTCACGGAAGAGTATTTCCTCAATACGCTGGCGCGTTCGGGTCGGCCTTTGAAAAATCTGCTGCTGGACCAGACACGTGTGCTCGGTCTCGGCAACATTTACGCGGTCGAAGCACTCTTCCTCGCAGGCGTCAGTCCGATGAAGGCTGCGAATAAACTCTCGAAGCCACGCGCGCGCAAGTTGTACCGGGCGATTCGCGATGTGCTACAGGAAGCGATCGACGCAGGCTCGACGTTGAAGATAGATCTCGCTGATGGTAACGGCAATTACTTCGGAACCTCGGAACGTTTCTGGCGCGTCTACGAGCGCGAGGGCGAGCCGTGCGTGACATGCGGAAAAAGAATCCGCCGCGTGGTCCAGGGCGGACGGTCTACGTACTTTTGCCCCGGTTGCCAGCGATGAATTAACAATTTGTGTCACTGGCCGCGTAACAGTTCGCGGCACAATCACTAATCCTCATCCTTCCCGGAATAAGGAAAATCGTCGGCCAGCACTGCGCGCATCTTCACGTGCCCGTAAAGCACTTCGAGGTAGCAAATAAACCGGTGCAGGAGCGGTTTCGGGTCGAGATTGTTCTCAACCGCCGTAATCACTTCGAGGGCCAGACTCTCATAGCCGCGCCAGTCTTTGTACATCAGATACTGCATGCTGCCATCGCGAAACTCGAGGATTCGCGCCGTCACTGAGCGCAGCACATCGGGGTCGTCGTTGGCCTGTGCGAGCCGCACAAACCGCATGAGCGACGACAGATCCTTGCAGAGGATGAGCGACTGTTGGAGGCGCAGCTCGTAGTCGTTGAAGAGCTTCGATGCGTCGAGGCTGGGGTTGAAAACCTGGAGCAGAGTGATGGTGGATTGCTGGAAGCAGTTAGTAAGTAAACCGTGCGCGTGGAGGATCTTACCGTAAACAATTGGTATCGACTGTTCGGTAACGCCGCGCACCAGCTCGCGCTCGAAAACACGCCGTAAATCGTGAGTAATTCCGTAAGAAATGCCGTCGAGGACATCGAGCAGCCGCTCGTTTCCGGCGGCCAGTTTGACGGCTCGAGTGTCGATAAAATCGGTGAGCGAGCGCGCTTCGAATTCGAGGACTTCGAGAAGTGAGAGGCTTTCGAGCAGCGTGTCGAGCTTTTGCAGATTGTTCTCGATGCGGGCGAGCCAGTCGAAGTAACGCACCATCCCGCCGAGGATGGTCTGTGAGATTTCTCGCAGACTGGGATTGAAGATGCGATGGAGGACGAGGTCTATTTCGAGTTGAAGATTTTCCTGAACTTCACGTTGGACCTGCGTCTGGAAGTCGACCGGAGTGACGTCGCGCAGGAGAGGCAACTGTGGTTCAGGATCATGAGTGATGTATGCGAGAGGTGCGGCCATGCGGGAAAACCTCCGCCCGCTGCGGCGGCAAGCCCTGTGCCGGAGGATCACAAAAGGCACAAAGAAGTCCACAAAAAGCACAACAAGCATATTAGAAAGCAATCTTCATTGGTTCCTTACAGTATGCTTCTTGTGCTTTTTGTGGACTTCTTTGTGCCTTTTGTGATCCTAGAGATTCTCGAGGATGTAGTCGAGCATCATCTGCCTCATGTGCTTCAACAGCAGTGGATCCGTCACGCCATGCCTCGACTTCGGATACAACATCAACTGAAACTGCTTCCCTGCCTTCTGCAACTCGTAGATAAACTGAATCGTGTTCTGCATGTGGACGTTGTCGTCAATCACGCCGTGAATCAACAACAGCTTCCCGTGCAGGTCCTTCGCCGCATTCCTGGGCGAGCTCTTCTTGTAACCCTCCGGATTGTTCTGCGGTGTTCCCATGTAGCGCTCGGTGTAGATGCTGTCGTAATCGCGCCAGTCAGCCACGGTCCCACCCGCGATGCCCATCTTGAAGGACTGGCTGTGCGTCAGCGCATAACTCGTCATAAACCCACCGTAACTCCATCCCCACATTCCGATGCGCGAACCATCGACGTACGGCTGACTCTTCAACCACCTCAGACCATCTTCCAGATCGCGCAGCTCCAGCTCGCCGAAGTTTTTGTAAACCGGCCACGTCGCTTCCATGCCCTTCCCACTCGCCGTGCGGTTGTCACAAATCCAGATGATGTAGCCCTTCTGGGCCAGCAACTGGTGAAACATGTACGTCTGCGAGCCCCAACTGTTTTTCACCTGCGGCGCGTGTGGTCCACTGTAGGTAAAACTCATCACCGGATACTTCTTCCGCGGGTCGAAGTCCAGCGGCTTGATCATCATCGCTTCCATCACAAAGCCGTCGCGCGTCTTGACGTGCAACAGCTCCGTCGTCCCGAGTTTGTACTGCTTCAGCGCGTCAACTTTATTCTCCGCGACCACGCGCACGAGCTTGCCCGACGCATCGTAGAGGCGCACTTGCGAAGGCGTGTTGATATCACTCCAAACGTCGATGAAGTAGTTGTTCGCAGGACTCAGATGGATACGATGCGAGCCTTCCGTTTGCGTCAGTCGCGTTAGACCACTGCCGTCGAGCTTGACGCGGTAAGCATCCCCCGCGATCGGACTGTGCTCCGTCGCGGTGAAGTAAATGTAACCATTCTCTTCATCCACGCCTTCGACCGATCGCACTTCCCACCTGCCGTCCGTGATCTGCTTCAGCATCTTGCCATCGGCGGAGTAGTGATAGAGATGTTCCCAACCGCTGCGCTCGCTGGCCCAGATGAACGAACCATCTTTCAGCCAGATCGGCTGCTCATTGATCGCCACCCACGCTTTAGAAGTCTCGTGAATGACGTTGTGCGACTTACCATCACTCGCATCCGCGAAGTTAACATCGAGAAACGTCTGCTCGCGGTTCTGCGCCTGGTAGACAACGTTCTTGCTGTCAGGCGTCCACGTCACACGCGAGATCAAAAAATCCTCAGGCTGGTACTTAAATGTATCGACCCAGCGAATGTCGCCGCCCGCCGCATTGACAACACCTAACTTCACGATCGGATTCGGATCGCCGGCTTTGGGGTACGGTGTGACTTCGAGCTTCTGGTCGTAGGGAATGTGATCGACAACCGTGAACTCAGGCACCGGCGACTCGTCGATACGCAAGAATGTGATGGTCTTCGAGTCAGGGCTCCACCAGTACGCGCCAAAATTTCCGCGTCCATAAAGTTCTTCCTGGTAGACCCAATCCAAACGGCCGTTGAGAATCTTCGCACTACCGTCGGTCGTCAGTGCGCGCTCGCGACGCTGCATGCCGAGATCTTCGACGTACAAATTGCCCCCGCGCACGAAGCTGACCATGCGTCCGTCAGGACTGAAGCCCTCGCCGACTTCTTCTTCGGGATTGCTCGTGAGACGAATCGCGCGATCGCTGCCGAGCTCGTAGTAGAAAAGATCGTTGGACCAGTTGAGAAGCACAGCCGTCTCGGCGGGATTGAGATCGTATTTGTCGCGGTTTGCGAGTTCTCGCGCATCCTCGGCGCTAACGCCCGGCAACGCCGCAAACGCCGCCTGCATTTTCGCCGCATCGAAAAACGGCACCGTTTCGCCGGTTGCGGCATTCACCTTCCGCCAGCTCGGCACGTTGTGGTCCGACCCCTCGTAAGTTAACAAATAGTGTTTGCCATCTTTGAGCCAGCGAACGGTGGGAGTCGAGCCGCTGAAGTCGATTTTCTTGACGGGATCGAAGATGTCGTCGATTGTTAGTAGTTTGTTCTGTGCTCTTAAAGGCTGTGCGACGAGTGCCAGGAAAACGGTTGCGAGTAAGAATCCTTTTTTCTTCATTGTGCTCTCGGAGTCATCCTCTTAATAAGCGGTGTCAGAATAGCCAGGATAACGGCTGCGACGATGGTAACTCCGGCGAAGATCCCGAATCCTCGCGTCAAAACCGAAGGGTCGTTTCCCTGGAACAGTCTGGTGGTCAGGCCGGCGATGTAGCTGCCGATCGAAATCGAAAGGAACCACACACCCATCATCAGTCCCAGCATTCTTACGGGCGACAATTTGCTCACCGTGCTGAGCCCGACCGGACTGAGGCAAAGCTCACCGATGGTTTGCAGAAAATAGACGAGCACCAGCCACATCGGACTAACGCGCCCATTCCCGGTTAACGTTGAAGCGAAAGAAATGACAGCGAACGCGATGCCCGCAAAGAACAACCCGATGGTAAATTTTCCAGGACTGGAAGGTTGCCGATCGCCGAGGTTTTGCCAGACCGCGCCAATGATCGGCGCGAAGATAATCACGAAGATCGCAGGCACCGACTGGAACCAGCTCGACGGATACGTCCAACCGAGGATCGTTGTGCGCGTCAATCGATCGGCGAACAGCGTCAAACTCGAGCCCGCTTGTTCGTACGTCATCCAGAACAGAATCGAGAAGAGAAACAGGATGAAGATCACGAGGACTCGTTTCAACTCGTCACCGTTCAGCAGCCGCGTGGTGCCGCCCAAGTACCCGGCGAAAAAACCAACTACCGCCGGAAAGAGTGATGATAACCAACCGGCGTCGGCATCGCCGTAGTAACGTCCGAGCCCCGCGCCCACTACGCCGCCGACAACTGCGAGAATCATTGTCACATAATCCGTATGACTACGCGGCTCTGCTTCCGCAACTGGCAATTGCTCCGGCTTTTCTCCAACCGTAGCCAGTTTTCGTTGCCCGATTAGATATTGAAGGATACCGAGCGTCATGCCGACGCCTGCGGCGCCAAAGCCCCAGTGCCAGGCTGAATTCGGATCGAATCCGAGTTTCGCAATGAAATTTCGCGACGCATCCGCCTGCGCGAGGAAACCGACCACGATAGGCGATAGAAACGCGCCGAGGTTGATTCCCATGTAGAAGATGGAAAAGCCCGCGTCACGTCGCTTGTCACCCTCGGGATACAGTTGCCCCACCATCGAACTGATGTTTGGTTTCAACAACCCTGTTCCACAGGCAATCAGGATCAGACCCGCATAGAAAGTCATCCTTGAGTTGATGGCCATCGAGTAGTGGCCAGAGGCGATGATGATTGCGCCTATTAAAACTGCCCGGCGTGCGCCGAAGACTCGATCGGCAAGCCAGCCACCGATGAGTGGTAAGTACCAGACGGACGAAACGTACGTGGCGTAAATGATGCCCGCATATTTTTCGTCGAAGTTGAGGCCGCCTTCAGCCAGCGACTTCGTCATGTAGAGCGTTAGGATTGCTCGCATGCCGTAGTAGGAAAAGCGCTCCCACATTTCGGTGAAAAATAGTGTGGAGAGACCGCTGGGATGGCCCAGGAAACCGCGGTCGTAAGCGGAGGCAGCCGCATCTTGCGATGTGCTCATAGCTCGTTCCTTTATTCAGTATGCGGAGCTTAGGGAAAGACAGGGAGGATTGAGCCAAAATGTGAGGAAGGCTGTCAAGTTAGAGCCACGGATGACGCGGATCTGTGAAAATCGATTTACACAGATCCGTCTAATCCGCGGTTAATCAATCAGCAGTGTTATCTGTGCTACCCGGCACTGGATGGTACAGCTTGCCGTAACGCTGCGAGATGATCTTCACGTAGTTCTTTGTCTCGTTGTACGGGGGAACGCCGTCGTACTTATCGACCGAGCCTTCACCTGCGTTGTAACCCGCGAGGGCGAGTTCGACGTTCCCTGCAAATCGCTTCAGCAACCAGCTCAAGTACTTCGTGCCCGCAGCAATGTTCTCCTGCGGATCCTCCGGATGTTCACACCCAAACCGCTTCGCCGTCGCCGGCATCAACTGCATCACGCCCTGCGCGCCTGCGTGCGAGCGTGCATCTACTTTGTACTTTGACTCCTGCCAGATCACGGCGTGTATGAAGCGTGGATCGACGCCTTCCTTTTCACCAGCTTCAAAGATGATGCGGTCCAACTTTGGATCACCTGATGTAGGAATGTCAGCGGGAATTTGAAACTGTGTGGTACTAGCGACGACGACGGGCGCCAGAGCACGGCTGAACAATAGACCAGTCAGGTTGCTGAACAGGAACAGCGAAATGATTGCGAAGGGTGCAAATTTGAGCGAGCGAAAATGGGGTAACTTGCGGGGAAACTTCATCCGTTAGATTCTCCAGATTAACGATGACCATAACGCCACCAGGTACTTAACTGAGGCACACTCCGAGGGGGACTGCACCGCACAACAGTCACGACTTCAGAACAGCAAGCTGTAACGAAGGACCGAGACTCAGATGGAGAAAGTTACGAGACAGGTTGCCATTTCGTTTCAATTTTTCGCTTGTAAATTGCTGAAAACATTGTACTTGTTCGTTTCACTTAATGCGGTCATTCTGAACGTGACGTCAGCGTGACGGAAAAAACAAGACACTCTTCCGTGCCTTCGTCCCAGAATTGAAACGATGAGTTTCGCTCAGATCAGCATGCGAAATTCAATTGACCTCATACGACGCCGAGAGTAAGCTCCTCTCGCAATTTGCAGGCTGGACCTCCGAGTCTGCCACACTACTCCCGCTCCGGCCGACACCCACACTCAGTTACGGCGGAGGTTGAAATGTCAACAGATTCTGACGAAGCAAAGCAGAAGGGCACCGCAAATTCGGAAGGGCCAGAGCTCAAGCAAGCCAGAACTCGATCAGTCGATAATCTTCAGCGGCTCTACACATTTGTTGTTTCACTAGCGTTTGCCGAAAGCCTCAAACGAGCTCTCCTGACGACCACCAACAACGTCGATTTATCGACGTCTAACTCAGGCAAGTGGATGCTGTGTGCTGCTTTGATCATAACCGCGATTCCCTTTTATCACGGCGCGAACCGGTATCTGGATGCGACTTACGTAACCCGAGAGCGAAGTTCGAAAAAACGATTCTCGCTCATGATCGACTTTTTGTTCGTGTTCCTCCAGGCTCTTTTGATGTTCAGTCTGGCGTTGCTTATTACTGCTGGTGGTCCAGAGATCGAAACCAATTACAAACTGTTTTATTGGGGGTTGGCTCTCTTGTTGAGTATCGACATACTTTGGATTGCCATCACCCGCGGTACGACGGATGATGCGCCATCGCCGCCAAAAACGGTGCAATTTCGCAAGTGGGCCATCCTTAACATCTTTGCTGTAATTATCATTCTTGTTCTTGTGTACTTTGCAAAGTGGGAATGCCTATTGTTCCTGGTGATCACTCGAACAGTGGTGGATTATTTCATAGCGCATGATTTTTACTACCCACCAATCCGTAACTGATCCCTGGGTTCCTATCAGTTATATTTTGCCTGATGGATTTTTACTACGGCTGTAAGCGCGATGAATATCCAGACGATATTTACAAAAGCAGAAGGGTAGGCACCGTGGTATGCGGCGTTCACAATGAGGCATGCCCCGCCGAACAAATTGAGGCAGTGGTAAGTAATCGATTTACCATCAATCCGACCAGTGGAGATAAGGGCATAGCCCAGGACGAGGGCTGCTGACCCTAACCAACCAAAGATGTCGATCAGAGATGCAGCAGACATTGTCAGATCTCCTCAGCCTAATCTGTAAACCGAGTACTTTGATCGTTCCGGATAATAGCATCAGGCAAAAACCAAGTCATCGAAACTTGACAGTCGTGGGCCGCGCGGCGTATAAGCAGCGATGACACGCGTGGTGAGTTAAGGCGACTTGCGGCCACGTAAAATAACCAGCTAAACAGCTCGGGCGCGTAAGAAAGACCCGAAAAACTTCAAACCGATTTGAAGTCCCGCGTTGTTTGGCGCGGGGCTTTTTCATTGCCGGTAGGCTTTCACAGAGATGCAACCATTTCAAGAACTTCTTTCCAGCGATCGCATCCTCGTTGTTGACGGTGCGATGGGCACGATGCTCTATGCCAAAGGCGTCTACATCAATCGTTGTTACGACGAGTTGAACCTCAGCAATCCGGATCTGGTCCGCGAGATTCACATCGAATACATTCGCGCCGGCGCCGACATCATCGAGACCAACACGTTCGGCGCCACTGCGCACAAGCTTCAGCAGTACGGACTCGAGGCCAATCTGCACGAGATCAACGCCATCGCCGCGCGGGTGGCCCGCGAAGCCGCCGGCGAGCCTTTCCAGCACAGTGGGATCCGAAGCTTGGAATTCACGTGACTTGAAGTCGCGGC
>JADMIO011006418.1_pt1 | contig 21140 bp, 2 predicted proteins | sample 8958161 | NCBI WGS metagenome assembly JADMIO01 (sample SAMN16585339, study PRJNA669376) | soil metagenome | isolation source: Crop rotation soil | place: USA: Cullars Rotation, Alabama | collected 2011
GCCGCGACTTCAAGTCACGTGAATTCCAAGCTTCGGATCCCACTGTGCTGGAAAGACTTTTTTCAAAAACAAGGAACGGGCCCTCCAGAAGCGAAATCATATGTAGACCTTGAGAAAAAATACCCCTTCCTTGCCAAGCGTATTCTCCAAGAATACCCCAATGACATTCTTTTCAATTTTTTAAAACTCAGAAACCAAATAGACCAAACAGTTGAACCATATAAAGATTCATTTGCCATGTATTTTGAATATCTCCCGACAGGCACATCTATCGGGATCAATGAAGACTCGGAATTTAAAGCGGCATCACTCCTTAAGGTTCCAATTGTCATGGCATACTACCATAAGAAAGAACGACTCAAAATGGAAGACGATCCAACGGTAACTATCCAAGAACACGAACTTGATAGTACATTTGGAGATCTTTATAAAAAAGGCGCAGGCTATAAGATCAACTTAAAAGACGCAGTAAAGCTGGCGCTCCAGGAGTCAGATAATACTGCAAACCGTATACTCGTAGATCAAATAGATCCAGAAGATTTTCAATATGTTTATGAAGGTCTTGATATTCCATTGCATGTCGAAGGAGAAAATCCTGTCGTTACACCTGAGAAATATGCAGCTGTTTTTGAATCGCTTTATTTCTCAGGTGCCCTCACAAAAGAACATTCACAAGAAATTCTTTCATATCTTACAGAGACACAATTTAATGACATGCTGCCAAATCCTATTCCAAGAACTATACCAGTTGCTCACAAAATAGGTGTTATCGATACTGAAGTGTATGAAGATTGCGGCATCGTTTACAGTCCCCGCCGTCCATATGCCCTCTGCATGATCTCCAAGTCAGACCACAAAACAGCCAGACAACGGATGAGGGAGATATCAAAAATTGTGTATGATTATGTCTCACAGGTTAATAAATAGATATAGTTAGTGATAGTCGAAGTACTTCAATCTACTTGCTGAGTATAAAGAAGTAAATCAGAAAAACACTTCGTCATCCCGTGCTTGACACGGGATCCAGTCAATAAAAGAATTCTTTTTTTCTGTACTTTGTACCGACAAAGAAACAAAGAGATTCTCTTTCATGTACTTTTTCCGCAAAAGTACCAAAACTCTCGGCACGGCTGTGCTCGCTAAAAATTCTTTCTATTCCGCTACCGCCTAGTGGCGGCTTAACGCTTCATTCCAAGAATTTTCTTAACGCTGCGCGCAGTAGTGCCGAAACAAAGGAAAAAACGACGTTTATAGTAAAAACGTTTTATTCCTTCTTTTTGCAATTGAAACCAAGGGCGTGAAGAAAGTGCGGAGTGAGTGCACCAGGGGGATTCCCTGCTTGTCAGGGAGGGGGTGAAATCACCCGGTAAGCGAACGGAGCACTTTTAGCCCGACTTTCACTTGCAAAGACCTGCCTGCCGGCAGGCAGGGTTTTGGTTCTTTTGCGGAAAAAGAACATGAAAAAGCAATCTCTTTGTCGGCACAAAGTCCGGGATGACAAACATTAGTTAACTATCCACCAGTTCACCTTGAGGTTGGTGAGTTGGGCTTGGGGGAGTTTGATGGTGAAGGTGTTACTGTCTTTGGCTTTGGCTCCGATGCCTATGGCTTGATCTGGAGTTGCAAAGATTAGGGACTTTGGTGTCAGGGCTGTTGTGTTGACATCAATGCTTGTTTGACCCGCAGGGATCAAGATGGTACCAGCAGAGGTTGAGAGAATTGCTGATGGGCTGGAGGTTGTGTCGGCTGCTACATTGAGTTTGAGCGTGTTGACTGTCTTGGCAGTGATCGCGCCTTCTGTCGTGATGTCACCATTCTGAGCGATCTTGACTTTGCCGTCAAGAATATCCAAGCCGTACAGGCCATGGGATTGGAGTTTGAGTGGTTTTGTACTAGTATTTATCACTGCGTATCCGTCATCATCCATGCCTGTTATGGACATGAGGCCCAAGTTTACTTTGCCGGTGATGCCAACATCTTCAAAGGTTGCTCGGCCGACAACATCGAGTGTGCCGGTGACTGTCACTTTGTTGACATCGAGTTTATCAAGTCCGAGTTCTGCACTGGAGCTTGCTTGGAAGCCGAAGAGGGGATTGTTATTGAGCATGTCGGTCAGGAAAGCTGACTGGCTGGCTTGCAGTGAGAGAGATGCCTCCAGAGATGCAACCTTATTCGTTAAGGAGGTTAGATTGTTTTGGGTGGCTTGGCCTTCTGCTTTCAGGGAAGAGACTTTGTCAGTGAGAGCAGCCACGGATGCAGGAAGAGCTTGAATGTCTTGTGGTAGAGCATTTGATGACGCAGCTGAGGATGCTGTAGAGCCGGCCAAGAGATCCATGATATCTTTGCCGTCGATCTTGAGTTTCTTGGCATCAATGTATCCGGCAGAGAGATTGGCAATATCAGCATCTGAGAAGATACCGACTTTCTTCATGTCTCCAATAGGACTTGAGATCTTGAATTTGCCCTCGGTGCTATTCTCATCAGGAACAATTGATATGTTGCCGTTTTGGCTCAGGTAGACTGATGGATCATGCCAGGTTCGTGAGACATGGGTGTTGATTCTTTGAATGGCAGTTGGATCTGGGTTGTTGTAACTCTCAAGTGCACGACCAATGATTTCACCTTCGTTGGTTGCTTTGACTGCGATGCCTGGCACTGAAGAGGAAGTGAGTGGGTCACCGTATTTGATTGGACCATTGGCTGTTGAGACTTTCAGGCCGATCTGTCCAACCAAACCAACGAGTACTTTATTCGGTCCTTCTTCTCCTCCTTGGAAGCCTGAGGTGTCAGAGATCACACCGAGGAGTCCTTGTGCATCAGCAGTAGCACAAGGAATGACACCATTTTCTCCTTGGCACACGAGTGTGCCAAATGGAAATACTGCATTCTTGTCTTCCTCAGTGTAGTTGGCAGGCAGGACGCTTGGATCAACACTGAAGTACTCAGCATAGTCAGCGCCGGTTGTTCCATAGAGCAGTGCATTTTGGCCGACATTGCCTGAGATTTGTCCAATGCGCTTGCCATTCCCCTGAAGGAAGGCGACAAAGTGATCATTCTGTGTTGGGAACGTCGTACTTGAATTTCCAGGTTGACCAAGTTTGACGATAAGACCAGTGTGACAACCAGTTGAAGTCGCAAGGGCGTTTCCAGGACATCGTGTCCCTCCATTGGCTGCGGTATTCTCAATCATAGCTGAGGCAGTAGCTGGCTGGTAGTTACTGACATAGAGCTTAAATGGTGTGGTAGCAGCACTTTGGGTACCAATGTTGATGTTGCCGTTGTTGGCCATCACGAATTGAGTGGTACCTGAGGATGATGCAGTCATGATGTGTTGACCGCCGGTTTCGTTGAACATGACGAGTGCTTTACCTGTTTGTTTGCCATCTACCTGGAAGGCAGCTTGTGGAGTGCCGGTTGTGCCAACCATAAACGTACCCGTTGATGATTGGTCAACGATAATGTTGCCGGAATTAAATGTTCGGAGTGTCAGATCATTGCTCTCAAATGATTCACCAGCTTCAAGGTAGAGTGAAGCATTGGACTTGATGTAACTTGCTGATTGGTTGGTGAATTGTAAGTCGTAAGCAATCGACACATCACCCGCAGCTGTGAATTCAGCAGGCAGAGCTGAAGTGATAAGGGATTCATCAACTGAGAAGAGTGAGGAGTTTGTGTCTGAGACATCAAAGATCTCACCTGTCACATCTGCGTTTGAACCGATATTGATAGAGACGACATCACCACTGGTGGTTGCAGCATTACTTGGTGACCAGTCAAATGTTGCCAGTGCGCCTGAAGTCATGGCAGTTGAGTTTGAAGTGATTGATGCAAGCGTGCCTGAGGTAATACTGTTGCCCACAAGGTAGAGACCAGTGCCTGTCGTAAGTCCGGTGGCATTGAAGGCATACGAGCTGGAAGTGGTTGTGCCCGTTGCATTGAGCGAGGTAAATGATTGTGGTCCTGTTCCTGAGTTGAAGACCAATGACGTAGCACCAGTACTGTTACCCGCAGTGATGATACGTGCAACTGCATCGGTTCCAAGGTTGATGGCACCAGTCCCACCGGTTCCGAGGTTGAGGGTATTGCCATTGAGTGTCTGCAACGCGCCAGCGATTGTGTTGCTGCCGAGAATGACATTGCCATTGTTTTGGACGGTAAGTCGTGATTGACCAGATGCTGAAGCAGTGAAGATGTCACCTTTGGAATTATCAATTACCAATCCAGCGGCATTAGTCAAAGCAGACATTGAAGCGATTGGCAGCGTGGCATTTGTGCCTCTGATATCAAGTGTTGCTGCGATAGGCGTAGTAGTATTAATACCAATTCTTTTTGCGCCTGTCAGATCAAAGAAGATATCGCCTGTGGTATTGCCTCCCAATGTTAACGTATTGTTATTTGTTGTTTGGATAGCTCCAGCACCGGATCTAAAGGTCAAGCTACTTGCGATGGATGCAGTGCCGGCCACATCAAGGAGAGCCGTTGGGAGCGTGGTGCCAATCCCGACCTTGCCATCATTTTTAATGACAAATCTGTTCAAACCAGACGCAGAAGCAGTGAAGAGATCACCGTTGCCTCGGTTGTCCACAATGAGTGCGGCTTGTGATGTAACCCCAGCAATTGAAGCAACTGGGGTGTTACCTTGCAGGGCAGTTGCGCCGTAAACATGGAAGGTAGCGGAGCTGGTCGCTGAGCCGCCGAGCAAGAGGTCATCGCCGATGAAGGTGGGATTGAGTGCTCCGTTGGTTCGCTGCCAATAGCCAAGCGTACCAGAAGTTGCACAGTTCTGACCACTGATACAAATGGTGCCTGAAGCATCTGGGAGGGTGAGAGTTCTGGCAGCAGTCGCAGCAGAGGTGAGTGTAGTCAGGAAGTTAGTGCCGCCGCTAAGTTGAATGTTGCCATTATTATTAATAACAAATCGTATATTGCCACTTGCCGAAGCAGTGATAAGGTCACCTGCTCCTCTGTTGTCAGTGATGAGTGCAGCTTGTGACGTAACTCCGGCGATCGAAGCAACTGGGGTATTGCCTTGGAGGGCTGTTGCACCATAGACATGGAAGGTAGCAGAGCTGGTTGCTGCACCACCGATGAGGAGGTCGTCTCCGAGGAAGTTTGGATTAAGCGCCCCATTTGTTCGCTGCCAGTAGCCAAGCGTACCAGAGGTTGCACAGGTTTGCCCACTAATACAGATTGTCCCTGAAGCATCTGGGAAGGTGATGGTTCTATTGGCAGTAGCGGCAGAGATAAGGGTTGTTAAGAAGTTGGTACCACCACTGAATTGGAGATAGCCATTGTTGTTAATAACAAATCTGCTTCGGCCTGAGGTAGAGGCAGTGAAGAGATCACCTGCACCTTTGTTGTCAATGATGAATGCTGATTGGGAGGTATTGCCTGAGATCGAAGCAACAGGGGTGTTGCCTTGGAGGGCTGTAGCTCCATAGACATGGAAGGTTGCTGAGCTGGTTGCTACTCCACCAAGGAGGAGATCTTGGGTTGCATTGCCAAGATAAACTGCACCACTGTTTGCAGCCCATGAAGCATTACCCAAGTCACAAGCAGCACTGCCGATAACAATACCATTGTTGGTGGTCACACAGGAAGCACTTGAGACAGTTGTGCCGGTAAAGCCATTAATAACGATGCCACCATTCTGTTTGATTGTGAATCGCGACAAGCCAGAAGAGGAAGCAGTAAAGATGTCGCCATTGCCTGAGTTATCAACGACTGCTGTGGCAAAATTGGTTGAGCCTGAGAAAGAGGCGATTGATGTTGTTGCAGAGTTGCCTCGGACGTCTAGGGTGCCGAGGGCTGAGGTGGCGCCGAGTACCATGCTGCCGTTGCTAAACACATGGAGGACTTCTCGGCCGACTGATTGGATATTCAAGGCTTGATTGTTTGCGTTATTATTATTCACATAAATGTAGGCGCCATTTCCGGTGCTACTCATATTCTGAAATTCTGTAAGATATTTATTGTCTCTAGAGTCATATACTCCCAGGTTCGGTTGACCTGCCCCGATAGCAGTGATCGCATTGGGGCCTCCGACTAAGCCGATACCGACATTACCAGTATTTGTGATCACAAATCTCGTTAGACCAGATGAAGAAGCAGTGAAGAGATCACCTTTACTGTTGTCAACGACCAGCCCAGCAACGTTGGTGAGCGCTGAGAAGGAGGCGATTGGACTGGTGGCATTGACGCCACGGACATCAAGAGTTGCAAGTGGGGAAGTAGTGCCAATGCCAACGCTGCCACTTCCGTTAATGGTCATGCGGGCGGTGTTGTTGGTGCCGAGATAGAGATCTGCATTCATTTGGTTAATCAAGTAGAATTCATTTCCGCCCAGTTGACCGATGTACCCGCCAGAGCCTGCGCCAGTGGATGCGTCGCTGAATAAGAGCTGATTATTGCCGCTGCTAGCGTGTAACTGGAGCATTGCGAGTGGATCTGCTGTTCCGATACCCACCCTCCCATTTTGCTTAATGACAAACCTATTGAGTCCTGAGGAGGAGGCGGTAAAGATGTCACCACTACCTTTGTTATCAAGGATGAGCGCGCTTTGGGAAGTGTTGCCAGCAATAGAAGCAACTGGTGTGTTGCCTTGGAGGGCAGTTGCGCCGTAAACATGGAATGTAGCTGAAGCAGTTGAGACGCCGCCAAGGAGGAGATCATTGGAGGTGATGTTTGGCGTGATCGTGCCAGGGTTGACTTGTTGCCAGAAGTTGGTGCCAACTGAGAAGCCACAGGAAGCACTGCCCTGGAGACAGATGGTCCCTGATGCATCAGGCAACGTGATCGTTCGGGCTGCTGTTGCAGCTGAATTGAGGGTGGTCAAGAAGTTGGTGCCACCGCTGAGTTGGATGTTGCCATTATTGTTGATGGTAAATCGGTTCAGCCCAGAAGAGGAGGCAGTGAACAGATCACCTGTGCCGCGGTTGTCAATGACGAGTGCGGCTTTGTTGGTGTTTCCGGAGATGGAAGCGACAGGGCTTGTTGCCTGGCTGCCAGAGGCGCCGAAGACATGGAAGGATGCTGAGTCGGTGGAAACGCCGCCGATCAACAGATCAACTGTTGTATTCTTGGGAGAAAGAGTACCAAGGTTTTGCTGCCAGAGGTTGACACCGGCTGATGTGTCACAAGCACCCCATGATGGAGCAGTAGAGTTGAGGCCTGACAGCAGACAGAGATTGGCGGTTGATGTCGTGCCGACTGCAGTCACAACACCTGAAGTGTTCGCGTAGAGGACACTATTGTTACTATTAACGTTTGTGAGGGTAAGGCTTTGGCCAGAAGCGACTGTTAAACCGGCGCTTGCTGTTATCAAACCGGAAATTGTCGGAGTAGCTGTCCAGGAGGTTGGTCCAATGGTGAGTGAGGATCCATTAACCGTCGTGGCAGCTCCTGATCGTCCAAGCGTTAATCCGCCTTGTGTGCTCGTACCAATGCCAAGCGTACCTGCAGTTAAGGTATCAATCGTTTGTCCACCGGCTAATCGGACATCTCCGGCATTGTTAATAACAAACTTGGTTGCTCCTGACTTAGAAGCAGTGAAGAGGTCACCAGCCCCATTATTGTCAATGATGAATGCACTTTGAGAAGTGTTGCCTGAGATGGAAGCAACAGGAGTGTTGCCTTGGAGGGCAGTTGCGCCGTAAATATGGAACGTAGCTGAAGCCGTTGAGACTCCACCGAGGAGGAGGTCATTTGAAGTGATGCTTGGTGTGATCGTTCCTGGGTTGACTGATTGCCAGAAGTTGGTGCCAACTGCGAAGCCACAGGAAGCACTGCCTTGGAGACAGATGGTCCCTGATGCATCAGGCAAGGTGATGGTTCGAGCAGCAGTAGCAGCAGAGGTGAGTGTAGTCAGGAAGTTAGTGCCCCCACTGAGTTGGATGTTGCCATTATTGTTGATAGCGAAGCGTGTGTTGCCACTTGCTGACGCTGTGAAGATGTCTCCTTTGCTATTATCAACCACCAAACCAGCAAAGTTGGTAAGCGCTGAGAAGGAAGCGATTGGGAGGGTGTTTGACAGACTCCTATACACGCCAGCACCAGAGTTAGCAATATTCAGGATATCCGTTGAGCCATTCTGCAGCTCCATGAATGTGCCAGTCGCACTTGCAGGGATCTTGGCAATGATTGAGTTGATGGTTGCTGCGGTATTTGTAGTTCCCGATGTATCCAAGACGAGTGGCTCCAAAGTGGTACTGACAGCTGAGGACGTGTCAGTGAGTAAAATGTTTTGCCCGATATAGGTTGGGGTACCACTGCTTATATTGATACTCTGGAGATTGTACATATTGCTTGCCGTACTCGCTCCTCCTGGCCCAGTTATGCTTTGATTGACACACAATCTGCCTGTACAACCTGAGCTAGCCCCAACGATGACCCGGTTCGCAGTAGTATCGACAGTAAGGCTTGCAGTGCCGGAGTTGTTTTTAACCAAGAAACCGTTTGTACTGCCATTATTGGTTTGATCAAGGGTGAAGTTTCCGTAGCCGATGATATTGCCTGAATTCTGGATGACAAATCTAGGCAGTCCTGAGGAGGAAGCCGTGAAGAGGTCTCCACTACCTTTGTTATCAATAATGAATGCTGATTGAGAGGTATTGCCTGAGATTGAAGCAACAGGTGAGGTTCCTTGAAGAGCTGTTGCACCATAGATTTGGAGGCTTGCTGAGGCTGTTGAGACACCACCAAAGAGTGTTGCAACACTTGTGTTGTATGGTGTGATGGTCCCTGGGTTGACTGATTGCCAGTAGTTGATTCCGGCTGCACAATTTGTGTAACTTGGGGCATTGCCTGTGCCGTTTGATGTCAGACATTGTCCGAGGTTTCCAGCGCCAAGCTGCGCAACTGTCCCTGTACTGGTGGTGTAGAGGAGACCACCGGCTGTTGTGTAGTTGTTAAGTTGAATATTGCCATTGTTGAGAATGGTAAACTTGGTAGCCCCACTCTTTGAAGCAGTGAAGAGATCGCCGACGCCAGTGTTGTCAACGACGAATGCAGCTTTAGATGTCTCACCTGAGACTGAAGCGATACTATTTGTGCCGACGTTGCCTCTGACATCAAGGGTAGCAAGTGGAGAAGTGGTATTGATACCAACATTGCCAGTGCCGTTTGGCATGAGGGCTAAGTGATTGTTGGAAGCTGTGGTGATTTGGGCCAAGCCATTGCCTGAGAAAGCAATAGTTGCTCCTGCTCCTGAAAGAGTGAGAGCATTGCCAACTTTGGATGAAGTGATTGCACCGGTCGTATCAACGGTAAAGGCTGCTCCACCGACGGTCAAGTTCGCGTTGGTCACATCGAGTCCATTGGTAGCATCGACATTGCCGTTGAGTGTTACTTGGCCTGTTCCGGTGGTAAAGGTATTGTTGCCTGATTGAGTGAAGCTGCCGGCAAGTGTGGTTGCATCAAGCAGGGAAATGAGGCCGCTGCCGCTGTCAAGGACAAGATTACCAGTTGATGCTCCGCCGAGTGTTAAGGTTTGGGCATTGGTTGTCCCGAGATTGCCTGTTCCGGTAAGGTAGGTGGAGTTTGCTCCTGAATTAGCTGAGATTGATGCCGTTGGCGTGCCACCTGCGACGTTTGTGAAAGCAAACTTTGCACTGCTTGTTGCACTGCTTCCGAGGAGGAGATCATCGGTTAAATTAAGCGGGGCAATTGCACCCAAGGCTCGCTGCCAATAGTTGATGCTTGAGCTTGAAACCCAGGTTGGGGTGCCAGACTGGACAGTGAGGACTGAGCCTTCTCCACCGACAGTAAGTTTGGAGAGGGTGCTTGAGCCATTGCCGACAAGGAGGTCGCCAGTTGAATAAGAACTAAAGCCTGTACCACCATTGCCTGCACCGAGTGTGCCTGTTATATCTGAGCTGGCAAGATCTACAGCACCTGAGGAGATGAGTCCTGTTGGGCTGAAGTGGGCAATACCGCTGCCGTATGCACTAGCTGTGATTTGGCCGTTGTTGGCAATGGTGAAGCGGGTGGTGCCTGAAGATGAAGCAGTGAAGATGGCTTGGCCGCCGGTTTCATTAAGAATTGCAAGCGCTTTGCCAGTTGCTGCTCCAGTCACATTGAATTGGCCAACACCAGGCGTTGCACTGCCGATTGTCAGTCTATCTGCCGAAACAATATCATCGCCGTTGGCATCAATAGTAATGTCGCCAGTGCTTGTCGAGAAGGTATTGCCATCCAAACTGAGATTGTCAATGGTAAGTGCAGTACCTGTGAACGCACCGGCAGTGGTGATTATCGCGTTAGATCCCCCGACGGTCAGGTTCGCGTTGGTAACATCTAATCCATTTGTTGCATCGACATTGCCGTTAAGCGTCACTTGGCCAGTGCCGGTGGTAAAGGTGTTGTTGCCTGATTGGGTGAAGCTGCCGGCGAGCGTTGTAGCATCAAGCAAACTAATGGCTGAGCCGTTGCCACTATCCAAAACGATGCCGCCAGTTGAACTGCCACCCAAAGTAAGGGTTTGGAAGGCAGTGGTTTGGAGATTGCCATTGGCTGTCAAATAAGAAGCACCTGCTGTTCCTGCTGAGACAGAAGCAGTTGGGACGCCTGAGGCATTTGGATTAACATTGAGAACTGCAAATTTGGCTGAGGAGGTTGATGTTCCACCAACTAAGAGATCAACAGTAGTATTCTTTGCAGACAGTGCACCATTGTTTTGATCCCAATAGTTAACTGACTGTCCAGCACAGTTGCCGCTGGCGTCACAGACCTGATTGCCGTTTTGGTAAATAGCTTGGCCATAGATATTTTGGTATTGGTTACCAGTGCCAGTACCAAGGGAATAGGTATTGGCAGCTGTCGGTGTCAGAGACGTTGTCACACCTGCAACGTTTTGCAATTGGCGAGAGGCATTGATGACAGTCGTGCCATTGAATTGCAAATCTGTAGAGGCAGCAAGATTTACTGTATTAGTTGAAGTGCTCAAGTATGTAGAACCAATTGTGCCAATATTGGTCAGATTTCTTGATGAGTCAATGACAGTCGTGCCGCCGATCTGGTAACCGCCTCCATTTAAGTTCAAGTTCCCACTGCGATCAAAGGTAAACCGAGTCGTTCCAGATGCTGATCCAGTGAGAATGTCTTGATTGCCGGTTTCATTGAGGATGACAAGTGCCTTGCCAGTATTTGCTCCCTGGACATCAACTTTACCGACAGGCGCATTGGTTCCGATGCCGACTCGTGCATTGGTAGTATCAGCATTAATGAGGTTTGATGCGATATTGAGTGCTGTCGTGCTATTACCCAAGGTTAGGGTAGAATTGTTGGCCAATGTAATGCCTGTCCCATTCACCGTTAAATTACCACCAACAGTTGTGAGCCCTGTCCCGGTGGTGAAGGTGGTTGCACCGGTTTGGGTGAAGTTGCCGGTAAGCGTTGTGGCATCGGCAAGATTAATTGCGCCTGACCCGCTGTCAATGATGATATTGCCTGTTGATGCTCCGCCGACGGTTAAGGTCTGACCATTGGTCGTGCCGAGATTGCCTGCCCCTGTTAAGAAGGAAGCGTTGTTGCCTGAATTGGCTGAGATCGTAGCAGTTGGGGTGCCTGAATTGACATTGATAAAGCCAATCTTTGCACTGGACGTTGCATTTGATCCCAGTAAGAGATCCTGGACTGATGCGATCTTTGGCGAGAGAACGCCATTTGCTCGATCCCAATAGTTGGTGCCAATTGTCGCAGGATCGGTCCAGGATGGATTTTGTCCGGCACCGTTTGTCGTCAGCACATAGCCAGAAGTCCCAGGAGCAAGCGCGCTCATGACACCAGCCGAGGAGAAGTAGGGGACTGCGCCTTGTGCCGCGCCTGAAAGATCTGCTCCTGTACCGCCACGGCTTGATGAAAGCTGTGCCTCATATTGCCAATCGCCAGCAGCTATAAAAGGTACACCTGTTGTGCCTGATGTGTTATCGCCAGTGCCGCCATATTGTGGAGCGATTGCCGTCCCTTGCCAGGTACCACTTGAAATTGTACCGACTGTTTGGAGCGAAGAGTTAGTGACACCAGATCCCAGGGTATTATTTGAAAGCACACTTGCGCCATTAATCTGGAAGACCTTGCCACTTGCCAGGTTGATGTTGCCATTGACAGTCACAGTGCCGGCGCCGTTGAGAGGAGAAAGAATGATGTTGCCGGTTGACGCGCCGCCGATGGTCAAGCTCTGGGAATTGGTAGTCCCGAGGTTCCCCGCGCCTGTAAGGAACAATGCATTGTCTCCTGAATTAGCTGAGATGGAAGCAGTTGGTGTCCCAGAATTGACATTGAGTAAACCAAATTTAGCACTGGCTGTGGCATTTGATCCAAGCAAGAGATCAAGGGTTGAAGCAAACTTGGGTGAAATCGCGCCGTTTATCACATCCCAATTTGATCCTGCGCCACCACCATTGTCATTGCTGCAGGTAAGGACGCCACCGGCAGTTGTCGTGAGTTTGCCACCGTTGCCAAATGCCGAACAATCAAACCCAGGAAGGGTAATTCCTTGGCCAGATCTGCCTATGGTGAGGGTAGTCGCGTTGGTCGTGCCGATGCCGAGGGTGCCATTGGTTAAGGTATCAATGGTTTGATTGCCTGCAAGTCGCAGATCTCCAGCATTGGTAATGACAAATTTCGTCGCGCCGGATTTGGAAGCTGTGAAGAGGTCGCCAGTTCCAGATTGGTCAACGATCACACCTGCAGCAGCTGTTTGGCCGGAGATTGAAGCAATAGGGAGGGTGCCTGATTGGGCTCTGACATCAACAGTTCCTAGAGGCGTATCAGTGCCAATGCCGAGTCGATTGTTGGTTGCATCCCAAGAAAAGCCTGACGTTTCTGAGGTGATTGACCCGTTGCCATCAAAGAATGCCAGTTGCCCTGCGGTTCCCGAGCCGCTAATGCCGCCGCCCGCACCGGCACAATTACCTGTATCAAGACAAATCGTTGCCGAATTGCCGCCGAAGTTTGGCAGGACATAGGTTTTGTCACCAGCCAAGTCACCGACAGAAAGCGTTCCGAAGTAGGTATTGCCAGCTGATTCAAGGAGTTGGAGTGTACCGGACCGTGTCAAATTAAAGACAGTACTGCCAGATGCACTGGCGGTTAAGATATTTTGATTGCCTGTTTCATTCAAAGAGACAAGTGCCTTGCCGGTTCGAGCACCATTGACTTCAAATTGGAAGTTAGATGTTGTATTGCCACCTAGTACGACCTGGTTTGTGGCAGTTAATGGGGCAAGGACGCTGCCGTTGAGTTGCCATTTTGAACCGCCAGCGCCGCCTGCACAGTTGCCGGTTGAGAGACAGATTGTACCGGTTGCATCGGGGAAAGTATAGGTTTGATTGGCTGTGAGATCTCCAACAGCAATCGTTCCAAAGTAAGTGTTGCCACTTGATTCCAGAAGTTCCAGCGTGCCAGATCTTGTAATATTAAAGACTGGGCTGCCGCTGGCACTGGCTGAGAGAATGTTTTGGTTACCAGTTTCATTAAGTATTGCCAATGCCTTGCCGGTATTGGCCCCTTCGACTTGCAGTTTGCCAGTAGGAGCATTGGTCCCGATGCCTACTCTGTTATTAGTTGTATCTAGATTGAGTAAGTTTGATGCGATATTAAGTGCTGTGGTACTAGTACCGAGTGTTAAGGTAGTATTGTTAGCATATGTGATACCGGTGCCATTGACAGTTAGGTTTCCGCCAACAGTTGTCAGACCGGTTCCGGTAGAAAGTGTTGCTGCACCTGATTGAGAAATATTGCCAAGCCCTGTAATGTTCTGTCCATTGCCAGTGATCGCGCCAAGCAATGTTGCAGCTCCAATTCGCAAGGTCCCACTGGAAGCAGTAATGTCATGGTTTCCAGAGCCTGAGAAGGTAAGACCTGCTCCATTGCCACTGGCCGTAAAGCCTGTGGTACCGGTTGCTGTGATATCACCACCTGAAATCGAATCCGTTCCGGTGTCGATTGCCCCAAAACCAGAGGTGATTGATCCGGCATTGAGCGCTCCGACTGAGGTTAAGGACGAGGCGAGAACGCCTGTACCCAAGGTATTGTTGCTGAGGACTGATGTGCCATTGATCTGGAAGGCATTGCCACTGGTCAGATTAAGATTGCCGCCGACTGTTGTGTTGTCTGAGAGGGTAATTAGTCCTGAACCAGCATCAATAATGACATTGCCTGTGCTGCTTCCTCCAACTGTCAGTGTCTGGGCATTGGTAGTTGCAAGCGTCCCATTGCCTGTTATATATAATGAGTTGTTTCCACTATTGGCTGAGATTGAAGCTGTGGGTGTGCCTGAGTTGATATTGAGGACAGCAAATTTAGCTGATGCAGTTGAGATACCACCAACGAGCAAATCAACAGTGGTATTTTTTGTAGAAAGCGCACCATTGTTTTGATCCCAGTAGTTGACTGATTGTCCAGAACAGTTTCCACCAGTATCACAGACTTGATTGCCGTTTTGGTAAATGGATTGGCCATAGATAGTTGAGTACTGATTGCCAGTGCCTGTACCAAGTGCATAGGTGTTGGCAGCAGTTGGGGTGAGGGACGTTGAGACACCGGCGATATTTGAAAGGTTTCGTGAAGCATCAATGACAGTCGTGCCATTTAATTGTAAAGCAGTTGAAGCAGCGAGGTTGACGACATTGGTTGAGGTTGAGAGGTAAGTCGAGCCAATCGTACCGATATTGACAAGATTGCCTGAGTTATCAATTCTCTGAGTACCCCCAGCAGCTCCGGTATTGATGCCAGTGGTACCATTGAGTGTCGTGCCGGTTATGGTATTACCAGTACTTATTGTACCAAACCCATTCGCAATAGATCCAGAAGCCAAAGCCCCAACTGTGGTCAGGGATGAGGTTGTCACGCCTGAGCCAAGCGTATTTGCGCTTAAGACATCGGTGCCGTTGATTTGGTAAGTCTTGCCATTTGCCAAGGTGAGATTCCCATTGACAGTCAAGATGCCACTGCCATTAAGCGGGGAGAAGACAATATTTCCTGTGCTGTTCCCCCCGAAAGTCAGTGTCTGATTATTGGTCGATTGCACTGTCGCTGCGGAATTGAAGGTCAGATTGCCTGATGTTGTGGCATTGCCAGTTGTGCCGACGATCTGGAATTTGGCTGAAGCAGTTGAAGCGCCGCCGACCAACAAGTCATCACTAATAGTAAGAGGAGCAACCGCACCGCTTCCTCGTTGCCAGAAGTTAAGGGTCCCTCCTGCATCTGCCCAAACCGGTACACCTCCTGAGACTGTGAGGATTTGTCCGGCATTGCCGATTGCTCGTCGTGCAAGTGTATCTGCACCTGATGCATAGAGAAGATCTCCAGTTGCAACAGTGGTTATGCCTGTACCGCCGCTTGTTACGGGAAGGGTTCCTGAGACATCAGTTCCTAATGCCACTGCTCCAAAGCTTGGACTGGTTCCGCCGTGAAGGACTTGGGTTGCTGAGCCGGCTGTGACCTGACCAACTTGTCCTGACCCATTGGTAAAGAGTATGCCACCGTTACTTGAGAATCCTCCAAAGGTAATTGTTCCTCCAGCTGAAAGGTTGCCAAGGCCTGTAATATTCTGACTGTTTCCGGTAATTGCACCGTTTAGCGTTGTCGCTCCGAATCGGAGAGTGCCAGATGAAGCTGTAATATCATGATTTCCAGAGCCAGAAAAAGTGAGTCCTGCACCATTTCCCGAAACAGTAAGTCCTGTAGCGCCGGTTGCTGTAATATTTCCTCCTGAGATATCATCACTTCCTGTGTCAATTGATCCAAAGCCAGAGGTGATTGATCCGCTATTGAGCGCTCCAACACTTGTCAAGGAAGAGGAAGTCACGCCTGCACCCAAAGTTGTTCCAGAAAGGACAGTATTGCCGCCGATTTGGTAGGCTCCAGTTACCAGATTTAAGTTCCCAGATTCATCAAACACAAACCGAGTTGTTCCAGATGATGACCCAACCAAGATATTCTGGCCGGCCCCGGTATAATTAAGCACAACCAATGCCTGACCGGCAGGACCCCCAGAAACGTTAAAAAGCCCTTGCGGGCTTGCTGTGCCGATACCGACTTTTCCATTATCAAAAATACTCGAATCCGATAAGCCCGTGGCGCTGGTAAATTTGGCTATGAAGTTTGTCGTTCCCGCGCCGGTCAAGCTCCCTCCAGATCCTGAACAGTTGCCCGATGTCAAACAGAATTCTCCCGAAGCATCAGGGAGGGTATAGGTTCTGCCATTGGTAAGTGATGCCATCGTGATTGTCCCAGTAGTTCCTGTTCCGAGGACAAGTTGGTTGGTATTGGCTGTAAGACTCATTGAGGCAAAGGTCGGCGTCGCAGCAGTATGAATATTTTGAGGCAGAGAAAGCGTAATATTGCCTGTCGCGCCTGAGACATTCACCTGATTTGCAGTTCCGGCAAGTGACAAGACGCCATTGTTGGTGACACTGATCGTTCCGCCGCCGTTGCCAATGCCAATTCCTGAACCTGCACTGATGGTTGCAAGGGTAAATCCTGATCCATTACCAATCAAAACCTGTCCATTGGTTGGCGTTCCTGTCACGCCTGTTCCACCATTGCCAACAGGAAGCGCACCAGTCACTTCACTAGATCCACCGGCAAGATTAACGGCACTTGAGCTCAAAACGCCGCTGGAATCAGTATGTAAAATTCCAGCCCCAAAAGCAGAAAAAGTCACCCCTCCGGTGACTCGTGCGGTTCCTGTTACGTCAAGCGTCCTGCCCGGCGAGTTATTCCCAACTCCGACATTGCCAGTATCATAATAAATATCACTGCCTGTGGTGCTCCATTGGCTGCTTGTGCCTGATGAAATGGTAATTGTTTTCGCTGTGGTATCAGGGGTAATGGTAATCCCGCTCCCAGCTACAAACTCAAGCGTATCGTCATTTGAATCAGCAAGGATTGAGTCAGCTCCGACAAGCACAGTCTTAAAGATATTTTGTGCGGATCCTGGGTCATTATTGGTTATCTCTGTTCCTGAGATACTAATCCCATCACCAGCAGTAAGCTCCACATCTCCTGTCTGGCCGCCAAGAGAGAGGACGCCTGTGTTTGTTATTTCAAGTCCGGTTAAGCTAATGCCATCACCTAGGGTAAGTGCTCCAGATTGTCCTTCAATCGAAGTTGTGCCACCGGCTGTGGAAATCGTTGGTCGCTGTGGGTCACCTGTGATAGTGATATTAGCACCAGCAGTAAGACCGTAGACCACATTTGAAGCTGTTAATCTTCCTGTTCCGAGGTCAACATTTTTGTTATTGACCTTGATATCTTCATTGAAGAGTGATTTGCCATTGACCACAAAATCCTTATTGATGGTCACTTTGGCATTGAAGATTGCAGGAATGTTGAAGCTAATATCTCCAAAGAGACTTTTCCCTTTGCTTCGTGCAGCCAAGACACCATTCTGAGCTCCACGTTTTGTTTCATTCGTTTCAGAGGAAGAGTTGAAGAGATTAGCGCCGGCAACTGAAAATGTAGCAATTATGGCAAGTACCAGTAATATGCCTGCAATCGTGAGTTGCTTTGCAGGTATAAATCGTTTTTTGTTTTCCATGGTATGCAAAAGCTCGATACGTTCTTTGACATTGCTGATCTGATCCTGGACAGGTGCAGCAGCGGATACAGGTACGCTCGGTTGATGGGTGATTGGTTGTGACATAACGGGTGAGGTAGGGAAGGCAGTAGTGGTTTGGGTAGGAGAAGTTTGGGCGGCAGGGGTTAAGACTTCATTTGTGTCGTCTCCGCTGTAAGTTTTCTTCCCTTTTTGTTTAAATGCTTGCAGTTCTGAAAGGGTATAACGTCTTTGGTTTCCAACGGTTCTTTCAGGAACAAGCACACCTCGTGCTTCCCACCGGCGTAGTGTTTTTGTGGAAACACCAAGCATGTCCGCAGCTTGCTGAATCGTAAGTAATTCTTCTCTCATATGGGCAGATATAATACTCGGGTCTAAACTGGGACATTTAGCTTCAGATGTCAAAGTTTGTCCATATTTATTATGGTCACACTTTTCACGCCTTGTCAAGCAGAGTTTATTCTTATCATAAAGTAGTCATGAAGGACTATTTCAGGTTCAAAAAGACATGTGCGTCTAAGTGGGTATACTTTTGCGTAGCACTTAGGTTGTGAAACCGATAGGGTTTAGTTTACTATCCACCAGTTGAAACTAATGTCCTTGCTGACCACAGAAGGTATTTGGACAGTGAATGAATTAGCTGTTTGCCTTGCAACATATGGTGTTACTTGTTGGGTATTTGAGGTTGCGGTCACATAGATCAGCGAATTTGGTGTGACATAGGGAGTGCGGATTGTGCGTTCTCGTTCGTATGCAGTGATAAGACCAGTGCCTGCAGATCCGTCGGCAACCGTTTCTGTCAAGGAGGTATCAGCTTGTGCACCGCGAACGATTTTGAAAGTTTTGCTAGCAATTGTTGCAAAGTTGGCCTCACCTGAGGCAGTAATATCTCCTGCCTGGTTAATTGCCGCCACAGTAGTACCTGAAGCATTACGAACTGCCAATGAACTACTTTGCTTGTCGTTTGTTCCTTCTTGCTTCTTGTCTTCAAGCTGTATGATCACATCTGATCCTGGAACTGGGGCAATAATTCCTGCTGCCAGCTTGCCATTGACCGTCACATTCTTTGCAAAATTAGCATTGCCTCCAACTGCCAAATTGCCTTCAGTATCAATATTTACCAAGCCTCCCATGATCGCTACCTTGCCTTGTCTGAGAGGCTGGAGATTAAGATCACTGGCAATGGTATTGATCGAATTATCGCTTATTTCAAGATTTCCGCCGACAACTATGCCGTTACTTACGCCGACATCAGTTAAACTCGTCGGTCCAAGTGCGATCAATCCTTGATTGAAGGTCGCATAGTCAGATTTGAAGTTTGGTACGAAAGCTAGATCCGCAGAGTAGGAGGCTATATTTGCATAGTCAGTCTGAGGGCCTTGGAATTTGATATTGAGCAAATTGCCTGGTTGGAACAGGGGAGATTTTGGCTCGGAATTTGTGAGACCTGATGCAGAGGCAACTCCTGATTGCTCCAGTACTGCGCCACTAGGAGAAGCAGTACCACTAGGAGTCGATACATTATTATATAGATCGTTAATGTTTGATAGTATATTGGAGGAAGAGGAGGCGATAGGGTCAATAAGTCCAGCACTGCTGCTTGCTTGAGGTGAATTAGTCTCAATTTGATTTACGGTTTGGCTAGCAGAGCTCGAAGCAGAAGGATTTTCCATAGTAGATTGGCTAGTAGTCTTATTACTATATTCGTTATTCGAAATCATTGACGCAACATAGTCTTTCATAGTTTGTCCGCCAATTGTGATATCTTCTGTAACTATTGCGATGCTATTTGTTGCAATATGTTGTATCTGGATATAGCCAGCCTTAATTGTGCCTAGTGTACTTTGCAGTGTATTAAGTGTCTTCTGTTGCTCCTTAACCAACTCCAGGATAAAAATACTAAGTTTGTCATATTTGATGGCATTTGGCTTGCCATCTTTGTCATACAGTACAAGATCTTTGAGGCCAAGCGCATCAAAATCTTCAGCCAAATAGCCAATATCATAACTTCCGGTCTCCTTATATTTAAACGAAACAGGTGCAGTATTGAGTAGTGCTAAGGTATTGGTTTGAAGTGGTTTGATGTCATCCTTATACCGTCTTGACGAAGTGTTTTTCAAGATATTTCCATTGTCATCAATAACCAGCGCCACACCTGAACCAGTTGGGATGCCTAAGACAGTCAATGCGGATGTAGGCACATTTGTGCCTATACCAAGGCGTTTATTTTGGGCATCCCAAACAAAATTCTTACTGTCTTGCACAACTTCATGGTTACTATTAATAAAGGGTATGGCTCCCTTGTCAAATTCGGCCAGGGTAAGGCTTTTACCTGTGGGTACAGCAAGGCCTCCGTTCGCTGTGAAAAGGCCTGTGGCGTTTACTTGGCCTTCAATTGTCCCTTTCACCTTGAGATTATTGTTAATTGTTGTCGTACCCGTTGACGCGCCTATACCAATTGAAGTAGCAGCGCCGCCGAAGCTAATTGCAGCTGCGTCTGTATTCAATAACTCAAAAGCCTTCGAACTAGAGGTCAATTTATTGCCGTTTAGGGAAATGTTTCCACCAAAGAATCCATTGCCTTCATGATCAAGGGTGAATTTGGCAATCCCTGACGCCGATGCGCTAATGATAGGACCATTGCCGTTTTGGTTGATAGTAAAGGCCGATTGACCACTTGATGTAGCGAGGATAGCCACCAAATCATCTATCTCTAGAGCACCGGCAGCCGACTCGATATTGTTATAGTTCGATGTATTCTGAAGGGGTTTTTGTAGATCGATAATCCCGGAGCCGTCAGGCTTGATTTGTACATTAGCGTTTGATCCAGGATTAGTTGTGAGCGTGAGAATCTGTCCTGAAAGCGTAAATTCTCCATTTGTTACTTGGAACACCGGATTAGCATTGCCTCCTATAGTTAGGTTTCCCGATGAATCAAGTGCAAGCACAACATTCCTTGTTCCAGCATCTGATTCAGTAATAGGTCGCAGACCCTGTAGTGAATTGGCAGTTGTAGCGTTTGTAACATTTGCCAAAGGTTGCCTGGGCTGTAATTCACTTTCATTACCCACACTTATCCCGAGAAAGAGGCTCGGGTAATTTGTGAAGATATCCTGTCGCAATATTCTCTTTTTCCCAAGGAGTACAGAAAAGGTTCCTTCAGGATCAGGTCGTACTGTTTGTGTCTCTTCCCAAAGCTGCGCTGAGCCTGAGCCCGTCTGGCTCTTATAAATCGCAAACCGCAGCTTGGTTTCTGCGGTTATTGGCGTATTGGAAGCGTCATTCAGCTTTCCCTGAAAGGAAAGCGTCCTGGGTGGAGCAGTAGCAGGGGAGGCTATAACAGGTATTTCTGCCCATGTTTGCTGAGTTAAATTGGTGTAAACATGTAAACCAAGCATACTGCCGATGATGAGAAGCAAACCAAAATGAATATCTTTCCAGCACATTGGGATCCTAAGCTTAGAATTCCACGTGGACAAGTTGTCGCGGCCGCTTCTATAGTGTCACCTAAATACTAGTGACTCCAGCGTAACTGGACTGGCCACAGTTAGGCCGCAAATGTAATCACACTGGCTCACCT
>JADMIO011430581.1_pt1 | contig 21133 bp, 12 predicted proteins | sample 8958161 | NCBI WGS metagenome assembly JADMIO01 (sample SAMN16585339, study PRJNA669376) | soil metagenome | isolation source: Crop rotation soil | place: USA: Cullars Rotation, Alabama | collected 2011
GCGACAACTTGTCCACGTGGAATTCTAAGCTTAGGATCCCAATGTGCTGGAAAGGGGGATCGGTGATGGGCAATGGAAGGCAGGGGACGCCAAACTGGCTTTTGTCGCTACTCTTCGGGCCGAATTACGGAAAGCCGAACGTGAAGAGGATGCAGGCGGAACGGGATATTGTCGGACTGATCGACGCGCTCAGCTACCGTGAATACGCCATATCCTGGGCGGCGCAGACGGCGCTGATCGAGCTGGGCGCACCCGCCGTGGAGCCGCTTATCGATCGGATCCCTACGGCGGATACGATGCTGCGCATTCATATAGCGCGCATCCTGGGGCAGATCGCCGATGTGCGCGCTGTCGAGCCGCTGGTGCGCCTTTCGAAAGAGGGGCACATCAATTTGCGCCAGACGGCTTTGGGCGGGTTGGCGCGATTCGACAATATGGTCGCCCTCATTGCGCTCTGTGAGGCGCTGGCAGATGAAGACGGCGGGATACAGGAGACGGCCACAAAAGCGCTGGAGGCGCACGCAGATGGCCGCATCGTGGCGACCCTGATTCGTATGGCGCAAAATCCGAAAGCGTCCGTCGGTGTACAGACCGTACTGCGGTTGGCGCTGGATCGCGCGGCGGCCACGGTCTCTACGGAAGATCTGCGCCGGGCGGCGCACCTGAACGACTCCTATGTCTTGATCTTCGCACAGGCAGAAACTTCATGTTCCTTCACCACCTACAATCTCACCACAGAGGAGTGCGACTTTACGCAGATCAAGCAGATGGCCCGCCAGGAGTTGATCCGGCAGTGATTTTTTATATGCAAACCCGGTTCTCACAAAAAAATCACCAATCGGCAGAAGGACAATTGGTTTTTGAGAATGGTTCATTTAGAGTTTATGAATGCAAACGTAGTTTGCATTCATAAATCATTAAAGATAAAGCGTAGGCTGGGCCTACATTTGTGTGTATTCATGGTAGTGCTTTGAATACCGCAATCAAAACAATGCCATCACCTTCGGCCCAAATATCACCAACCCCACACACACCACCATGATCCCAACTATTAAAACAGCACCCGCAGCCACATCTTTTACAAAACGGATATTTTCATGATGCTCCTTGGTGTGATGATCACACAACCGCTCGATCGCCGTGTTCAGTCCTTCCGCACCCAACACAGCACCAATAGAAGCAAAAACAAAACACCACTCTGTCTGCGACAATCCAAGCCATACGCCCAATCCAACAAATACAATCGCAAGCACAAATTCAATCTGCGCATTGGTCTCCGTCATCAACAATTCAATCATACCCCGGAAGGCATGTCCAAGACTACTGAATACTTTCAACATCACTATTATGGATTTGATACGCACCGGTAACACCAATACGACCAACCGTACTATTGCCCAGTTCTGAAAATGAAGTACACTCAAATTTTTTACCAAAGAAAATATGCTCCACCGGAATGCGCGGCAATGTCACCGAACCGTCCAGGTTCCTTGGATTGGTATCACGACGACTGTCCTGCAGATTTGCAGTCAGTTTAAATTGCTGTATTTCCGAAGCCCATGGGGGTAGATGCAAATCACCCAATACGATAACCTCCCCGCTAAGGTGATGTATATATTCCGACAGGTAACTGAAATGCTTTGATATCGTAGCAAATGCAGCCTGGTTGACAGGTGGGATTACCGTACAACTCACAATATGACACGTATGACCATGATCCAGCATAACCGTACCAATCAATGTCGGTACATCTTTAAATACAACCGTATCCATATCTGCAATCGGAAGTTTGGAAAAGAAGCCCATCCCAAACGGATCAAGCCTTGTCATCGTATGGATGTATTTAAACTGCGTTGATAATCGCCTGGTAAGTTGCGCGTTCCAGTCGGGCGTAAGCTCCTGGAAACTGATGAAGTCTGCATCAAGTGCAGTGATATAATCAATGACTTTATCGTAATCATTCTCTGCATTGCCAAGACTGATGTGCGAAATCTTTAGCGATGGATTGGAACTCACTTCGGCAAGACGCATTTGTTGGTTTGCAGATCCTTTGAGATACAGGCACAGCACACAACAACACAGGAGACTCGTCATCATGATCCGCTCATGATGCAATACAAAGCATAGAAATCCCAGCACCATCATGCCCAACATGATATAGAATGTATAATCGGTCAACTGTCGAAAAAATAAAAGAGTAGGGGGTAGTATACACACTCCGGTGGTCAGGATCAACAAGGCAGGGATCAATACTTTGCTTATGGCCGATGACCATTTACCCGCTGCATGTATTGGAGTGGACGTATCTGTATCGTTAGAAATCAAACACTTACCGTTTTACGAGGGCACAGGATTTCTGGTACTCTTTTACATTTCCCTGCGGATCCCATAGTTGTACAAAAATGATATAAATCCCCATATCCGCCAACTGTCCATCAACATTACGCCCATCCCACTGTATCAATGCAGAGGTTCCGATCGATTCGTTGGACAATAATTGCCGGATAATCCTGCCTTCCAGATCATACACCCAAATGGATGCAATATCATCCCCCGATCCGCCCGAGAAATTGACCGTCAAAAAATCGTTGTGGCCATCATCATTCGGAGAGAATTGCTTGTTTGTTAATTCGAATGGAACCGCGCCGGGTTGATCAACAACAGATTGAGAATTGGGTCCAGTAGGTGTGGCATAACCACTGACTGAGGATGCACTATGCCAGGTGGATCGGGATGAAGTGGGTGCAGTAATCGAAATCCGTTCGAGACTTACACCGTTTTGATCACTGATCACCGGATGATGCCAGTCCGCGCTATACGTAAATGAATCTATATACATACCACCGGAAAGGATCGACACCTGGTCTGCATCTTCATCCCATGTAGGAATAATGGCATCATACAGTTTCTCCGGATGAGGTACCGTATATCTTGCTTTTATATCTGACGGATCGCTTGTAAAAGCAGCAATAGCACCAGGTGCAAGGATCTCATTAATATGCGTCGGATAAATATCATTGTGCAATGCATTCACCCTTGCAATCGAAAGCGAACTCAGATCAATAAATTTTTGACTTGCATTGATGATTTCAATAAACCTGCTTCCACCCACCCCCGGGTTAAATAAAATTTCATTGATCAATACATCACCCGCGGCTGCTGAAGCCACAAGACCAAATACAATTGTATCCTGTCCTGTTTTTGGATTACCAATACAATCCACAGCCGTAACAGGTAGTAAATGATAGATCACACCTTCCTGCAGGGATTGCGCAAGAACGATCCGAACGGCTCCATCATTGATCAGTTCCACTTCCTGAATACTCAATGCAGGTTCAAAAACATACAAAGCAGGATTAAGCATCAACCCGGTTTCAATATGCTCATCAAATCGCAATTCAATTTCATCTGTATTAGGTGTAAATAGCGAAATGAGTGACGGACCCTCAACATCATATGCCGTCGACCATTGTGAATTCACCTGGCCGGGTGTACCACCGATGAGGTTTGAAGCTGCATTCCAGTTGCTTCCTTCTGCACAAATAAAAAGCGGATTGATCATTTCCAGCGACCATCCACCCGTTGATTTCACAGGATCATTGTACCATGCCGGGTCGTAATTAACTTGGTGTAAAATTTCACCGGCACCATTCAACAACGCCAGTGTTGCACCACTGTTTGAAAGCGTAGACATACTACCAAGGGCAACCACCCTGCCAAACGGAGAAAGCAAATCAATATTGGAATCATCTGTCAGTATGACAAATTGTTTTGGATAGATCAGGCTGTCCGGCAAATCCTTGTCGGTTGTGCCGACCCTGATTTTATAATCACCAAGATTTAAAATTTCTGTACCTGCATTATAGATCTCAAGGTATTCTGCATCCGGAAGACCAATGACCGGTGTCGGATCCGCCATGATCTCCGTGATCATGAGATCAAAAGGTTTTGCCGTTCCGATCTTTGTAAAAGTGAATGTTTTACTTTCATTGACAAGGATATTTCCGGCAGGATCCTGAATATTATGTATGGTCAATGTATTTTCCTGCAGATTGACAAAAGGTTGTGCCCATGTCAGTGTGACCGAATTTCCATTCAATTCTACCTGTGCCGGATTTCCGCCGCCAGGCGTCAGAAGGTAATGCGATGGATCTGCAGAGGTTACCGGATCAAGATTTTCATTAAAGAGGAGTGACACAGTATTGTCATCGACAACAGTTAGTGAAATCCACTGAGGTATCGATTCATCAGCCTGTAACGCAGCAATATTGATGTCATCATACCTGAATTTGTCTCTTCTCGTATCTGTATACTTCTGATAGAAGCCAAACGTGTTTAAAGTTGATAATGGCAGTACATCATGCGATGCAGAAAATAATAATTCTGGCAATGCTCCGCCTGTATTGTAAATCTGCCAGGAACCTTTGCTGTCCCTTACAACCCGGATGCGAAGATCCACGGGTTCAAAAGCAACCAATCCTGCAACCGACGAACCAATCGTTGTCGCAACTCCATTGTCAAGATATTTGAGATCAATGGCGTCCACATCGCCGGTTGCGCCGATTTCAAGAAAATACCCTGAAGCCGTAGTGAGATCAGTATTATTTGTGGCAAGATAAATGCGCAAAAGATTACTGGTAGATGGAGCAAAATCAAGTCTGAAATAGAGATCCCAAACCATGCTGTCGATAAAGGTGACAGGCGTATGGATCCATGAACTCGTTGATCCGGAGGGCGCATTCAACTGGAGTTGCCCGCTGCCATTCACAATAAAATTACTGACATCGCCCTGCCATTCATTGAGGTTGCCATCGCTGAAATCATCTGCAAACTGACTTTGGAGTTGCGTGATCTGAAGCAGGAAAAAGAGACAGGGCAAAACAAAATATTTCATATTTCGAAGGTAAGCTAATTTGAAAAAGCCTGCATCACCCCGGAGGACAAGAAAACATGGGATTTCCATACGCTTTCGAAAAAGGACAGAATAAATCTCTTTTCATACAGACTGCGTAACTTTGCTGACATAAAATCAGTTCTAATAAAATGAAAGTAGCAGTTGTAGGATCCACGGGTTTGGTGGGCCAGATGATGTTGAAAGTTCTCGAAGAAAGAGCTTTCCCGGTTACAGCATTATATCCCGTCGCATCCGAACATTCTGTTGGACGTTCGATTATGTTCAACGGAAATCCATACACGGTTATATCCATGCAGGAAGCCATTGACAGGCGTCCGGATATTGCACTATTTTCTGCCGGTGGTTCCGTTTCAAAGGAATGGGCACCAGCATTTGCAGCAGTAGGTTGTACCGTAATAGACAATTCATCCGCATGGCGGATGACCGAAGGTATTCCTTTAGTTGTGCCCGAAGTGAATGGGGATGTGCTGACACCTGATGATAAAATCATTGCTAATCCGAATTGCAGTACGATCCAGATGGTAGTAGCACTGAATCCGATTCACAGGAGATATGGTATAAAAAGGATCATCGTTTCTACCTACCAGGCCGTATCCGGTACCGGTATGAAAGCGGTAAAGCAATATAAGGATGAAGCCAGGGGTGTCGAGCCTGAGGCACAAGTGTATCCGCACACGATTTTTGCAAATTGCCTCCCGCACTGTGATATATTTCTGGACAATGATTATACCCGGGAAGAAATGAAGATGGTGCATGAAACCCGAAAGATTATGGGCGATCAGCAATTGGCAGTGTCTGCCACTGCAGTGCGTGTGCCTGTCATTGCCGGACATAGTGAGACCATTAATATTGAACTCAGGTCTGCTGCAGATATTGCCGGTATTCGATCGATCCTTTCAACGGCGCCCGGGGTGAAACTTTTTGACAATCCTGCTTCCAATGAATATCCAATGCCCATCCTTGCGGAAGGAAGAGATGAAGTTTGGGTAGGCCGGATAAGGAAAGATGAGTCCTGCGACAATTGCTGGAATTTATTTGTAGTAGCCGACAACCTGAGAAAAGGTGCGGCCACAAATGCAGTTCAGATCGCAGAGTACCTTATCGAAAAAGGAGTTATTAAACACGAATTGTCAGGATCTGCCTTGGTGTAATGTAAAGGACCAGGTTCGATAAGCGGTCTGAACGGGTTAACAGGACCGCCGGATCATAATTTTTATTTGTTAAACAGATCAAAACGTCCCTCATATACGTTTCAAGGAGTGCCCTCCTGGTTGAAACGATTGGTGTCCTGTCTTGTCACGGATGTGAATAATGTCCCAACAGGCTTCAATCCGGTGATCACCAGAAAAAAATGAGCGAAATTGTATTGGATAAGGTCTGAAACCTTTATCCGTAGCATAACAACGATACTGTACCATTAAAAATAACTACGTATGAAGACGAGAATTGTAATGTGGGGAAATAATGAAAAGGACCAAAAAGTCCTGATCGCCATTTCCCTCAGAGCAGAAGACAACATTGTGGATCTCTACACCTTTCCGTTTGAATCCACATCCGAAGAATTCTATAACCTGATGCTGAATGAGTGGCGTGAATCACATGAGGTGCCTTTCCCGGAAGGCTATACCCACATTGAAAGACCACTTACTGCTGCAGACAGCCTCCTCCCGGAAACCCTGAAAGTGGATCGGACAGATATTATCCAGCGCGCACAGACCGAATGGCATTTTCTGGTGCTTTCCAATAAGTTGTACCAATCTTTTCTAGGTGAGCTACAGGATATAAAAGATAAAATCAAGGATGCCTCCAGCTATAAAAATCAACTCTGGGAAGAAATGAAGGAGTCATGGGAGAAGATCCAGAAAAATATTTTTGATAAAACGCTTCTCCGCGAACATGGTCAGCAATTGCGGGAGATGACAAACGATATTTTCACCCAATTGAAGAACATGCGCAAGGACATGGATTCCGAGATCGACCGGGTATCACATGAATTTGCCGATAAGTTCAATACAAAACTGGATGAAGTAGAAAGCAAGATCAAAAGCGGCCTCGGCCTCCAGCCTTTGTTCAATGATCTCAAACGGCTTCAGGTTGAATTTAAAGATGCCGATCTCAGTCGCAACGACAGGTCAAAGATCTGGAAGCGGATCGATGCTGCCTTCAAACAGGTAAAGGAGAAAAAATTTGGAGAGAAAAGTGCAAGGGATACATCCGCACTCGATCGTTTGAGCAGACGTTATGAAGGACTGCTATCAGCCATTGAAAAAATGGATAAATCCATCCGCAGGGATGATAAGGACAAGCATTTCCAGGATGACCGGATCGCCAATACCGAAGGTCAACTGGAAGCCCAGATCCGCATGGCCAAGCTGAAGATGATTGATGAGCGCATCAATTCCAAAAATGACAAGCTGGCAGAGATGCAAAAGACAAAAGCCGAACTGGAAGAGCGGATCACAAGGGAAAAGAAATTCCTTGAAGAGCAGAAGAAGCAGCAATCCATGAAAGTGGAGCTCAACGAGGCAAAAGAATCCGTAAAGCAAAAAATAGCAGATAACATCCATGCCAATGCGGATCAAATGGATTCAGAAGCATTGGGCAAGGCGGCTGAAGCGATTGCCGAAGGAAAGGCAAAGAAACAGAAACAAAAGCCACGGGAGTCCGTAATGGATGCAATCAATGAAACGCTGGGAGCTTCACTCACGGATCTCGGTGACAACCTCGGGGCGATTGCTTCTGTTGTATCCGATAAAATAGAAGATGCTGTCAAGGACCTCAATACCCAGGCAAAAGAAAAAATATCTGATCTCAAAGAAAAATTCAACGAAATGGAAAATTCAAAAAAAGAAGAATGGGATGATGTAAATGAAACGTCTAAGGGTGAAAATACCGGCGATGCTGCAGAAAAGGAATCCCTGTTTGATTCACTTGCAGATAAATTGAAAGACATTGGTGGGGATATCGGCTCCGTTACCTCCGGTCTCGTAGACAAGTTCGAGCATGCCATGAAGGACATCCACGTAAAGGAAATCGTGGAAGACATCAAAGAGAATATCAAGGAAATGCACATCGAGGAAAAGCTCGCTGATCTTACCGAAAATATCAAAGAGAAAGCAAGCCACCTGACCGCTGATGCAAAGGAAAAGCTGGATGATCTGAAAAGCAAGATGAGCAAATCAGATGATACAGATGATAATAAAGATGCTTAATCCTTGAGCATTTGAAATATCAGGCGGTTTAAAATAAAAACGGGCAGAAATTTCTGCCCGTTTTTATTTTACATCCCCTTAGTTGGTGAGCGTTCGCCGAACCAACCTTTTTGCATCGAATCCTGGTTGGTGAGCGTTCGTCGAACCAACCTTTTTTCATCGAATCCTGGTTGGTGAGCGTTCGCCGAACCAACAATTTGTTGAGTCCCGGTTGGTGAGCGTTCGCTGAACCCACAATCAGTTGGGTCCCGGTTGGTGAGCGTTCGCCGAACCAACCTTTTTTCATCGAATCCTGGTTGGTGAGCGTTCGTCGAACCAACCTTTTTTCATCGAATCTTGGTTGGTGAGCGTTCGTCGAACCAACAATCAGTTGGGTCCTGGTTGGTGAGCGTTCGTCGAACCAACAATCAGTTGGGTCCCGGTTGGTGAGCGTTCGTCGAACCAACAGTGACCCGCACCAACCGGGACCCGAACCACTATTCCTTCACAAATTTCTTTGCGTAAAGTATTTTACCTGTATTAACCTGCATTACATACATGCCTGAAGAAAGTGCAGATATATCAATCGTTTGCTGATTAATGCCATGCGTCATACTCCATTTTTTAGCGGAAAGCAAATGACCTGTCAAATCAAATACACTGATCATCGCATCTTCTGCCTTTTCTGTAGTCAATATTACCTGTACAAGATCACCTGCCGGGTTTGGCATGACACCTAAAGCTGAATTGTCGCCCGTTTCTACAGTTCCGCTTGCAATTTGTGAATCAACGATAGTACCTCTTTCAGGGGCTTCAACACATGTAGAAGTGATTTCATCACTTGACAGGCAGGCTTGTGAATTATACAATACTGCATCCATGAGTTCCACATCATCCACATACCATCCGTCACCGGAGATATTGTCATCCGTTCCAAAGCGATACCTGATTTTTATATTTGATTCACCGACATAATCGCGAAGGTCAATATAAACAGGGGTCATCTTTAGTTCAGCATTGCTCTTGCCTGAGAATGCAAAGAGATCGGGGATGGCAAACGTTCCATACTGGAGCGCTCTTGTGTATCCGTTTCTGAATACTCTGTCACCAAGGGGTGTCCATGAATCACCTCCATCAGTGGATATTTCCAAAAATCCGCCATCAGCACCGGATTCAGTGTCGAAGTAATGATAGAACCTGTAGACCGGATATGCACCATTGATGGAGTATGGTTCATAATTCTGGAGGTAATGTTTTGATTCCGTTGCAGGGTCTCCTACATTCCAAGCCTGTGAACCACTATGTACGATCGCATCCTGTGTCTGCCAGAAATTAGAAACTGTACCATTTTCATCATAATAAATATCCCAACGCTCAAGCGGATCACCTTCAATGTCATCGTAGTACTGACGAATTGAATTGTTGGATGCTTCTGTATCCAGCAAATAGGTAATCGTGACGGTTTGATCAATGCCAATGGTGGGTATAGACCACACAAGACTGTTTCCTACACTTGGTTCAATATTACCTGAGCCAGCGACATAGGTACAACCATCAGGTATTGCATCTTCGAGGAAGACATTTGTAAGCGGGAAATTTTTATAATTCGTTACGATTAGTTTTACTTCAATCTGGTTTCCGGCTACAATCTCCGGAGTCATAGTTTTCTTGAATTTTACTTCATCAAGACAAGTGACTGGAAGATCAAAACCTTCTTTGCCGTCTGTCCTGGATGTGGCAAGACCACCATCTGCATCAAAACCAAGACCTCTGCGTGCAAATGTTTCCCAGATCAGGCATTGATTTACACCACCGTTATTAATCAGGTCCGCTTGCAGAATGGCATCACGTGCATCAATGAATCCGGGTGCAGCAGGTTGTAATTTCAAACCATCCATTACTAACTGGATCACCATATTGTTTCCACCGGTTCCATGGATCACATCCGGATCCCAGCCATAGGCATCACTAAAGTTCCAATAGAGGTCCCATAACATAACCGCCCAAACAGAACCAATACCATGCGGTGCAGCTTCTGTAATGATATCATCATATGTATGCGGATCGATGGTCATGTCTGTGCTGTATGGATATGTCCGTATACCCTTGCCATCCGTTTTCTCCTTAATGGAGTAAGTACCCATACCCCTTTTTTTCGCCGGCGTATCACCTGCATTGGCGGTAGTGACAAGAGCAAAGAAATCACTCCAGCCTTCACCCATACCGGATGCTTCTGCACTCGAAAGATCACCCGTCAGACGACCGGATATTCCATGACCAAATTCATGTGAAATAATGCTGTTATCAATGGATCCATCACGCAGCACAGGTCCGGTGGAAATAGGTGCTTCAAATGATCCTACAAGCCCATTCGCTGCTGCTACCCTGATGCGTGAACATTCACTCTTCGCAATAAATACAGATGGGATCGTTACCTGGGCAGCATTGTCACCAGCTGCCATCCCGATCACGGTCTCATCAAAATTGCAAATGATAACTCCGATCGCACCGGCTTCCTGTGCATTATAGACCTTATAGCTGAAATCACACAATCCACGGTCAACGATCACTATTTTACCTTCATACTCGGTATCATCAATGAGTTCGGTGCATCCATACGTAGGATCAAAGGATCCGTCATTCATGACCACAATCGGACCGGTAACTGCAGTTGTGATATCAGGTCCAAATTGAGCGAGGCCGGTTTGAATTTTTCCTGAAAGCTCGATCGGCGCGAGGATGTCAAGATATTTACTGCTGTTGTCCTGGGCCCATGTAAACATTCTCATCTGGCCATTGAAACCATCGATCGGCGTTGAAAAATCAGCATTGTCCTGGCAAGCGGTACCACCATTTACCTGTGTACCGCAAAGAGCCGGATTGCTGTCCCCAAATTGTGCCATGGCTTTAACATAATCATTGCCTGTACCAACGTTGCTGTAATTTTTGGCCTGGAAATTTCCTGACTGTTCATCAAAACCATATGCATATGTGAAATCATGCATAAAGTTGTTGCGGACAAAAAGATTCGTTACCGCTATGTCTTTGTTATCAACAGGTTCGCCATCGATGTTGAAAGGAAAATCAAAAAGCAAATTTGCACCTCCATCCAGATCAGCATCCGGAGAATAACTCCAGTCACGATCCAAAAATGCATGAACATTATTACCCCGTGTGATGGTAAATTCTGGGCCATCCACACCATCAGTATCATGCCATCCATGAGGTGAGGCAGTGAGGTCTTCAGAGCCACTGATCAATTGAAATGCACCATGATTTGGACTTTCAATTGTGCTTGGTAGTACACGGTATGCTGCGGCAGCACTTACAGGTGCCATTTCCACTGTTGCGTTTGTGGTGATGTGATCATCGCAATTCTTTTCAGGTTCCAGGTAGCCTTCCCCAAAAGAGCAGGATGAAGTAAGGCTTTTGTTGGAGATAAGTTTGCCGGTAGTCGCATCAACAAGGGATTGATACATCAGGCCTGTGTTGGCGGCATGTAACTGGATACGATAAGCTAAATGATATTCGCCGTTTTCGGTGAGTTGATATCCAAGTTCCACCGGAATATCCTGCATGGCGATATCAGATTTATCATAAAGAGCCATGCCAGCTTTCATCTCACCTTTATAAGTTGGGATAGACCGCGAAGCAACTCCGAGTGACTGAGCCACGATCCCGATTGCTCCGGGAGCCTCAATGCTCTTGCCCTGACCGGAAAAATTTTTGCCATCGATGATGGTGAGCCGGTGACTCACATTCATGATGCTTCCGTCTGGCAAAAAGGCGAGATTAATATCCGTTCCAAAAATCTCATAGCCATCCTTTACCTGGGTGAGTCTTACATGCTCGACACCGTTGTGGGCGGTATGATAGTGTTTTGTGATTTTGAGATCACCAATTGCTTTTTGATCAAAGCCATATTTCTCTTTTACATAATTCACTGCCCTTGTTTTGACATCCATGGCCTGGCCGAAAGTGGATGAAATGTGCATCAGGGACAGCGTGGATACTGCCAACAGTAGGAGGAATTTTTTCATAATCTGATTTATAAGGAATTGAAGTCTAAAATTAATCAAACTTGCTCATTCGGCTGTCCCGAAGCCACATTCTTGCCTATATTGGTAGGATATATGACAAAAAAAGGGAATTGGGTTATCATCGGCCGCCACACGGTAATTGAAGCCATTGAAAGTGGCCAACCCATTGATAAGGTGATGATTGACCGACAGGCCAGTCTGAACGACGTGATAGAAAAGTGCCATAAACTTGAAATTCCGGTGCAGAAAGTACCGAAGGAAAAGCTGGATAAATTTGGCACCAATCACCAGGGCATTGCTGCTTTCAGGGCACAGGTGGAATACACGCCACTCGAGGACCTGGTGCCCCATCTCTACGATCAGGGCATCCTTCCTTTGTTGATGGTGCTGGATCGGATCACGGATGTAGGCAATTTTGGTGCAATCAGCCGGTCTGTCGAGGTGCTGGGGGCGGACGGGTTGATTTTCCCGGGTCGTGAGACAGCACAGCTCAATGGCGATACCGTGAAACGATCCTCAGGTGCTCTTTTGCGTATTCCGTTATGCCGTGTGCGTGACCTGACCTCTGCAGTCCGCTTTTTAAAAGACAGTGGTGTCATTGTGATCGCTGCTGATGGAAGAGGGAAAACCCCACTTCATGAAGTTGATTTCAAGCAACCGATAGCTATCATCATGGGATCAGAAGGAGAAGGTGTCGCACCCGAACTCCTCCGCGCTGTCGACCAGATCGTGGTCATTCCACAGGCCGGTGAAATGGATTCCCTGAATGTATCCGTAGCTGCCGGGATCATGCTCTACGAAGCGCAGCGACAGAGACTTCTATAAGGGTGGAATGATCGGGTGATCCGATGATCTTGTGATCTTGTGATTTTTGATTTGCCTTAGCTTCCTTATCCGCCTCTCCTGCCCTTTCTCTGCGTCTCCGGGTCTCTGCGTGCCATTGATTTTTTTGCCCTTGCCCCCTGCCTCCTGCCCCATACGCAACTTCCACCCCTCCTGTTCGTTTATCCCTTTACCTTTACCAGTCCATTCTTCTTCTATGATATACAAGCATTCCAAATTCATTGCAGTAATACTTCTTTCTGCATTTTTCTTCACCTCCTGCAAAAGTTCAAAATCAGGTATTCAGAATTCAACCGGAGTACCGCATGCCCTTCTTTGGAAAATCGAAAAAAGTGACCAGGCCCAACCATCCTATTTATTCGGTACGATACACATGATTCCGAAAGGAGATTATTTTCTGCCCGACGGCCTGGAAGAAGCATTTGATAAAAGCAAAAATGTAGTCTTCGAAATCGATATGGATGAAATGTCAGACATGGGATCCATGATGGGTATGATATCTCATCTCATGATGAAAAACGGCACCACGCTGGATGATCTGCTGACGAAAGAAGAGTATGCAGAAGTAGCTGCCTATTTTGATGACATGGGCATACCGATGTTCCTGCTTTCCAAAGTGAAACCTATGTTTCTTTCTGTTCTTGCAGAGATGAATATGGACCCTCAGGAGATGCAGGGCGATGAAATGATGTCCTATGAAATGGAATTGTACGATCGCGCGCAGAAAGCTTCTAAGGATGTAGGAGGTCTTGAAACGATGGATTATCAAATCTCTCTGTTTGACAGCATTCCTTACAAAACGCAGGCAAGAATGTTGCTCGATGCTGTAAGAGCCACAAATGCTGAGTCTGATATGTATGAAAAAACCGTTGATCTCTACAAGCACCAGGATATCACGGCCATGGTTGAAATGGCTGATGATTCGGCGCCGGAAGGAGAGGAGAGTGGTTTTGAAAATGTGCTGATCAACAACCGCAATCAAAACTGGATCCCGATCATGTCAAAAATGATGAAAACAGGTCCTGTGTTTTTTGCGGTAGGAGCGGGTCACCTCGGAGGAGAAACCGGCGTATTAAATCTCCTGAAGAAGCAAGGGTATAAGCTCACACCCGTTTCTGTATACAAGGAATCGAAAGGAAATAAGATCTGATTTTAACTTCAGAATTTTTCTTTGAGATATTGGCCCGTTACTGACTCTTTGCATTTTGCCACCTGCTCCGGCGTGCCCTGGATCACTACATGTCCTCCTTCATCACCACCACCCGGACCAAGGTCAATCACCCAGTCTGCTGTCTTGATGACTTCCATATTGTGCTCAATGATCACGACCGTGTGTCCTTTTTCCACCAGCGCATTCAATGCTTTCATGAGGATATGGATATCATGAAAATGCAACCCGGTAGTAGGTTCATCAAATATGAAGAATAAATGTCTGTCATCCCTTTCCTGTGTAAGGAAGGAAGCCAGTTTTACACGTTGCGCTTCACCACCGGATAACGTACTCGATGCCTGTCCCAGTTTTATATACCCTAATCCAACATCCTGTAAAGGTTGCAATCGTTGTGCAATGTCTTTTTCATCTTCGAAAAAATCAATTGCTTCGTCCACACTCAGTTCAAGGATATCATAGATATTTTTCCCTTTGTATTTTATCTCAAGAATCGGTTTTTGAAAACGTTTGCCTCCACATTCATCACACACCAGTTTAACATCAGCAAGAAATTGCATTTCAATGATGATCTCCCCATCACCCTTGCATGTCTCGCATCGACCCCCTTCTACATTGAAAGAAAAATGTTTTGGTTTATACCCGTTTACTTTTGCCAGGTGCTGATCCGTCATGAGTTTACGGATCGCATCATATGCTTTGATGTAGGTGATCGGGTTTGATCGCGAGCTTCTTCCCAATGCTTGTTGCCCGATCACTTCTATGCCATCGATGCGCTGAAAATCACCGGTGATTGACTTCAACAAATTAGTATGTGACCCGGTGGTAATACCAAGCACTTGTGACAATGCAGGTTCAAGCACATGACGGACCAGTGTCGTTTTTCCGGAACCACTCACTCCTGTCACTACGGTCATACAAAAAAGAGGGATCTCTGCATTGACTTGTTTGAGATTGTGCAATCTTGCCCCTTTGAGATAGATTTTATTTGGCGATGTCCTTCTCTTCTTTGGCGTGGGTACTGACTTGATGCCTGTCAGGTATTGATGCGTAAGACTGGTTTTTCCTACAGGACCATTATCCATGAATGCATCATATTCGCCTTGGTAGACAATCTCTCCACCGTGAATTCCGGCAAGCGGTCCTACATCCACGATATAATCTCCCTGGCGTATAATTTCTTCTTCGTGCTCAACGACGACCACTGTATTGCCAAGATTGCGCAAATCGAAAAGCACATTGAGCAATTGCCCGGTATCTTTTGGATGCAATCCAATGCTGGGCTCATCCAGGATATAAAGCGAACTGGTAAGATTACTGCCAAGATTACGGGTGAGATGAATGCGCTGTGTCTCACCACCACTGAGGGTTGAGGAGATACGTTCAAGATGAAGATATCCAAGCCCCACTTCGCTCATTGTCTTCAATCGGCCTCTGACTTCCAGTAATATCCGCGCTGCTGTAGTTTCTTCATGTTTAGTCAGATTCAACTGATTGAAAAAGGCACGCAGATCTTTCACTGACATGTTTGCAAGTTCAGGTAAAGATTTGCCACCTATTTTCACATACGTAGCTTCTGGTCGTAATCTGCCTCCGCCACATTCAGTACAGATTGTTCTTCCTCTATATCTGGCCAGTGTCACCCGGTTTTGGATTTTGTAAGCCGCCTGTTCAAGCTCCCTGAAATAATTGTTGATCCCCCGGATTTCTCCTTTCCCATCCCACAACAGTTTTCTCTGATCACTTGTCAGATCAATGTATGGGCGGTGAATCGGGAATCCCTGTTTGCCTGCTTTTTTTATAAAATCCTGTTGCCATAAAGAAGATTTTTCACCGCTCCATGCAGCCACAGCTCCTCCGTACACCGTCATCGATGCATCAGGAATGACTTTGTCTTCATCGATGCCGATGATGCGACCAAATCCTTCACAACGCGGGCATGCACCAACCGGGTTGTTGTAATTGAAGAGTTTTGGTTCGGGTTCGATAAAGATGAGACCATCCAGTTCAAACCGGTTATTGAATTCTGATTTTATGCCTGCCTCCGTTTCTACGATGCATTCACCTTCTGCTTCATAAAATGCAGTTTGAATACTGTCCGCGATCCGTTTTTTGAATTCATCATCATGCGTCACCGGAAAGCGATCGATCACCAGGCTCAGGTCTCCTTTTTTAAATCCGGATGCTTTTTGTTTGATGATATTCTTGTGCTCCGTGAGGAAATCCTCAATCTTTAGGGTTTTGCCCTGCCACTGGATCCGGTTGTATCCTTTTTGAAGCAGAAGTTGTGCTTCTTTTTCAAGTGTTCTTTTATCATCGCGGATGGAAAGTGGTGCGATCACCATCAATCGCTCATTTTCCTCCATTTTCCAAATAAAATTCACCACATCAGTGACAGTATGTTTTCGCACTTTTTCGCCTGAAATGGGACTTATTGTCACGCCTATGCGGGCATAGAGCAGTCGGAGATAATCATAAATCTCCGTCATGGAGCCCACGGTACTACGGGCATTTCCACCGGAAACCCGTTGTTCGATGGCGATGGCCGGGCAGATCCCGCGTATCAGGTCCACATCCGGCTTTTTCATGCGGTTGAGAAACTGGCGGGCGTAGGAGCTCAGACTTTCGACATAACGGCGCTGACCCTCAGCGTATAAGGTGTCCATAATCAGGGATGATTTGCCTGATCCGGAAAGGCCGGTGACCACGATAAACCGGTTTTTAGGCAGGGAAACACTTACATTTTTAAGGTTATTACTACGGGCACCGATGATCTCAATTTGCTTCAATGGGGCCTGGAGCGGGGCTGCTACGGCAGCATTACTTTTAGATTTACCCGGCATAAGGGAATGTTTTGGCGCAATTTTTGTTGATGTCCTAACAGGCTATTTGATGGATTAGTTGCCAGGCAGCAGTATCAATCCGGTAGTCGTTAAGTTCATGTTAAAGAATTTCATAAGGCATAAAAATAGTTGTGCAAAGAAAGGAATTCTCTTAGCTTAGCAGCGAATTAATCAATTTGGTCATTTTTAAATCATTTCTATAGTCACTACTCTACACTGTTTTTAAGGCAAGGGTTTGAAGTCAGACCTGCTCTATTTCTAACTGTAAACATGTGTAGTATGCAAGTGCAACCGCTCAATGACCAACAACTAATTGATTTTTACTTAGCCGGAGACGAGGCCGCATTTTCCACACTCTTACATCGCCACAAGGCAAAGATTTACTCTTCGATCTATATGTTTACCAAAGATCGTGAGTTGGCAGACGACCTGTTTCAGGATGTGTTTATTAAAATCATAGACACCCTCCGGAAAGGTAAATACAACCATGAAGGCAAATTCCTTCAGTGGGCACTGCGGATATCCTACAACATGTGCGTGGATCAGTTCAGAAGATCCAAAAGACGTACAAAAGTGTCAGCCACTGAGACCTTTGATATTTTCGATGTTCTCGAATGCGAAGATCCGAACATGGAGATGAGCATGATGCGTGATCAGACCTATGATCGCGTCCGTACCCTGGTAGACATGTTGCCTTCCGAGCAACGTGAAGTAGTAATCCTGCGACATTATGCAGATATGTCATTTAAAGAAATCGCATGTCTCACCGATGTCAGCATCAATACTGCCCTTGGCCGTATGCGTTACGCATTGATCAATATCCGCAAACTGATCGAAGAAAAAGAGTTGGTCATTTGATGACAATCCGAAAAAGAACATGATTAACAGGGCAGAGCGATCTGCCCTTTTTTATTCTATTCTGACTTCTTTGTTTATCATCTGAGTTTAAAAGTGAAATTCCAGGAGTATTTGATATTTCTACAAGCGTTCCAACAGAAAAGTATCAATGTGAATCAAGGAGTTTTTGATACCCGCCTAATGCGGCATTATCAACCTCGCTTCATCCACATCCATAAATGCATTGCTTTTTTCCAATATCTGCTGCATGTCATTCATATCATTGCCACGTATGGATGCACTGAACTGATGTGCGCGCTGAAGCATTTTTATATAGACTGATGCATCCCCTTGCCTGGTCAGTTTCCTAAGGGCTCCTAAATAATCATCCCGGTAAACGGTGGGAATTATGATTTTGGCCTCTCCCTGATGAACGAATTCAGCATTCATCATCACCCGGGCTATCCTTCCATTACCATCCAGGAAGGGATGCACTTCGCTGATCATAAACATCATGTATGCTGCCCGCGCAAATGCATCATGCAGTGTATTGTAATAATCAAATCCTTTTATCAGTGTTCCTTTCACCAACGTAAAGTCAACAAAATGACTTTGGCCCGCCTTATTATTTTGATCTTTGAATTGGCCCGGCTTTTTAGAAACTCTGGATTTCAACAACGTAAGATGTCTCTCTTGTAGAAGGCCAATAAGTTCATCTGCATGTTGAGGAACAATTTGCATTTCATTTCGATTGCTCACGATTTGATACGTGCCCAGGACATCATGCGAATCTTCATTTCTTGTGTCTATGGGTAGGCCGGTTTCCACAATTCGTTTTGCATCCTCGAGTTCAAACTCTGTTCCTTCAATATAATTGGAGAAGTAAGCTTCAAAAAATGCAAAATGCTCAAATGCGGCAACACTTGTATTGGGATCCGGAATTGACCGGTATGCATGCTGTTTCAGTTCTGTGAATAATTTTTCAAATAGTTGCACTCGCGCTGCGTCATAGGGATGACCGAGCGCTCTGGCCATGGCCACCGGCGAAGTCAATATTTTTGAAGGTTTTGTGGATAATAATGCACTTACCATCGCATCCAGTTTTTGGAATTCAGCTTCCATTCCGATTTGATGGGCAATGACTCTTGCCTTGTCACGTAGTTTGTTCAGTCCATCTTCTCCTTTTACCTGCAGTTCCATTTCCAATCGCTCTTCAATTACAGACGGTGACACGACTTTAGATTCGGGACCTTTTCTCCGGCTTACCTGCAGATTTTCAAGCAATGCCCTTTCAAATTGAGAAACAAATAATTTTCCAGCGAATAGAGTATCACTATCCATTGCCTTCGGACCTTCCAAAAAATGGAGCGTGATGCCCGGCCATTTTATTTTTTTAGTGTAAGAATGGGTGATGTATATATTTCCTGAATCAGTGGGTCTGAATTCGATTGCAGATCGATGACTGAGGATGGCTTCCGGGTAAAGTTCACCGAGTATCTGGAAGAGGTTGCGTCGTATGATGGTTTCAGGGAGATCGGGTAAATTCGATGTGTAGATCCGTGGGGCAATTTTCCTAAGAGTGCCTTTTTTTACTAAGCCGGAGATCTGTCTGCTTATGGATGAATCGCTGGAGGCATACACGATTTCCGGAAGCTTATTTGAAAAAAAATTCTCCATTAAAAAACTGGCTTTTGGAATAATTGTTAAATATATTCTATTTTAACCACAAAATTATCAAATAAATTCCATTATAACGTGATTCTATGAATAGACTTATATTATGAGTCAAAAATTTTCTACTTACAGGCTGAATATGGGCATAAATGTCAAATTAATTCCACTTAAATAACGAATACAGAAATTATTTTCTATTAAATTATTAAATATCTGAATATCAGTTAATTATATGGGAAAACCCGACATCGACTTCGAAAAAAAACGCTGGGACGCCGCAAACGAATTCTTGGGTGCCGAATCGGAAACCAACTAGAAAAAATTCATCCTTCCATTCGTTTTTGTAAAACACCTGAGTGAGCAGTATGACAGCGAAGAACTCTCGTATTTGCTAACTTCCAGGTTGGTTACGGAGCTAATCTTTCAATCTTCCAACCGTCTTCAATTTTCAAATATCTAAACCTGTCATGCATCCGATCCTCCCTGCCTTGCCAGAATTCAATCATATGCGGTACGACAACATATCCTCCCCAATGATCAGGACATGGGATCGGGTCGGTGTTTTCAAATTCGCGCGAAATCCGATTTACATTTTCATCAAGAATACTTCTGTCAGAAATGACCTCACTTTGTGGAGACGCAAGGGCACCAATCTGACTACCCCGGGGACGCGATTGAAAATAAGCTTGTGATTTTTCTCTTGAAACCTTGTGTGCTATTCCCTCTATTCTGACTTGCCGTTCAAGCTCTTTCCACAGAAAAGTAATAGCCACTTTTGGATTGGATGCAAGTTGCATCCCTTTACGACTATAATAGTTTGTATAAAATTCAAATCCGTCATCCGATACTCCTTTCAATAAAACGATACGTGCGGAAGGCTGCCCGGTTGAATCCACTGTGGCAAATGTCATTGCGTTAGGCTCGGTCAATTCAGCATCCAATGCATCATTGAACCATTGCAAAAATTGGTGCAGCGGATCAGCACTAAGTTGGTCCAACTCCAGGGCCCCTTTCTGATAGCTTTTCCGGATATCTTTCATTTTACACCTGCTTTAAAAGTCAAAGATGAGAATCTCCTGTTCAATGGATTAAAGATAGACACCTATGGCTTTCAAATCTTCCTCCGGTCCAGGAGGTGAATGGATCAATTTTCTCAGCAATTCTATCTTGACTAAACAGCTCATCACCAGCATAATTTTCCTCAGGCGCTGTACTGAATTCCGGTCTTTCCAATGTATCTTTGAAAGCCCCCTGTCGAATGCATAGTCGAACCGTTACGGGCAAGCCTATTTTTATCATTGTATAACATTATCAATGGCTCGATTTAACCCTGTCTGGCCCCTTTCGATTTTACTTTCCATTGTCCTGTCCACAGGGCATTCCCAGACCTTTAATGGACAGGGTGGCATGCTGGTTCCGCCCGGCGCCCCCGCTCAGACTGTAGGGATCACCATTTCCCCCTGTGTAGTAGCAGGCGTAGGTGTACTTGGCACAGGTTGTACTACACTGGATCACCTTACGCTCAATTTCACGCATACGTTTGTCGGTGATGTGGCTTTGTTCCTGCTTTCCAGCACAGTGGGATCCGAAGCTTGGAATTCACGTGACTTGAAGTCGCGGCC
>JADMIO010835421.1_pt1 | contig 21130 bp, 23 predicted proteins | sample 8958161 | NCBI WGS metagenome assembly JADMIO01 (sample SAMN16585339, study PRJNA669376) | soil metagenome | isolation source: Crop rotation soil | place: USA: Cullars Rotation, Alabama | collected 2011
GGCGAGCGACGGCGCGGCGCCGGCGGCGAGCGCGGCGGCGAGGACGAACGGCAGGAACGGCTTCATGCGGAGGGCTCCAGTCGCGAAACGTGAAACGACCGCCCGAAACGCTATCCGAAGGACGGACGGCGGCGCCGGGGACGGTGCGGACTTTTCGCACTTTTCGGCCGACGGGCGCGACGGAGGGCTTCGAAGCTACTTCGGCTTCGGCTTGTTCGACACGGCGGCTTCGTCGCGGAACGCCTGCGTGGCGCTCGTCCACTCGTCGTCGTCCTCGTCGTCGCTGCGGCGCACGGGCTTGGCGAAGCGCGTCGGACGGGCCGGCTGCGACGTGCTGTCGGCGTCGGCCCACTGCTCGTCGTCGTAGGCGCTCGGATCGTGGTCGTCGCCGATCTCGGACTTCGTCGCGCCCATGTTGCGCTCGAGCGCGGCCGCCGCGGCGCGCGGCGTGCCCTTCACGATGTGATCCGGAGCGATCTCCTCGAACGCCGCGTCGGCCTTGGCGACCGCGAGTCCGCGCGGCTTCGCGGCCGGCGTGGCCGAGCGCTCGAACTCCATCTCGGCCTCGTAGACCGGCTCCCCGACGCGCACCTCGCGCAGCCCCGGGAAGTCCTCGACCACGAGCACGCGCTCTCCCGACGCGTCCTCGTACTCGCGGTAGTCGAGCTGCCGGACGTGGTTGGGCAGACCGGAGTCTCCCCACGCCTTCACCTTCATCTTGCCGCGCTGCACGACGTGGAACGGCTCGTCGGCGATGTCGGTGAGAACGTCGGCGTCGACCTTCACGTCGCCCTTCACGAGACGCTGCAGCGAGTAGTACGGATCGGGTCCGTCCTCGGCCACGAGCACGGCGCGCGTGCCGTCGCCGGAGCGCAGGCAGTAGTGGAAGACCTTGGAGCCGTCGCCCTCGAGATAGCGCAGTCCCGTGATCGCGAAGCGCTCCTTGTAGTGCGTGACGAAGTCGCCCGCGGAGAGCTTGAGCGGGCCCGTCGGCGGACGCTGATCGCCGACCAGCGCGCTGACGGTGGTCCGTCCGACTTTTCCGAGCAGGTTGTCGAAGAAACCCATGGGCGCTCCCGAGGCGAGCCGTGTGCGTGCCGCTGCGGCGCGCGCATAGACTGACCTGCCTCCCCTGTCGGCCGGCCGGACCCCCGAGGTGAAGCATCGCCGCCGCGTCCCGAGTCCTTCTCACGAGCGACGTGCACCTCACCGCGGCCGATCCCGCCGGGATCGAGCGGTTCGTCCGCTTCCTCGACGGCCCGTGCGCGGCGGCGTCGCGGCTGCTCCTGGTGGGGGACCTGTTCAACGTGTGGATCGCCCCGGGACAGGCCCGCGAGCCCGCGCTCGCGCCGGTGTTCGAGCGTCTGCGGAGCCTGGCGTCGCGGATCGACGTCGGCTTCGTCGAGGGCAACCGCGACTTCGCGGCATCGCCGGAGCTGATGCGGCTCGGCGTGCGGCGGCTGGACGACGTCGAGGTCGTGGAGTCGGGCGCGCGCCGCGTCGTCGTCACGCACGGCGACCTGCTCTGCACCAAGGACGTGCGCTACCAGGCGTTCCGCCGCATCGCGCGGACGCAGACCGTGCGGCACGTGCTGCGGCGTCTGTCCGACCGCGGCGCCGTCCGCGTGGCCGACACCGCGCGCAAGGGCAGTGAGCGCGAGACGTCGATGAAGGCCCACGGCGACATGGGCCTCGACCCGATCGCCGTCGCTGCGATGCTGCGCACCCACGACGCCGACGCGCTCGTCTGCGGGCACGTGCATTGGGGGAAGCGGTTCGTCGTCGAGGTGGAAGGGCGCAAGCGTGACGTCGTGGTTCTCGGCGCGTGGGAGGAACGGCCGACGTACGCGGAGATCGAGGGGGGCGTGGTTCGGTTCGTCGCGTTCGAGTGACGAAGCTCCGGCGACGGCGACTCTCCTATCTCGAACGCGCGTTCGACGTCGAGCTGCCTGCGGAGACCCCGGACCTCTGCGCGACTCCCGCCGACGCGGCGGAGTATCTGGTGCGGACGCTGGCGGTCGTGGAAGAAGCACCGCCGCTGCGCGGAACCGCCGCCATGGCGGTGGAGGAGGCGATGCGCGAAGTTCTGAGGATCGATCCTTCGGTCGTCGTCGCGACCGCTTCATTGGAGGAACTCCGCGGGCGGATGAGTCGAGCGCTCTTGCTGCGCCGACTCGAGGAGGAGCTGAGGTGTTCCGTCCCGCGCTTGAAGTGGGCGGTGGGTGAGGTGATCCTCGCCGCCGCGTTCCTCTACTGGAGCGTCGGTGCGCTCATCGCGTCGTGGGGCGGAGCCGGCGCCTTCCGGTCACTCCCGCGGCTTCCCATCCTGCTTGGATTGCTGAGTGCGCTCATCGCCGGCTTGGGCGCCTGGCTGCTCCTGCGCGTGGGTCTCTTCCGCCATCCCATCGCCTACGTCGCTGGACTCGTCACGTGGCTCGTGGCGACTCAACCGTCGCGACTTCGCGGAGGGACCGCCTGGTCGAAGGCACAGGTGACCGAGGTCGTGGAGGCGGTCTTCGTCACGACCGACCCGACGCGCGAGTCACGGTCCACCGACGTGGCGAGTGCGGCGGTCCGCACCGCGATCGCCCTGCTGCGCGCCGTCGTGGTGTTCGCGACCGTCTCCGTGCTCCTGAGGGTGTTCTCTGCGTAGCGACGCGAACGATCTCGTCCACCGCGGCCGCGTCAAGACGCTGGAGAAGGCGTTCGGCGTGACGCTGACCGCCGACGAGTCCGCCGCCTGCACGACGATCGAAGCGACGACCGTCGTCCTCGCGAAACGCATCGGCGCGGTCGAGGGCGGAGCCGGACTGCGTCGCGGCGCGTTGGCGGCCGTCCGCGAAGCGATGCACGAAGCGGTGCGCGCCGAGCGCGAGTCCGTGGACGAGTCGACGCCGCTGGCGCCGGCGTTCCGCGGATATCGCCTCTTCCGCAAGTGGCGCACGCTGTCGAAGGAACTGCGGTGCAAGCTGCCGCCGCCGCGATGGAACTGGATTCACGTGTCGCTCGCGGCAGCCGTGATCGCGGTGCAGATCGTGGTCCACGCGCAGTTTCCGGCGCATCACGTCGTCGAGGAGTACCGGTTGGCGGTGCTCACGGGATCGGCTGCGTTGATCGTTCCGGTCCTGCCGGCCATCCGATTCGCGGAACTGCCGGAGCGATTCACGCACGTCGAGCAGCTGACGACGTGGCTCGTCGCGATGTCGCCGGCGCTCTACCGCGGCGGGACCGAATGGACCGTCGGCCAGGTCGGCGAGGTCGTCGACGCCGTGCATCGACTCCGATTCCGCGAGCCCTCGCTGCGCGTCCTCGTGTCGCCGCAGTTCCTCACGGCGATCCTCGCCTTGGCCCTGTTCGTGACGACCGCGCTCTGCATTCGCGACGTGATGGTCGCGATGGTGCCGGTCGGCCCCATGCCGGCATCGCTCCGGTAGGCAGGCGTTTCCCCGGAGACGACCGGCCGCGCTTCGCTTCTAATCCCGCGCACATGTCCATGAAGCCACGCGTCATCGCCATCGACGGTCCCGCCGGCGCCGGGAAGAGCACCGTCGCGCGCGAGCTCGCGCGGCGGCTCGGCTTCCGCTTCCTCGACACCGGCGCGTTCTACCGAGCCGCGACGCTCAAGGCGCTGCGGGCGGGGCTCGATCTCGCGGACGAGAACGCCGTCGGCGCGCTGACGGAGAAGAGCGCGATCGAGCTCCGCGTCGTCGACGGCGCGTCGCGCGTGTTTCTCGACGGCGAGGACGTCAGCGCGGCGGTCCGCGGAACGGACGTCTCGAAGGCCGTGCCGATCGTCGCCGCGCACGCGCGCGTCCGCAAGGCGATGGTCCCGCGTCAACGCGACTTCGCCGCGCTCGGCCCGATCGTCGCCGAGGGCCGCGACATGGCGACCGTCGTCTTTCCCGACGCGGGCTGGAAGTTCTACCTCGACGCCGCGCCCGGCGTCCGCGCCGCGCGCCGCGCCGCCGAGCGGGGCGACGCCGACGTGGCGAAGATCGAGGCCGAGATCACCACGCGCGACCACTCCGACTCGACGCGCGCCGCCGCGCCGCTGCGCCGTGCCGACGAGGCGACGCTCGTCGACACCTCGACGCTTTCGATCGACGAGGTCGTCGCCGTCCTCGAACGCCAGGTCCGTGCTGCACCGAAGTAGGCTCTACCGCTTCCTCCAGGTCATCACGAAGGCCATCGGAGGACGCGCGTGGAAGGTGCGGATCGAGGGGCTCGAGCACATCCCGCGCGAGGGGCCGATCATCTTCGCGACGACGCACGAGTCGTTCCTCGATCCGATCGTGATGGGCGCCTACGTGCCGCGTCAGCTCCGCTACATGGCGCGCCGCTCGCTCTTCGTGAAGACCGACGCCGCCGGCAAGGAGAAGCGCAACCGCTTCGTCATGTGGTGGATGCGCGAGGTCTTCACCGTGATCGAGATCGACCGAGACTCCGGCGGCCGCGAGGGGCTGCGCAAGGGACTCGAGGCCCTCGAGCAGGGCGACGCGCTGCTGCTCTTTCCCGAGGGCACGCGCTCGCTCGACGGTTCCGTGAAGGAGTTCGCGGCCGGCGTCGGGCTCATGGCGCTGCGCTCGGGATCGCCCGTGATTCCCGTCCTCCTGAAGGGCACGGCCGGCGTCTGGCCGAAGGGGCGCAAGCTCCCCAAGATGGGCGGCGGTCCGGTTCGGCTCGCGTTCGGGGCCCCCGTCCGGTATGAGAAGCCGTTCAAAGCCGAGGATGTGGCCGCGGATCTCCGCAGCCGGGTCCTCGAACTCCGTGTTGACGGGCAACCGGGAACGGCGCGCGACGGCGGCGTCCCGAGCGGAGTGAAGGGCGGCGGCTCCTCGCAGTGAGGACCGGCCCTGGTTCTGGGACTGCCTACGACGTGACCGTCGCATGATGCCGCGGGTCGAGAACCCCGGCGGAGACAAGATGAACACCAAGGAAATGCTGAAGCGCATGGCGATTCCCGCCGAAGCGCTCGAGAAGGAAGTCAGCGAGGTCTTCGCGATCGCCGGGGCCGAGGAAAGCCTCTCCTCCGGGGTCGCCTCCTTCGAGGCCGACACGATCCTGAAGGGCCGCGTCATCGACATCGTCAACGAGGACGTGATCGTCGACGTGGGCTACAAGTCCGAGGGGATCATCCCCAAGCAGGAGTTCGAGAACCCCGAGGAGATCGACATCGGCGACGAGGTCGAGGTGCTCCTCGACGGCGTCGACGACGAGACGGGCCAGATCGTGCTCAGCAAGCGCAAGGCGGACCGCCTGCGCGGCTGGGAACGCGTCATCCAGACGAACAAGGAAGGCGACACCGTCCGCGGCAAGGTCGTCCGCAAGATCAAGGGCGGACTCGTCGTGGACATCGGCGTGCCGGCGTTCCTTCCGGCTTCGCAGGTCTCGATCCGCCGCCAGGCCGACATCAGCGAGTTCATCGGCCAGGAGATCGAAGGCACGATCATCAAGATCGACGAGAGCCGCATGAACATCGTGATCTCGCGGCGCAAGCTCATCGAGGAGCAGCGCGAGAACATGAAGCGGCAGCTCCTCACGGAGATCGCCGAGGGCCAGGTCCGCAAGGGCACCGTCAAGAACCTCGCGGAGTTCGGCGCGTTCGTCGACCTCGGCGGCATCGACGGCCTGCTGCACATCACGGACATGAGCTGGGGCCGCGTCTCGCACCCCTCCGAGGTCGTGCAGATCGACTCCGAGATCGAGGTCGTCGTCCTCAAGGTCGACCGCGAGCGCGAGCGCATCGCGCTCGGCCTCAAGCAGCTCACGCCTTCTCCCTGGAAGAAGGTCGACGAGCGCTACCCGCTCGGCACGCGCGTGATGGGCGAGGTCACGAACATCGTCCCCTACGGCGCGTTCGTGAAGCTCGAGGAGGGCCTGGAAGGGCTCGTCCACATCAGCGAGATGTCCTGGACCAAGCGCATCAACCACCCGAGCGAGATCCTCGCCGTCGGCCAGAAGGTGGAGGTGCTCGTCCTCGACATCAACAAGGAGAAGAAGGAGATCAGTCTCGGGATGAAGCAGACCGAGACGAACCCGTGGGAGCTCGTGGGGGAGAAGTACCCGACGGGGACGCTCATCGAGGGCGTCGTCCGCAACCTCACGAACTACGGGGCCTTCATCGAGATCGAGGAGGGCATCGACGGCCTTCTCCACGTGTCCGACATGTCGTGGACGAAGAAGGTCGCGCACCCCAACGAGGTCATCCAGAAGGGCGACAAGATCCGCGCCGTGGTCCTCTCCGTCGACCAGGACAAGAAGCGCGTCGCCCTCGGCATGAAGCAGCTCGCGGCCGACCCGTGGCGCGACGACATCCCGATGCGCTACGGCATCGGCACGATCGTGGAGGGCACGGTCACGAAGCTGACGAACTTCGGCGTCTTCGTCGAGCTCGAGAAGGAGCTCGAGGGACTGCTGCACGTCTCCGAGCTGACCGACAAGAAGGACGTGTCGCCCGAGGACATCGTCAAGGTCGGCGACAAGGTGAAGGTCAAGGTCCTGCGCGTCGACCCCGAAGAGCGCAAGATCGGCCTCACGATGTTCGAGGAGGGCGCCCCGGCCGCCGCCGCGGCGGTGGACGACGAGGACCTCTCGCGCGACCGCAAGAAGGGCGGCGCGAAGAAGAAGGGCGCCTAGCTCCCCGTGCCGTTTTCGCGGGGCCGTCGCATCGCTGCGGCGGCCCCGCTCGTTTTCACGCTCGTCGTGACCGCCTGCGCCTCGAAGGACAAGGAGATCGATCCCTTCTCCGTCGAGAAGATGGAGAAGAAGGCGCCGCCGAACACCAACGCGCCGAAGGTCGATCCCGACGCGCTCTCCCGCGCCGCCGCGGCGCTCGCGTCCGCCGAGCAGGCTTGGATCTCCGGCGACCCGGTCTCGACGCTCGCGATCGTCAACCGCGCGCTCGTCGAGGGCCCGCCCGAGGAGATGCAGGGACCGCTGCGCGATCTGCGGGCGAAGGCGCGGACCGCCGTCGTCGCGTCGAAGATCGCGTCGGTGCGCGCGATCCCCGAGAAGGACGTCGTCGCCGCCGGAGCGTCGGTGCCGCTGCGCATCGAGTTCAAGAACCTCAGCACGTCGACGCTGCGGGCGCCGCGGGCGCAGAAGGGCACGTCCGACGCCGTCGTCATCCTCACGCTGCTGCGCACCGACTTCGACGTGTTCGGCAACGAGCGCTCGACGCGCTACACGCTGCGCGTGCCGATCGCGCGCGACATCGAGCTGGCGCCCGGCGCGACGCTCGAGACGAAGTACGTGATGCCCGCGTCGATGACGCAGCTCGACCAGGAGGGCTTCTCCGTGATCGAGCTCTCGGGCAGCTTCCGGCCCGTCACGCTGCGCGTCGGCGACACGGAGTTCTTCGACGCGATCCCGCTCGTCCCCGCGAAGGTCCGCGTGTTCATGGCCGGCTTCGAGCCGCTCGCCGCGGACCCGCTCGGATCGCTGAAGAAGGCCGTCGCGAAGCGCTCGCCGCCGCATCTCATGACCGCCGCGGAGCTGCTCGCTCCGTCCGACCGCTCGGCCGCCCGCGCCTTCCTGCTCGACGCGAAGGCCGCCGACCCGCCGCTCGCGCCGTCGATCGACGCCGCGCTGAAGCGGCTCGCCTCCGCCGGCGATTGAGCGAATCCGGCGTCCGCGACGCTAGCTTTCGGCCCATGCGACCCACCGTCGAGCAGCAGATGCGCAGGATCTCCGAGCGCGCGGCCGAGGTCTTCCCGGAAGACGAGATGCGCCGCAAGGTCGAGAAGAGCATCGCGTCGGGAAAGCCGCTGCGCGTCAAGCTCGGCGTCGATCCGACCGCTCCCGACATCCACCTGGGCAACGCCGTGCCGCTGTGGAAGCTGCGGACGTTCCAGGACATGGGGCACGTGGCAGTGCTCATCATCGGCGACTACACGGCGCAGGTCGGCGACCCGTCGGGACGCAACGCGCTGCGTCCGATGCTGACGAAGGACGACGTGGAGGCGTTCGCGGCGACGTACCTCGACCAGGTCGGGCGCATCCTCCTGCCCGAGCGTCTCGAGATCCGCCGCAACTCCGAATGGCTCGGCGCGATGGACTTCATGGCGGTGCTGCGTCTGGTGGGGCGCGTCACGGTGTCGCAGATGCTCGAGCGCGACGACTTCCACAAGCGCTTCGAGAGCGAGACTCCGATCGGCCTGCACGAGTTCCTGTATCCGCTGATGCAGGCGTGGGACTCGGTGGTGGTGAAGGCCGACGTGGAGCTCGGCGGCACGGATCAGCGCTTCAATCTGCTGATGGGCCGCGACCTGCAGCGCGCGGAGAACCAGGAGCCGCAGGCGCTGGTCATCAATCCGCTCATCGCCGGCGCCGACGGCTCGAAGAAGATGTCGAAGTCCACGGGCAACTACGTGGGCATCACCGAGAGCCCCGATCAGCAGTTCGGCAAGACGATGTCCATTCCCGACTCGCTCGCGTGGGATTGGATGACGTACATGACCGACCTCGATCCCGAGCGGATCACGATCCTGCTCGACCAGGAGCAGACGCACCCGCGCGACGCGAAGGAGGAGCTGGCGAAGGCCGTCGTCACGCGCTACTGGGGCGCCGACGCCGCCGAGTCCGCCGCCGCGGAGTTCCGCAGCGTGTTCTCCGAGGGCGCGGTGCCGAAGGATCTGCCCACCGTGACCGTTCCGCGCGGGGCGATGACGCTGGCGAAACTGCTCGAGCACTGCATGCCGGAGCGGAGCAAGAGCGCGCAGAGGAGACTCGTCGAGCAGGGGGGCGTCTCCATCGAGGGCGTGAAGCACGCGGACCCGATGGCGCAGGTCGATCCGGCGGACGGGGCGGTGGTGAAGCTCGGGAAGCTGCACTTCGTCCGGGTGCGGCGGGGGTGAGGGCGAGACGTGGTGGTCTGGGATCGGCTCCGTATTCCGAGTGATTGCCGCCTTCCCCCGGGGTTCCCCGACGATGAGTCTCGATTTCGTGCTCGACTCGAACGGCGCGGCCGTCTCGTCGACTGTGTCATTGTCCGTCGACGACCACTGGAGTTTGGTGTCGTTGGCCCAACGAGAAGGGCTGAATCACTTCCTGATATTCAAGGACTACTACGAGGAGCAGCACATCTCATGGTCTTCCCTGAATCCGATCTTGTCCGACCTTGAGGGATTGCTTCGAGCGTCGAGTTCCGATCCGCGGTTGAACGCCGTCGTCGCAGCGCTCCATGTCCTCTTTTCCGAGGCGGCCGAACGACGCGCCGACGTTGCGGTCCTCCCGGACTAGCGGATACTTCCGCGGATACTGAGCCAGACCCAAACCACCAGGTTTCGTGAGATCCGCGTCAACTCACCGTCGGAAGTGCGCATGCCGATCGAACGCCGGACGGGACGAAGCCGGGCGACTGAACACCATCCGAAACGCGGCCAAGGACAACGCGAAAGTCGTGGCTAGGTTCTGACTCCGTATCACACACGCGTGACACGTAGACCGTGCCCGCGCTCGTACATGAGCCAGCCGACCTGTGATGCTCGTGTCGCGCCAGCACGGTCGAGTAGCTCGTCGCTCGTCGCGACCGCTTGGTCGGGATCAAGTGCCCGGATCATGGACTCGAGGATCGCCCTCTGATCGTCAAGCGTCGGCGTACGCGAACGCGCCGAGAACCTCAGCACGGCGGAGTTCGATTGGCGAGGAGCGTAGAGCCCGACGATTGCTGAGAAACTCACGCCGTCCCCATTCCACAGGGCGATGTGCCAGCCGAGTCGGGGAATGACACCACCATCGACATCGCTTCGGTTTGACGTCAAGTGGGGAGTGATTGACTCCACCGAGAGCGACGTGAGTTCCTGTTCGCGGGCGGCGGACGCAGTGGCTCCCTTCGGATACCAGCGGGACAGGTCAGAGCTGATCGCTCGGAGTGCCATCAGCACCTGCGAGACGCGCCCCGCAGCGGTCTCAATCCCCTCTTGTCGAGCTGACCAGTACGCGCCCAGGATCACGATCGACCTCCTTCTGGCGAGCTGATACGAAGCCAGGGCCAAACCAACCGATCTCGTGAGAGCCGCATCGGCGCGCCGACGTCAATCCGGAAATCACCTGCGCCCCCGGCGCTGCCGCACCCGCTCGACGATCTCCGCCGTCGCCCGCTCCGGACTCCCCGCGTTGAACGGCGGACGCGGGTCGTATTCGAGCATGAGCTGGATCTCGCGGGCCGCGTCGGGGCCGGCGATGCGCGCGGCGAGTTCGAGCGCCATGTCGATCCCCGCGGAGACGCCGGCGGAGGTGGCGATCTTCCCGTCGAAGACGACGCGGTCGCGCACCACGGTCGCGCCGAACGGCGCGAGTTCGTCCACCGCGAGCCAGTGAGTCGTCGCGCGCACACCGCGGAGCAGGCCCGCGGCGCCGAGGAGCAGCGAGCCGGTGCAGACGGACGTCGTCCACGTCGTGGTCGCGTGGAGGTCGCGCAGCCACGCGTGGAGCTCCGCGTCGGCGAGGAGATCGCGGACGCCCGGGCCGCCGGGGACCAAGAGGAGGTCGGCCCTCTTCACGTCGGCGAACGCGGCGGACGCACGCAGTCCGAGCGATGCATGGGCCGCCTTGACGACGCGCGGCGTGCTGCCGACGAAGGAGACGCGCGCGCCCGGCAGACGCGCGAGCACCTCGCACGGGCCGACCGCGTCGAGCGCGGTGATCCCGTCGAAGAGGAGCAGGACGACTTCCATCCGCGGAGTTTCGCACGGACCAGCGCGAGAGAGATCGTCCGGGAACGTTGAGACCGAACCCGCGAAGAGTGGTGGTTTGGGTCTGGCTCCGTATCAGATCTGCGCGCACCGGATCAGCCGACGCACCGTCTTGATCGCGAAGATCAACGCCATCGCGCCGACCACCAACGTCCCGAGCTCCCCCAGGAACCGATTCAACGGTTCCAGGATCTGCCCGAAGTGCTCGAGCGGCGGGACGCGCATCAACGCGTCGCCGCGGAGCATGTAGAGCATGCACGCGAGCGCCGCCGCGCCGTGCAGCGCGTCGACGGCGAGCGACCAGCGCGTCTCGCCGAGGAACAGGTAGAGCAGGTCCGAGACGACCGACAGCGTCAGCACCGCGGTGAGCATCGGCAGCATCGCGGTGAACCACTCGGTGCAGAGCGGGTACGAGACGCCGCCGTTGACGACGACGAACACCTTGTCGCGGAAGAAGTTCAGCACCACCGCGACGAGGATCGCGAACACGACGCGGCCGGCGGCGGCGCGCGGCGACGCGTCCACGCGCAGGCTCTCCGCGGCCTTGCGCTTGCGCCGCGGCAGACGGTCGAGGGCGAAGAAGACGAACACCATCATCCCGGTGTCCACGAACAGCGCGTTCATCGACGAGGCGACGATCGAGACGAAGCCGTTCGGCCCGACGGGACCCACGGCGATCGGCCCGAACTGCAGCGCCCGGGCGAGCATCGTGGCCACGCCGATCAGCACCAGGTGGCCCGCGAAGACGAGCGCGGTCGCGATGACGAACGAGCGGAACGACTCGCCGCCCACGAGCGACGGCTTGCGCACGTAGGCGTCGGCGACGATCTCCGGGTCGCCCATCTCCGAGAGCGCGCGGCGCACGATCTCCTCGTCGGGCTCGCGCTCCGCCTCGGCGGCCATGTCGTCGATGCGGTCGCGGATCGAGCTCTCGAGCTCGCGCAGGATGTCCTTGCCGCCGAACGCCGGCAGGTGCGAGCGCACGCGTCCCAGGTAGTCGACGAGGAGCGGACTGGTCAGTTCAGACTTCATGGACGTGCTCCACGGCGTCGAGGATTCCCCTGAGCGACGCGTCCACGCGGAGCCACTCGGCGGCGAGGCTGCGCAGCGCGGAGCGTCCCCTCTCGGTCGACTCGTAGTACTTGCGCGGCCGCACGCCCGTCGTGTCCCACGTGCTGGCGAGAAGACCCTCGGCCTCGAGGCGGCGCAGAACGGGGTAGAGAGTCCCCTCTTCCGCGGGGAATCCGCGGTCCGCGAGCACGCGCAGCAGGTCGTATCCGTAGGCGCGCCTGTGAAGCAGCGCCAGCACGGCGACCTGAAGGACGCCGCGCTTCAGCTCGACGACGGCCCGTTCGTGAAACGGCTCGGCCAAGGGACCTCCGGCGTTCCCATCGGGTTTCTCCGATCCCTCTCTTCAAGGAGCCTGATGTGCCGGGACGATTAGGATCTCGACGGATGCGAACTCTCAGGCTAGCCGCGATGCTGCTCGCGCTCCTCGGCGCGACCGCGTCCGCGGCCGATCCGCCGTCGCCCCGCGAGCGCCTCTTCGCCGACCTCGGCGCCGAGAGCGCGAGCGTGCGCGACACCGCGCAGCGCAAGCTCGAGGGCGTCGCCGGTCTCACCGAAGACGAGGTCCGCCGCGCGCTCGCGTCCGCTTCGCCGCGCACGCGTCCGGCGCTCTACCGCGTCGCCGCCGTGCGCGGGATGAAGGGGCTGACCGGCGACATCGCCGAGGGCCTCTCCTCGGGCGATCCGCTCACGTGGGACGGCGCCGCGCGCGCGCTCGTGTCGCTGGGCGACGACGCCGTCGCGGCCGGTCTTGCGAAGCTCGGCACGGCGAAGTCGCCCGAGATCGACGTCGTGCGGCGGCGCCTGCGCGCGCTCCAGATGCAGCGCGCGGTCGAGCACGGCGTCGTCTCGCGCTGGCGCTTCAAGGGCGGCAGCTACGAGGGCCGCTACAAGGAGCTCGAGAAGCTCGGCTGGCCCGTGCAGCCGGTGCTGCTCGCGATGCTGCTGGACGTGCCGCTCGCCGACCATCACCTCGTCCTGCCGGAGGGACTCGGGCCGGTCGAGCTCGAGGAGGCGAAGTTCGCGGAGATCCTCTCGATCGCGAACTCCGACCGCCGCGGCTACAGGACGTTCGATCCGCTGCCGCCGCAGATCGAGCCGGAGCTGCTCTTCGACCTCGCCGCGCAGGCCATGAAGGACGTCGCCGACATGTCGCTGCTCGGCGACATCCTCACGTCGGTCTCCGTGGAGCTCGAGGAGTACGACAAGCTGGCGGGCCAGCGCCTGCGCAGGTTCGAGGAGCAGTACTTCGAGACGATCGACGTCGTCCTCGCGGCCCGCAAACGGCCCGAGCGCCTGCAGAACCGCGCGGCGGTGATCGAGGAACAGGTCGATCGGTTCCGTCAGTGGCTGAGCTCCGATCGATCCGCTCCGGGCGAGCATCCCGACGAAGAGCAGGTGATGAGCTCGAAGATCCAGGACCTCGCCTCGCTGCTGCACCAGCTCGGCAAGTTCGACGAGGCCGCGGAGCTGTTCAAGGAGGCGATCGCGATCGGCAAGGAGCTCACGGACATGGAGCCCGCGATCCCGGGCTACAACCGCGCGTGCGCGCTCGCCCGCGGCGGCCACGCCGACGAGGCGTTCGAACAGCTCGTCCGCTCCCTCGACCGCGACGTGTCCGCCGGCTTCGAGGATCTGACCCGCGAGTGGGTGACCGAGGACGGCGACCTGCGTTCGCTGCACGACGACCCGCGGTGGGATGCGCTGATCGAGAAGCGGTTCGGGAAGTAGCTGCTAGCTCCGCGCCCGCGCCAGAACGAGCCGCATCGCCGCGTACGCCAGCAGCAGCGCGAATCCCGCGTCGTACCGGCCCACGCCGAACAGCCACGCGGCGTCGACGAGCAGGAACGCGAACACCGCGGCGCGGACGAGCGCGCCCATGCCGGGGCCGTCCTCCTCGCACGCTTGACGCGCCGCGATGATGAGCACGCACGCGAGCGGCGCGTAAGCGAGCGCCGGCGCGGCGTGCCACGCGGCGATGAACACGGCCCACGGCAGCGCCGCGGCGACGAGCAGCGCGACGGCCGACGCGCCGGCGGTGAACTTCGTCGGCTTCGTCTCCTCGAACGTGCTCGCGTACGTGAGCAGCGCCGTGTACGCGAGCAGACACACGGGATAGACGAGCGCGAGCGTCGCGTGATCGGAGGACAGCGCTTCGAGCGACGCCACCCCCGCGAGCACTCCTGCGAGTCCGTTCGCGCCGCGGGCCGCGCCGAGACACAGCGCGCCGGGGAGACGGCTTCCCTTGACGGCGAAGTCGTACGCGAACGCGAGCAGCGCGGCCGCCGCGGTCGCCGCGCCGGCCCACGGACCCGCGAGGATCATCGAGCAGGCCGCGCCGACGACGAGCAGCATCACGCCGAAACCGCGCGCCGACGTCCGCGTCACCTGGCCCGACGGGATCGGCCGCGCGGGATGCAGCGTCGCGTCGCGATCCGCGTCGGCCACGTCGTTCAGCACCACGCCGCCCGCATAGACGAGCAGCGCGCCCGCGCACACGCCGGCGATCGCGAACATCTCCTCGCGGCTCGTCCGCGCGTGCGCGACGAGGAACCCGGTCGCCGCGTTCGACGCCGCCGTCACCGCGCCCGGCCAGCGGATGAGACGCAGCAGGCCGCTCTTGCTCAAGAGCGCATCAGGTTGGCGATGTCGTTCTTCAACACGTAGGCCATGAGCGCGAGCAGCAGGATGAGGCCCGTCCATTGGACGCCGCCGAGCACGCGCTCGGAGATGGGCCGTCCTCGGATGCGCTCGATCGTGTGGACGGCGAGCTGGCCGCCGTCGAGCAGCGGCACCGGCAGCACGTTGAGGACGGCGAGGTTCATGCTGATCATGCCGAGGAAGAGCAGGAAGTCGCCCCAGCTCGACTTCGCCGACTTGTAGGTCTGCTGCGCGATGACGATCGGCCCCGCGAGACCGCGGCCGCTCACGCGTCCGGTGACGACCGACCGCAGCGTGCCGAAGATCCGCGCGATCCAGCGTCCCGTGCGGTCGAGACCGAGACCCGCCGCCGCGAAGAGGTTCGGCTCCTTGACTTCCTTCTCGCGGAGCTTGCCGATGAGGCCGCCGAAGTCGGGCACCTCGAGGGGGACGGGCGTCACCGCCGTCGAGCCCTCCTTGCCGTCGACCGCGCGCCAGCGGATCTGGAGCGCACGCTTCTCGTCGTAGGCCTTGCGGGCCGCGAGGAGCAGTTCCTCGACGGCGTGCGGCGCGGCGCCGTCGGCCTCGATCACCTCGAACGACTCGGGCAGACCGGCGGCGCGGGCGGGACCCTCCGGAGTGAGCTTGGCCCAGAGCCGGCCGTCGCCGCGCGGAGCGAGGGACTCCGCGAAGTCGTCGCGCGCGTCGGGCGGCGGGAGGGGGATCTTCACCTCGTGGCCGTCGCGCTCCACGACCGCAGGGCCGGGAACGGACGCATCGCGGATCGATTCGATGAACGCCGCGGCGCTCGGTACCGCGCGGTCGCCGACGGACACCGGCTTGTCGCCGCCGTGGACGCCGGCGACGTAGGCGGGACCGTCGATGCGCACCGAGACGAGGTCGGCGTCGAGCGCGGCGTCGACGCCGATCCGCGGCGGCGTCTTGTCGGTCACGGGCGGAACGTGCCAGGGCAGCACGAGGTCGAGCTTCGCGCCGTCGCGCTCGACCGTCCACGCGGCGTCGGCGTGCTTCTTCTTCTGCAGCAAGAGCGCCTGATCGACCGTCGCGACCGGCTTGCCGTCGAGCGCGACGACGCGGTCGTCGGTGCGGAATCCGGCGCTCCGCGCGATCTCGCCGTCGTCGCCGTCGAAGACCTGGATGCGGCCGTCGTCGCCGGGCGCGACGCCGATCATGTGCATGCCGTTGGGGCCTTCGCGCGTCGGGACGCGCATCGACAGCGCGCGGTCGCCGCGGCGCACGGCGACGTCGACCTCGTCGGCGAACATCGTCTCGTGGATGACGTCGGTGAAGTCGAGGATGCGCTTGCCGTCCACGCTGACGATCTCGTCGCCCTCCTTCAGTCCCTGCTCCCACGCGGGCATGCCGGGCAGCGTCCTGCCGACGACGGGCGCGGTCGCGACCCAGCCGATCTGGAACGTGAGGATGAAGAACACGATCGCGGCGAGGACGTTCATCGTCACGCCGGCCAGCATGATCGCGACCTTTCGCGGGTACGTGGCGGCGTTGAAGGAGCGCGGGTCGACGACGCCGCGCTCGTCGGGGTTCTCGCCGAGGAACTTCACGTAGCCGCCGAGCGGGATCGCCGAAAGCCGGTACTCGGTCCGCTGGTCGGGACGGTCCGGGTCCTTCGGCTTGCCGTTCCACTTGAAGAGCACCGGCCCGAAGCCGATCGAGAACGCCTCGGCGTGGACGCCGCACCAGCGGCCGACGAGGAAGTGCCCGAGCTCGTGGACGAAGATCAGTCCGCCGATTCCGACGATCGTCTTCGCGATGTTGAGGACCGAGTCGATCGAGGCGAGCAGGCTCAGCACGCGGCAACCTCCTGCCGGGCGCGGGCGTCGGCTTCGATCACTTCATCGAGCGAGGAGAGCGCGCCGCGATGCGCCGACGTCTCGCGGTCGAGCGCCGCGGCCACGCGCCGGGTGATCTCGGGGAAGGCGATGCGGCCGTCCATGAAGGATTGAACCGCGGCTTCGTCGGCGGCATTCATGACCGCGCCGGCGATGCCGCCCGTCCGCGCGGCGCGGAAGCCGACTTCGATCGCCGGGTAGCGCGCGGGGTCGGGGTCCTCGAACGTCAGCTTCGCGAAGTCGCGCACGCTGAAGCGCACGCCGTCGTAGCGCGGGCGGTCGGGGTAGGCGAGGGCGAACAGGATCGGCAGACGCATGTCCGGCCGGCTCATCTGCGCGATCACGCTTCCATCCTGGAACTCCACCATGGAATGGACGATCGACTCGCGGTGCAGGACCACGCGGATCTTCGACGGATCGACGCCGAACAGCGCGACGGCCTCGACGATCTCGAGCGCCTTGTTCATCATCGTGGCGGAGTCGATCGTGATCCGCGGGCCCATCTTCCAGGTGGGATGCCGCAGCGCCTCCTCGGGCGTGACGCGGCCGAGCTCCGCGAGCGGACGGTCGCGCAGCGCGCCGCCGCTCGTCGTCAGCACGATGCGCTCGACCTCGTCGGCGCGGCCTGCGCGCAGGCACTGGAAGATCGCGGAGTGCTCGCTGTCGACCGGGATGACCGTGACGCCGCGGGCCTTCGCGTGCTCGAGGAGCAGCGGCCCGGCCATCACGAGGCATTCCTTGTTCGCGAGCGCGAGCAGCCTGCAGTGATCGAGCGCGGCGAACGTCGTCGCGAGCGCGGCGGCGCCGACGGTCGCCTGGAGGACGACGTCGGCCGGGACGCGGCGGAGCAGCTCGATCGCGGAACCGGGCCCGGAGAGGACATCCACGCCGCGGAGAAGACCGCGCGCGCGCTTGCCGGCGGCGTCGTCCTCGAGCGCGATCGTCGTCACGCCGTGCGCCTTCGCCTGCTCGGCGAGCTTCTCCGCGCTGGAGCACGCCGCCAGCCCGACGACCTGGAATCGGTCGCGCAGCGTCGTGATGAGATCCAGCGCGCTGGCCCCGATGGAGCCCGTGGAACCCAGGACGAGGACGCGTCGCATCGACTTGGAGTGTTGCGGGGCGGATCGACCGCGACAAGCTATGCGGCGGGTGGTCCCGTCCTCGGGACCATCCACCGAAGCGCGGAGCGCGTAGGTGGACTACTCCAGCTTGAAGCCGATCTTCACCGTCACCTGGTACTCCTCGATCTTGTCGCCGCCGACGCGGCCGCGCAGTTCCGTCACCTCGAACCATTCGAGCCCGCGCACCGACTTCGCGGCGCGCGTGACCGCCGTCTGGGCGGCGTCGGCGAACGACTTCGACGACGTTCCGACGACTTCGATCTTCTTGTGGACGCTGGGACCCTTCGCCATGTGTGCTCCTGTGGGGGGGACGACGACGACGGCACTCTAGAGAACGCCCCAGCCGCCGGCCCGCTTCCGCTCGACGGGACTCGGACGCCGCCCGCGCGCGTTACCCTCCGCCTCATGCCCGACGCCGACGAGATGACCCCGGCGCAGATCGACGCCGTGCGCTCGCACCTCGAGAACCTGCGGCCGAACTGCCCGATGTGCGGCGGCGTCTGGCCGGACACCTGGGTGCTGCACGGACGTCTCGTCTACTTCCCCGCGCTCGACGCCGCGTTCAACCCGACGCCGGGCGGCGTCCCCGCCACGTTGCTGAAGTGCCGACGCTGCCGGTTCGTGGCGCCGTTCCGCGTCGCCGGGCCCGACTACCCGACGGACGTCTCCTCCCAGGCGCCGCCTGCGTAGCATCGTGTCGATGTCCGCGCGGCACCGCACTGCGTTCCGGCTCGTGTTCGTCCTCGCCGGCGCCGCGTTCGCGGGCGACGCGCCGGCGCCCGACGCGCCGTCGGAGGCGCCCGAGCCGCCGAAGGCCGCCGTCGACTCGATCACCGCGGCCGACGCGCAGAAGCACATCGCCTTCCTCGCCGGGCCGAAGTGCGAGGGGCGCGCGTCCGGCCTGCCGGGATGCAACACGGCCGGCGCGTACCTCGTCGATCGGATGAAGGAGTTCGGACTCGAGCCGGCCGGCGACGCGGGGACTTTCCAGCAGGCGTTCCAGGTCAAGGTCGAGCCGTTTCCCGGCCAGAGCCTCGACGAGGTGAAGGGCCAGAGCGCGGGCACGTTCAACGTCTGCGGAATCGTCCGGGGCTGCGACGCGAAGCTGAAGGACGAGTACGTCGTGCTCTCCGCGCACTACGACCACCTCGGGCCGCGCAACAAGAAGAAGACCTTCTGGGGCGCCGACGACAACGCGAGCGGCACGTCCGCGGTGCTCGAGGAAGCGCAGGCGTTTTCGCTGCCCGGCGCGCCCAAGCCGCGGCGGTCGATCCTCATCCTGCTCGTTTCGGGCGAGGAGCGCGGACTGCTCGGAAGCGACTGGTTCGTCAACCACCCGACGGTGGCGCTCTCCTCGATCGTCTGCGACCTGAACACCGACATGGTCGGACGCAACAAGCCGAAGGAGATCGACTCCTACGGCAACGGCACGTCGCCCGACATCGACTCGGCGCACCTCGCCGCCGCGAAGTACAGCGGCTTCACGTGCTTCCCCAAGGCCGGCTCGATCTTCCTGCGCAGCGACCAGGTGAACTTCTACCGCAAGGACATCCCCTGCATCTTCTGGACGAGCGGTCTTCACAAGGACTACCACTCGGTCTCCGACGTGGCGTCCAAGATCGACGACGCCAAGGTCGCCCGCGCCGCGCTCCACGCCTACGTGACCGCCTGGACGCTCGCCAACCGGACGGCCCGTCCGCGCTTCCAGAAGATGGACGCGAACGCCTCGGCCGGGCCGCTGGGCGCGGTCCTCGACGTCGCCCCGCCCGAGGACGTTCCCGCCGAGGCGAAGCTGAAGGACGGCGAGGGCGCGGCGGTCATCAACTCCGTCATGGACGGCATGGCCGGCGCCGAGGCGAAGCTGCAGCAGGGCGACCTGATCCTCGGGGTGGGGGACACGCCCCTGCCGGACGGCGATCCCGTCGGGGCGATCGAGGAATCGCTTGCCAAGGCCAAGGGCAAGATCCTGCTCCGGGTGCTGCGGGGGACGCGCGTCCTCAGGGTCACCGTCAAGCTCTAGGGAGCGACGTCCGGGGGAGGTTCAGCGCGCCTAGGGGAAGCGGCACGCTCCATTGCCTGTCTGCCTCATTTCAGGAAAGTCCTCGGGCGTGTTTCCTGTGTCGATGGGCAGCGGATCGAACTCGGAAGGCGATGGACTCCGTGCGGAGTCCGCGACCAGCGCCGCGTCGGTCCGAGGCGAAGTGAAAGGGTGCGACATGCTGAACGACGGCTGCGCTGCGTCCCTCGAGACCACCGACTCCCTCGAGACGGCCCCCAAGACCCCGTGCCGCGTGCTCGTCGTCGACGACGACGAGGACTCCGCCACGCTGCTGGCCGTTCTGCTCCGCAAGCTCGGCTACGAGGCGACGCCGGTCATCGGCGGCCGCGAGGCCCTGGCCGCGGCGAAGAACTCGCCGCCCGAGATCGCGCTGCTCGACCTCAACCTGCCCGGCATGAACGGCTTCGAGCTCGCCCAGCGCCTGCGCAAGGCCGCGGCGAACCCGAACCTCAAGCTCGTCGCGCTCACGGGCTACTCCGGCGACGAGATCCGCAAGCGCTGTCACCAGGCCGGCTTCGACGCGCACCTCGTCAAGGGCGTGGACCTCGACGAGCTGATCGCGACGCTCGGCCCGGCCTCGACGCCGCCGGTCGCCCCGATCGCCGCCTGAACGCGGCCGTCGATCCCCGGTAGCGTCCGGACATGGCGGCCGCGCTGCGGACGATGCTGCTCTGCCTCCTGGGAGCCGTGCCGACGACGATCGGCGCGGCTCCCTGCCCTGCCGCGAAGGGCGATCCGGTCCTCTCCCGCATCGCGCTCGCGAAGCGCGTCTCGAACGCGCCGGGCAATCGCGCGACGCTCGTCGGACGCGACTTCGGCAAGTCCCCGGGCACCGTGCGCTTCGGCGCCGCCGTCGCCGGCATCAAGAAGTGGTCGTCGCGGAAGATCGCGCTGACGGGCATCCCCGACGGCGCCGGCCTCGTCGACGTGCGCGTGACGACGGCCGATCAGCTCGACACCGGGACGCTTCCGTTCACCTACGCGCCGCCGCAACTGTCGAACGTCGTCGGCATCGGCCGCAACCCCTGCGCGATCACCCTGCGCCTCGACGGCTACGGCTTCGGCCAGATCGGCCACGGTCCGGCGACGCACCTCATGGTCGGGACGATCCAGGTGTCGTTCGGCAACTCGGCGATCCGGAAGTGGAACGATCACCAGATCCGACTCGAGCTCGCGCGTCTGCCGCGGCCGACGGTGGCGAAGGTCGACTTCGAAGTCGTCACGTCGGCGGGGGGAAAGTCCGACCGCCCCGACTTCCCGTACCCGTTCTGCCCGTCGAAGTGACTTCCCGCTGAACACTCTCGGCCCGCCCGCGCATTAGGGTGGGCACCATGACCGCGGAGAGTTCTCCCGACCGCGTTCCGCTCGAGGCGCTGCTCGAGCATCGGCAGTGGGTGCGGGCGCTGGCGCGGAGTCTCGTCGCCGACCCGAACCGCGCCGACGACATCGAGCAGGAGACGTGGCGCGCGGCCCTCGAGCATCCGCCGCGGCACGCGACGTCGCTCCGCGCGTGGCTCGGCACGATCGTGCGCAACGCCGCGCGTCAGACGTGGCGGCGCGACGCGGCGACGTCGCGCGCTCTCGCCGCGCTGCGTCCGCCGCGCGACGCGCCGTCGGCGGCCGACGTCGTCGCCGAGGCCGAAGCGCACGCGCACGTCGTCCGCGTGCTCGTCGCGC
>JADMIO010634562.1_pt1 | contig 21129 bp, 19 predicted proteins | sample 8958161 | NCBI WGS metagenome assembly JADMIO01 (sample SAMN16585339, study PRJNA669376) | soil metagenome | isolation source: Crop rotation soil | place: USA: Cullars Rotation, Alabama | collected 2011
GTGGAATTCTAAGCTTAGGATCCCAATGTGCTGGAAAGGTTGGCGACCACGGGTGCAAGGCCTGCACTCAGCGAATTCGTTAACGACCCAATCAAGTGGTTTGGAACGCGAGGCGTGCGCAGAGTTATTCAGGTGAGACGGGACGACGGAGGCGATTCGCCGGCGCCGCCTCCGCGCGGCGAAGGCGATAACCTCTTTTCGGTTCCGATCGAGCCGATCGGTGGCGAACGTAGCGGCATCGCATATAACTTACGCTCAGTCGAGCCGATCGATCGGCTTCTTGTCACAGTTGACAGAACCACACTTGTAGATGTGTTTACCGCACCCGCGGCTGTCCATCTCGATCTGCTCTTGGGCGTCCCCGGCGTTAAGCCAACGGAGACCCCTGCATGGATGTTGCTACCGTACGTGCATCGTTTCGATGTCGATCTCGTGAAGAAGTTTCAATTCGATGTTTCTCGAGTGCTTGGCATAACACCACGAAGCGAGCCGGCGCGTCGCACGTTCACGAAGCGGCTGTTGAGAGCTCTGTCAGATCCGGCAGCGAGGAAGCAGCTGAAACTTTGCTATACCGTCTTCGAGACCGGTCGTAATGAGACCTCGCTTAGCCTATATTGTGGCCCGCCCGACGGGTACGGCGTCGATCGGTGGCAAGTTCGCGGTGATGCAGTAGTTGACCGCTGGGATGTTCTGCTGCATTCACGACTCCGAGAGGCACTTCGTGTCGTGCCGAACGATGACGCGGTTCGCCGCGTCCCAGGATGGCTATGCACGGGCGATGCCAATCTCTCCGCCCGATGGACGCGAACGCCGTGGCTCGCGCGCTATCAGCCGCTACTTCCACAAGTCGGCGTGTTCGTGCTCCCCCATCACGGCAGCGACGGTAGCATCTGCGACGAAGTGCTGGACGTGGTCGGGAGGGCAATGTACGTCGCGTGTGCCAAACGAGGAAGTGAGGTCCATCCTCACCGCAATGTTGTGGCGAAACTTGCGGCACGCGGGTACGGATTGTTGCACGTGAGCGATTCGGAGGACTCAACTATTGGCATGCAGGTTGAGTGGCACTGACGTCATGCCGCATAGGAATCGACGCCTCGCTTGCTGTCGAGTGATGTTCGCTTCGACGAAGCGAGATGGTCTGCTGCGAGCCGACAGCTGACGTTTCCAATCGCGCAGTACTGAGCACGTAGTACATCGAGCACACATCTCAGTACGCAGTACTTCGTACGCCGCACTGCGTACGCGGAACAAGGAATCATGTCCCGTTCTGGAAATGAAAGCGTGCTACATGCGCGAGTTCGCGGTAACGACAGATCGCGTTGGCAAGTTGCATTTGCCTTGGACTCCGACAGGCAGGTGTGAAGAGGTGAGGACTTGCGACGAGTACGCTAGCGCAACGCGCCCGTGAGGTGGCGACATTCAGTCGATTGAGGCTATAGAGAAACTCCATGCCTCGTGGAGCGTCTTCCGGACGCGACGTCGCCATTGAATAAATCGCAACCGCCGCCTCCTGCCCCTGGAACTTGTCGACAGTCCCAATCCGAACACCGAGTGCGGACATTCGCTCGGAGAGAAGCGTCACCTGCGCGTTGTAGGGCGCGACGACTAGGATGTCCTGTTCCCTAAGCACGTGGCGCGTATAGTGCGCATCGCTCCACGTCGCCTGTTTGCAGGTCAGCCGTTTGATCAAGGCTTCGATGGCGTCAACTTCTTCCGTGGACGAGGTTTGGTTTCCGTGGTGTTCTACGGGGAGAACCCACAGACCGGCGCCGTCGACGACGCCAGTTCCCTCCAGAATCTGCCTGTCCAGTCCTGCATGTGACGAGAGCCGTCCTTCGTAGAAGGCCTCCGAGGTGAACGCGCAGATACTCGGAGCGAGACGCCACGTTTCCGGTAAGAAGATTCCGTGACTCGACGCAATCGTTTCTTTGCCCTGGAGGATGTGATGGAGGGCGGAAACATCAGCCCCCTCGGGGTGGGACCCTTGCTGAGGTTGTTCCAGTTGCTGCGGGTCGCCAAGCAACACCACACTTTTGGCGGAGGTCGATGTCGCGAGCGCATTGGCCAACGACATTTGGGCTGCCTCGTCCACGAAGAGGACGTCGACGGAGTCGTGAAACTCAGGCCGTGCCCATAGCCAAGCCGTTCCCCCCAGAACGTTTATGCGACCGCTGGTTAGTGCATTGAATGCCGCAGCGTTGTCAGTGATTTCCTCGATAGGTGAGGGTTCCTTGGCATCGTCGTTTACCTTATGCGCGCATGCGACGGCCGTACCAATGTTATCGGCGGCTCTTACTACTTCGAATAAAAGGTTGTGAATGACGGCGTGGCTTACCGCAGTTACTCCGACTCGCGCACCCTGGGCCACCAGATGGCAAATCATCTGGGCACCCGTGTAAGTCTTGCCCGCGCCAGGCGGCCCTTGAATTGGCAACGCGGTTCGATCGAGATCGCTCCCAACGCGTACCGCGAAGGCGGTGGCCGATTCGTCGGCAAGCTGTATAAACGTGCCTGCCCGTAGGCGCGGGCTGTGTCTCAACAGAAGGTCTCGCGCGACCTGGTAGCGAGGACCATGCGCTATTCCGTTCGAGACTACCTCGTCACCTATGCGCAAGAGAGCGTCTGCGACCACACCGGCCGGCACAACCGAGTGGGCAAATAGGGCCGAAGGATGGACCTCAGCTTGAGCGCCGCGTTTCTTCACGTCAATGCAGCGAGTGACGCGGTCGATGCTGTCCACCGTCCCAAAGGTCGTTCCGTCGGGTAGGTGCAGGTCGTCCTTCCGGCGCACGTCTGTATCCTGGTGTGGGTAGGCGTAACGGTCAATTGGACTTTTAGCCGTCCCGCCTACTCGAGCGACGAGAGTCAGTCCGGAAAGCGCCGCTTTTTCTGATGCGAGCTCTTCTTCGCCCAAGTCGCGCAGTCGGAAGAACTCCCACCAGGGCGCCTTGGCTTCACGGCGATGCCAATCAAGGAGATGGGCGAGGAGCCATCGCGCTTGCTGCTCGTCATCGCGGTGAGCCCGTTCGACCGGAACGTCGCGAATTAGCGCTTTATAAAGCGCTTGGACGCGCTGGGCATGCTCATCCACTTTCTCGGAAGGATCACCTTCGGCGACTGAAGGACGAGGCACCGCGGTTCCCGCAAGTTCCAGGTCGGCGCGAAGCGATTCCAGCCAATCGCGCAGGCGCATCGCAGAAACGCAGTCATCGCGGTTGTACTCCTGCACCGCCTGACGGACGTCAGGAGTGATCGCGTCGAATGCATGAAGCTCTAAGGCGCGTTCGACGATGCGGAGATTCTGCCGTGCGTCGCGGAGTGAAATGCATCTGGTGTAGCCATAAAAGGACTCGAGGTCCTTGATGGAATAGCGCTCGACGCTTGCTCGCACTGAATGTCGTACGACAGCATACAGATCCACAAACAGCCTCGCCCTTAGCATGCTGTCAACTTCGGCTTCACAGGTTGCATAACGGCCCATCAGGCGCTTGAGAGCCGAGGTCTCGTAGGGCGCGTAATGGTAGACATGCATTCCGGGGTACGTCTTCTTAGTGTCGAGGACGAAAGCAACGACGGCACTGAATGCTGCCTGTTCCTCAGCGTCGTTTAGACACCAGTAGGCGTGATGGCTCATGGAACCGTCGGCTTCGAGACGACTCATTCCAAAGAGGTACTCTCGGCCGCCTGGACGCGCGAAGGGGTCACCCTCAATGTCCAGGAATGTGTCGCCGACAGAGGGTGCTGGCAGTCGAGCTAAGCCCAGTTCAGGTTCGATGGGTAGAATCTCGTGGTAAGGCGTGCCTTGGGTTCGGCCCTGGAGCTGGATCCGCGCTTGCTCACGGACGCGGACGTAGGTCTGCATCCCACCGCGTTTGGGTACAAACGGCAATGGCAGTGGCAAGGTACCTAGACCTGCCAACGTGTTCGTGCCCTTGATTTGAAGCTCGCGGGCCTGCAGTCTGGACATACCGGCTACTAGCGATAAGTGGTCGTCGGCACGACGACGCGTTTCGCACTCTAGCCAGAAGCGGCAGACGTCGCAGTCCTCGACAGGCTCAGGGTAGTTCGCCGACGCGACCTCCACAGGACTTTGCACGGCCGCGCTCTCCATGCGATTTTGAATGAGGCGAAGGTACGCTGCAAAGTCGTGCAGGCGGAAGCTTTGGACCGGCGCTTCGGGGTTGGGCGTGACTACGTGGAACTGCTTGGGATCGCAACCTTGCGCCTTGCTTAAAAGCGCTGAGTACAGCGCCAGCTGCAGCACGCTTCCCCCGCGCGTCTCCTGCGCAAGTTTGGTGTCGTAAACCTCGTACGACCAATTGCCTAGCGCGCTTGGTTGCGGCACTCGCCGTAATACATCGGGTCGGCCGAACCAGCCGTTGTCCGCAAAGGCGCCTTGAACGATAACGTCAGCGCCGAACCGCATGGCGGTCAAGCATTGGTTGACTGCATCTACCGCAAGTCGCTCCGCGCAGTCCACGACGACTGTCTCAGATATCCGCAGGGAGTCAACAAATCGCCTCTCGTGTTCCAGACCGCGCGCTTGGAGCACGGCGAGGGCTGGGTCAGTCCAGGTTGGGGCTGCGCGCATTCCTTGCGCTACCTGAAGTTCGAGCGCGGTCCGGTGGGCGCAGCCCAGGAACTGGGAGAGGTCAGAAGCCGTAAGCTCTAGGGCACCATCGTGATAGCGCACAGCCAAGCCTCCGCGGGGTTGAGCATATTGCTTCTAGGGGTCGCTGCCGGCACCGCATGCATCTCTGCGAGCCCCAGATAAGCACGTTCGGGGCCATCTGCGGCCACCCGGCAGTCCCGTAATCTGGCTGGAATCGCTAGGGACCAGAAGAAAAGGGTTGTGCTCAAGGAGATTTGGGAGCGATTCCTCCTCTTGCCCTCGCTTAGGGCGTCTACGATCAAGCAGTTTGAGACGTTGGCCACGCCTCGGGGTGCGCCTTGACGCCCGGCGTCAGGGCTGCGTGACCCCCGCGGGCCGCAGCAGGGTGCTCAGCCTACGCCCTGCCTACATGACCTAGCCTGTTCTCGCTTTGCTACGGCTGTCGTTGACCAGCTCGATTTCCGTTGGCAAGCTATTTGCCTCTGTGTCCATTTGGCGCAACTTTGGGGAGGCCCGTCCATCATGACCGATCTAGTAATTGACCAAACGCCGTTTGGAACGGGGGGATTTGCAGACAATCCTGAGCCTCGTTGTCCGTGTGTGTTACTGCTCGATACCTCGGGCTCGATGCGCGGTGCCCCCATTGCCGAGCTCAACGCCGGATTGATGGAGTTCAAGAATCAGCTCGGCCAAGACGACCTAGCGCTGAAACGCGTTGAGGTGGCGGTCGTGGGATTTGGGCCAATCCGGGTACATACCGAATTCACGGAGGCACAATACTTTATGCCGCCGACGCTGGAGGCTTCGGGGGATACGCCAATGGGGGCAGCCATTGTTAAGGCGCTCGAGATGGTACGTGCCCGTAAGGACGAGTATCGCGCCAATGGCATCTCGTTTTACCGGCCTTGGGTATTTCTCATCACCGACGGTGCGCCCACTGACGACTGGAAAACGGCTGCGGCGCAAGTGCGTGAAGGGGAGGCATCGCGTTCCTTCAGCTTTTTCGCGGTTGGCATCGAGAGCGCCGACCTTTCCATACTCAAGCAAATCGCGGTGCGCGAGCCGCTGAAACTACGTGGCTTGGCGTTCCGTGAACTCTTTGTCTGGCTGTCGAACTCGATGAAAGCCGTTTCGCAATCGACTCTCGGCAGCAAAGTAAGCATTCCCAAGCCCGGCTGGGATGAAGTGTGACTTCATGGAAGTTTGTCTCTGCCTCGGTTAAGGGAACGTCGCACGACAAGTCCGGCGCCCCTTGTCAAGACAGCTGTTGGGCTGAAGTCGTCATAGACGCCTGTGGTCGATCCCACCTCGTGTGCTTGGTAGCTGACGGCGCGGGCAGTGCATCGAAAAGCGACGTGGGCGCGGACCTCGCCTGCGAGACCGCGTTCACGGCGATCCAGGCTGAACTTGACAGCAACGGCGGGGTACCTATGGTTGACGCCCAAGTTATTGTCGAGGCGGTACATCGTCAATTGGCCGCTCACGCCCGGTCACTTGAGGTTGCCCCCCGCGAGCTGGCGTGCACGCTGCTCGGCGCGATCGTCCACGAAACGAGCGCACTTCTTTTTCAAGTCGGCGACGGTGCCATTGTCGCGGCCTCAGGTGAGGTCAGTGGAATTGCTTTCTGGCCCGAGGATGGTGGCTACGCGAATGCCACGTATTTTGTGACCGAACCGGATTTCTCCGTGCATCTGCAACAGGCCACGGTTAGTGCGCCGATACAAGAAGTTGCCTTGCTCTCCGACGGTCTACAGCGTCTCGCGCTGGCCTTCGATACCAAGACGCCGCACCTGCCCTTTTTCGATCCTATGTTTGTCCGGCTTAGACAGCAGACGCCGGAGCAGTGTGATCTCCTGCAAGGCCCGCTGATGCAGTTCCTTGGCAGCGACGAAGTCAGCTCGCGAACTGACGATGACAAGACATTAATACTTGCCACTCGGCGCTAACTATGGTTTGGCGGGATAGCTCTGGAGTCAGGATCGAGCTGGGCCGGGAGCTTGGCCGCGGCGGCGAGGGCGCAGTCTTCGACGTGGTCGGCTTTCGAGATCAAGTGGCGAAGGTGTACCACACGTCCATGAGCCCGCAGCGCGCTGCCAAGCTCGGCGCCATGGTCAAGTCTTGCGATGATGGCCTAACTCGCATTGCAGCATGGCCCCGCGCATTATTATTTCGCGACTCGGCCTCAGCGCCGGCGGGGTTCATCATGCCTCGCTTGGTAGGCAGCAGAGCATTGCATAACCTGTACGGCCCTCGTCATCGCAAGCAAGATTTTCCGAACGCGAATTGGGCTTTCCTTGTTCATGTCGCAAGAAACGTGGCCGCGGCGTTCTACGTAGTGCATGCCCGAGGGCACGTCATTGGCGACGTGAACCCTAATGTCGTGTTCGTTGGAGAAAATGGCGTTGTACGGCTGATTGACTGCGACTCGTTTCAGATCGTCGAAGGGAGTAAGCGCTATCTGTGCGAGGTCGGCGTGCCCATTTTCACGCCCCCTGAGCTGCAGAGTCGCAAAACGTTTGAGGGCTTCACCCGTACCAGCAATCACGATAGTTTTGGGTTAGCGCTGCTCATCTTCCACTTATTGCTAATGGGGCGACACCCGTTCTCTGGCGTTTACTCAGGAAGGGAGGACATGCCGCTGGAGAAGGCAATCGCCGAGTACCGCTATGCCTTTGGACGAAACTCGGCATTAAAGGGCATGCGCGCCCCACCGGGCAGCGTTCCTCCTTCTATCCTTCCGGGAAGCTTCATAAGTCTCTTCGAGCGTGCGTTTACCGAAGAAGGCGCGCGCGCGCGTCCAACCGCCGAGGAGTGGTTCCAAAACCTGGATCTTCTACGAAAGCAACTACGGACATGCGCGCATGAGCCAATACATGCGTACTTCGCCGGGGTTGGCGGCTGTCCTTGGTGTGTTCAAGAACGTGCCGTCGGCGTCTACTATTTCATCACGCGAGGAGTGGTTTCGTCGGTATTCGACCTTGGGAAGTTCTGGGCTCGACTAGAGTCCATCGCGCCCCCTGGACCAGCCAGACCTCCTTTGTTCCCCACTGTGGCCATTCAGGCTAGACCATTCCCACCGGAAGTTACCAGGTCCCGCACGGTTGCGTGGGTCAAGCGAGGCATTGGCTTACTCATTATCCTGATTTCGGTGGCGTTCGGAGCTAGCTACATGTGGCTTGGCATTCTGGCCGGTGTCGTACTGCTCTTTGCCAAAACCAAGGTCGCACCGGAAATCGAGCGGCGTCAGCAGGCCTTGCAGGGGGCCAATTCTGAGCTTCACGCCGCGATGGGGCGTTGGCACGGCGAGGCGAGCGAAATCAATTTTGAGACCAAGCGGCGCGAGCTTGTCGATCTGAAATCGCAGTACGTCAAGCTCGATGCGCTATTGGCGCAAGAGAAGAAGCAGCTTCACGACAATCGTCGGGCGCACCAGCTTCACGCTTTTCTAGACCGATACTTCATCGACAAATTTGATATTTCTGGCATCGGACCCGGAAGGAAGGCTACTTTGGCGTCATTCAATATTGAAACGGCTGCGGACGTAAACGTCAGAGCCATCTCCGGTATCAAGGGGTTTGGCACAACGCTCACTAACGCGCTACTTACATGGCGTCGAGAGTTAGAAAGCCGATTCGTGTTCGACCCCAACCAGGGTGTGAATGCATCGGAAACTGCGATCTTGCAGCAGCGATTCGCCGGTCTACGCCGACAGCTCGAGGGTCGCATGCTCGCCGCGGCAGAGGAGCTCACTCAGATTCGAACTAGGACAATTCGGTTCCGCAACTCCATTCCGGCCTACTTGGAGAAGGCGCACGGCGACCAATTGCAGGCTCAAGCGGACGCTGCTGTCCGTTGAAGCAGCTACGTACCGCGGTTAAGCAGGTCGCGCCGGATTCGTCCTATCCCTGGGAACCGACGCAGCCGCTGTAGAGCATCGCGCTGAGATGAGATGTAACGGATGTCTCGCCGACGATCCCCACCGGCCGCGACTATCCTGGATAATAAGCCTGACCACTTGCGCGCAACGAGAACAAGGGGGATATAGTGGCCATTCCACCAGTCACAAAGGAAGCGATCGAGCACGCTCTTGAAGTGTTCGACGCCACGCTGCGTAACAGCAAGGAGTGGATTGGATGGGAAGACAACAAGGCTCAGCTTTGGGTCCTCGAGCATAACGGTAAACGATACCCGCCCAAGAAGATTATCTCGCTGGCGACCGCCGCGCCGGTTGGCACCTTTTCCGGCGGACCAGAGTCGAACGAGTACCTGGCGACCCGTGATTACAACGTCACGCGTCTGCGTGAGACCTCGCTTGGCGAGATCTTAGATTCGATACTTGAACGCTATGGTCGCTTCCGGGCCACCGAACAGTTCGGCGGTAACCACGAGATTCGGGAACTGTTTAGCCAAGCTTCGCAACGACTTGAACGGTCGCCCTGCGTCGCGGGCCGTAAGCATTTGAACGTCGTCGCGTCCTACGGCAAAGGCAACTGGGCGACGATACCGTGGATCGCCCTGTTGGATGATCGCGAGACGAAGACGACTCAGGACGGAACATATGTGGTCTACCTATTTCGCGAGGACGGCAAGGGCTGCTACTTGAAATTGGGGCAGGGTGTCACGATGCCGTTCCGCGCGCTGGGAGCGAATGCCGCGGAGAAGCTGGCTGCTGCCGCCGCCGAGATTCGCACCTATTGCGCGGACTTGGTTGAACTGGGCTTCGATTTGAGCGGGAAGGCAGAGCTCGGATCGGAACAGAGGCTGGCCAAGCTGTACGAGGCATCGACGGCGGCCTCTAAGTACTATGAGGCTGGCTCCATGCCGCCCGAAGAGCGTCTGTTGAGCGACCTAGATGCTTTGCTGGGCGTTTACGAGAAGTTCGTAGAGAGTCGCTCGCTGCCAAGCCCAACCGCAAACGATCTGCGTCCCCTATCCCTGATCGGAACCTGGCATGCGGTTGTGGCTCAGGCGCCAAAGGTACTCACGTACATCAAAGAAAAGGGTGGATGGACCAGTTGGTGGAGTTTCTCGATTAAGGATGAAGCGTTACCGCGGCTTAAGCCACCGTTTTACCTGTATGCGTACGTCGGGGATGACAAGATTCCTGCCAAGGCACGCATAGATGATTTCAAGACCAGCAAAGGCAATTCGGGTCTTGAAACGCCCTGGCCCGAGCTGACGGAACCGGATTGGTTGGGCAAGACGCGTGCAGATGACCGGCAGTCGGGAATATTCAAGACATGGTTCAAGGTGGGTGACATTGAATTGCTTAGCCCCCCAGTATCTGTCGCTGATTTTGAGCTGGCCGTTGGTCTATCAAATGCATCCAACGTTCTTAACCAAAACAGCTTTGGATACGTGATCGAAGAAGAGGCCGCTCTGTCAACGGAATCACCAGGGTCGACGAAGAATATTCCCGCACCCTTGCCTCTGGAGGGGCTGATTTCGAGCACGGGCCTTACGCTGGAGACATTGTCTGAGATGGTGGAGGCGCTGTTAGGTGGCTCGCCGCAGATCATGCTCGCTGGCCCACCCGGAACCAGCAAAACGTGGATTGCTAGATTGCTAGCCCTGTTCTTGACGCGGAATCGCCCGGAGCAGGTGCGCTTTGTGCAATTCCATCCTAGTTATAGCTACGAATCCTTCGTCGAAGGATTGCGCCCTGTGACTCGAGCCGGTGGCGTCTCCTTCGAGCGGCAGGATGGTGTTGTCTTGGACCTGATGAGGCAGATGTTGCGCGACGGTGGCCCCAACATAGTTGGCGATGAATATGTTGTTGTGATCGACGAGGCTAATAGAGCCAACTTGCCGCGAGTACTCGGCGAGCTAATGTTCCTCTTCGAGTACCGAGACCAGGCCATTCGGCTTCAGTACTCTGATCAATTTTCGTTGCCAGCGAACATGCGTTTTATCGCAACGATGAACACGGCGGACCGCAGCATACGCTCACTGGATGTCGCGTTGCGACGACGCTTCGATGTGTTTGAGCTACTACCCGACGCGGAATTACTCGGGCGCTACTACGCGCGCGTTGATAAGCGCTGTCAAATATCTGGTTTCGTCGAGGGGTTTGAGGATCTGAACGCGGCGTTGGAAATCGCGCTCGATAGGCACCACACGATTGGGCATGCTTTCTTCATGCGCGAGGAGTTGACGGCAGGCCGATTGAGAAACGTGTGGCGTCGAAAGGTATTTCCTCTGATAGAGGAGTTTTTCTTTGACCAACCGGAGTTGGCCAAGGAGTTTTCTTTGGAACGATTCTGGCCAAGCGCTGGATATGAAGCGTGAAATATCCACATCCGAGGACGTACCTCTGACGATAAGTCTGTCGGAGGCCGAGGCGCAGACGCTGTCCGGTTTAGGACGGGAACTGTCGGCAAAGGCAGCTTGGTGGGGCGATAAGGAAATCCCGACCGACCGCTCGGTGATCAAAGTTGTAGAGCAACCAGGTGGGCGATATCGCGTCACGTTCCAGGATGTGGTTGGAATGGTTCGCGTCGGTGACTTACAAGTCAATGTCTTGCCCAAGATTCCAAGCACCCACTTTTGGCACATCGTGTGCCACTCGGAGTTGGCACCGAGGATCTCTTCGGCGCCGGTAGCAGTAAGTGAGGGGCTCGCACTAATCGAGCTTTTAGCTCGCTGGTGCGTTGAGGCGGCGGAGAAGCTATTGAGAGTGGGACTCCGCAAGGACTACAAGGAGAACTTGGATGAGCTAGACGAGGTTCGGGGGCAAATACAAGCGCTTGAAACCGCCGAGCGCGTCTACCGCGGCGCAGCGGTCGCAGTGTGCCGATTTGAAGAGCTTTCTGAGGACACGTCACTAAACCGGATAGTTAAGAGCGCGTGTGAACGCATTGCGCGGTTAGGAATTGTTAGCCAACCTGTTCGAGGCCGCGCACGTCGGGTTGTTTACCGAATGGATGGAGTCGGAAGCACGCTGTACACCGATATGCGAGTGAGGCTGGATCGGCTGACGATGAGCTACTCGAGAGTTCTGCCTCTGTCGCTGCTGGTTCTTAACGGCTGCGGAATCAGTGCTGCTTACGGCAAGGTTCAGGGACTGGCGTTTTTGATCAGAACACCCGAACTCGTGGAGGACGGGCTACGCTCTATCCTGGCTTCGGGCATACCAACCCGCCGCGTTGCAAAACGTAAGCTACTACTCGGGGGTTCCGGCATGTCCATCAACCCGGACCTGGTCTTCGGTGAAGATCTCGCAATAGGTGACGTGAAATACCGCCGCCTGAGTGGTGACTGGCACAAGCCCGACTTCAACCAGATCGTGACTTTTGCAACCGGGTTTCGATCGCAGTACGCTCTGCTTATCGGATTTTGCGACAGTACTACCTCGATACTTCCTAGGCCCGTTAAGATTGGCCCCGTTCATACGAAGGCGTTTAGTTGGGTCGCTAGCCCTCAGTCAACTCCCGCGTCGAGCGGCGTTCTTTTGGTTACTCAGGTTTCGAGCTGGCTCAAAGGGTTGGAGCAAGACGTGGTTACCGTTTGAGCCTTGTTTGCAGACTAGCGTGCGGGCCCAAACGACTTGAGCACTTCGCTTACAAACCCGTGGGCATTACCCAGGAACGCAGCCCCTGCAACTCTCGTCCTGCGTACGTCAAACTTCGTACGAGGAACAAAGTACATTGACGCTGGGGCTGCGTGCGGTCTGATCGTGGCCGTGTTCGGCCAGCAGCGGTCCTCAATGCGACTCCGTTGAGTGTCCGCAACAGACGGGGAGCAGACGCTCCGCGGACGCGGGTAAGTGGCGGTCACCGGCCAATACCGGACCTACCTCGTTACATCTGAATATAACGCACGTGTCGACGAGCGGATAGCTTCGACGTGCCATTCTGCGCGGTAGACAGCGCGCACCCCAAGTAGAATGTTGCTATGAACGTCCGCTTTTCATGGAAATTTAGTACCTTGTAAATTGTTTGGCGGGCGAATTATAAATGCTTGTCTCGTTTGGGCGATTAGTTCGCGATGGGCCACTCAGCAAGGCTAATGCGTGTCCAGGTTATGCGGCAAACTGTCGCCTCGAATCAAAGTTAGACCAAAGTCCTAACGAGCGAAGGAACCGCGAACAATGCCGAGCAAGCCGCTAAATCGAAGCCTGCACGCCGCGAAGACAACCAAGCAGGACGAGTTTTACACCCAGCTTTCGGACATCGAAAAGGAACTGCGGCATTACACGAAACATTTCAAGAACAAGAGCGTACTGTGCAACTGCGACGATCCCAAGGTCAGCAATTTCTTTCACTACTTCTCGCACAACTTCGAGAAGCTGAAACTGAAAAAGCTGATCACCACCTGCTACAAGAATTGCGACGCCGATTTGTTCAGCACGCACACGGCAGAGAGAGGAATCTATCTCGAATACGACGGCGATAAGAACGACAATCGCGTACCCAACCCGGACGAAATCGGCATTCACCAGTTACAAGGCGACGGCGATTTCCGCAGCGAGGAATGCGTCAGACTTCTCAACCAAGCGGATATTGTCGTCACCAATCCGCCGTTTTCTCTCTTCCGCGAATACGTTGAGCAATTGATCAAGTGCAACCGGAAATTCCTCATCATCGGCAACCAAAACGCTATTAGTTACAAGGAAATATTCGATCTGATCAAGGGCAACGAGATTTGGTTGGGCTACACGCATCCCGTGGCTTTCGTCGTACCGGATCATTACGAAATGCGAGAGGTGAGAAGTTGGCGCGACGAGAACGGTACGAACTGGCGTAGCTTCGGGAATGCGTGTTGGTTCACGAACCTCGACATCGATAAGCGGCACGAGGAATTGGTTCTTTACAAGAATTACTCTCGTAAGGAATACCCAAAGTACAAAAACTACGACGCAATTGAGGTTTCCAGATATGCGGATATTCCAGGTGACTACGGGGGGGCGATGGGTGTACCTGTAACCTTTCTGGACCACTACAACCCCGACCAGTTCGAGATTCTCGGGTCGAGCAGGACCCTTGCCCGACCAATGTCAGAGGTCGCCGAGAAGGGAAGCTTCCAGCAAGGCGGGCCGCGCTTCTACTTGTCCAACGGCGATGGCGCGTACCGCCGGATGTACGACCGTCTCGTCATAAAGAACAGGCGCTTATGAAGATTCAACTGGAAGAAATCACAGTAGAGAAGCTAACCGCCGAGTTCGCAGACAACGCTGAGCAAGGCGTCGTTGCCTACGGCGGCAAGCTCGATATTCGGCCGCCGTATCAGCGGGAGTTTATCTACAAGGACAAGCAGCGGGACGCGGTGATCGACACCGTGCGCAAGGATTATCCGCTCAACGTTATGTACTGGGCCGTACGCGATGACGGGCATTTTGAGGTGATCGACGGGCAGCAACGAACGCTTTCAATCTGCAAGTACGTCAATGGCGATTTCTCCATTAACGGGCTGGCCTTTCACAACCTCAGAGACGACCAGCAAGAGCAGATTCTCGATTACAAGCTAATGATCTATCTTTGTTCGGGTACGGACAGCGAGCGGCTGGAGTGGTTCAGGACGATCAACATCGCCGGCGAAGAGCTAACCGATCAGGAGTTGCGGAACGCGGTGTATGCCGGACCTTGGACAGCCGATGCCAAGCGGTATTTCAGCAAGACGGGTTGCCCTGCCTATGGGCTAGCGAGCGACTACCTAAGGGGCAGCCCCATCCGGCAGGAATACCTCGAAACGGCAATCGCGTGGCGCTCAGATGGCAAGATCGAAGACTATATGTCGAAGCATCAGCACGACGAGAACGCGACGCCGTTGTGGCAATACTTTCAGAAGGTCGTCGGGTGGATCAAAGCGACGTTTCCGGCGTATCGGCGAGAGATGAAGGGGGCCGATTGGGGAGTTCTCTACAATCGGTACAAGGACACAGAGTTTGATACGGACAAGCTGGAGAAGCAGGTTACCAAGCTGATGATGGACGACGATGTGCAGCGGAAATCGGGAATCTACCCGTATGTGCTGGATGGGGATGAAAGACACCTAAACATCCGGGCGTTCTCCGCAAACATGAAGCGCGAGGCGTACGAGAGACAAAACGGAGTCTGCGTCAAGTGCGAGAACAAGTTTCAACTGGACGAAATGGAAGGCGATCATATCAAGCCCTGGCACGAGGGCGGGAAAACCAATGCGGCAAATTGCCAGATGCTGTGCAAAGACGATAACAGGAGAAAATCGGGAAGATGAAATGGTCTAATTCGCCGACTAACGTCCGAGCCGACGCAACCGGAGGTGGCCGCCGTGTGGCCGCGTAAGTAAATGACCGGTGTGGCCTGACAACGCGGGGAGGCGCGCGAGGTAGTGACGCAGATCGAGGGACCCGCTATGCCGAGCTTGGTGCACGACTATAGCCAGCAACGACAAGCTGGACCGTCCGTAGCAAGGGAAACAATTCCGGGACGGCATTTCGAGCCGCGAGTCCGGCTGTCTTCACCTGCGTCGCGATTTGCTGGACCAGTTGATCAACGGCGAGAAGTCTGGCGCCCGCAATCATCTCCCGGTTACCGATAAGTGGGAATACAGCAAACTGATCGAGTCTAGTATCGGGCGGAAGCCAAGGAAAGAGCTCGGTGAGGATGTACTTGCGTCCTGCTTCCATCTTTCTACGGTACTTGGTTTCCCGCTCGCTCCAAGCGTTCGCGTCGAGTGACAATTCGTAGTGAACGAGGTACTTCTCCTTCGGGTCGTACCCTACGACATCTAACTCTCCTTCCCAGCCACCCATCCCACGGCGCCCAACCTTAACGTTGCGCTTGACGAGCATCCCTTGCCAGTCGAGGAACTCCGCAACTAAAACCTCAAGATGCGCCATATTGTTCTTTCGCCCGGACTAAATGCAATCCGGATGCGCGTCCTGATCAACGCCATTTCTAAGTCGGTCGCGGTCTAGAAAAGCGTAGTCCATCACGGGAAGTACGTATTAAGCGCAGAATCAGCGCTCATTTCACTCTTGCGAGAACAATTTCACAAACCCCTCTTTTACCTGAAGACGTGACTGTAGAGAGGCTTCGCTCACCCTTGTATGAAAGTTGGCTTCTGAAATGCTTGCCCAAGAGCAGTTTCAGTTTAGGCGATTTCCCCGTTACTGGTCGCACTCGGTAACAGAGAATCCATCGCTGCGATTTTGCAGTGATCCCCTTTAGCTTTGTGATGTCTGCCTGCACCGCACTTTTTCCAGAGGGCCCATAGTACTTGACCTCGATATATGCCCATTTGGTGCCCTTACCCAGGTCCTTGAAGGCAATGTCAGCCCGCTTTGGATTTGTTGGAGTCGACGTGGGGTACGGCTTTTCATACCAGATAGTCTTCTGGCGCCGGTAACCCTTCGCTACAGCAGCTTCATATATGGCGAAGACGACGCTTGTTTCGAGAGATTCCGATATTCCAGCAGTTGTCGAAAGCTGTTGTGGAGTATCGGCATGAATGAATCGATGGCGGAGATCCTCGCTTTGCATGGACCAACGCGCGAGAACCAACAAATCGACGGGCCAGTTAGTGTTGCCTACCATGTGCGTTAACGCAATGTAGATTGGTACCGAAAACGTGACGTGTCGCACGCTAATCCAGATTGCTCAGCGTCGTCAATCGCATCAAGGATCGATTGAGCAAAGGTAACAGTGGCTCTGGACATTGACCTCCCTAAAAGCAAAAGATTGAATTGCGATTATCAATTCTACCGTTGCGTGGACATGAAAGGCCGGCCCTGGATTGTTGGCCGAAACTTTCACGCTGCGTATCCGTAGGTCCGTGAATCGGGCCCGACACCTCGAACTTCGGCAGGCTCTCCCCGAACTCGGGCCCCCTTGCCAAATGCGACGCACGCCCTGCGCATACCTGTGCACTTTGTACTTCGAATCTTGGGCGAATTTTTGGCGAATTTTCTGCAAACTCATGGTGCACCGCCCCGGCCAATGGTTCTCCTTCCCTGCAATGAGTCTCGGGGAAGGGTGACGATCGATCGGTGACTTGAACCGGCTCCTAGTACTGCGTACCAAGTACAACGTCCTGAGTACCACGTCCCGAGTTGTGAGATGCAAGAGAGCGTCCGAGCGTGGGTTCCTGTCACCCGGTATGGGATCCCGCGACGGGGACCCACTTCGGATTCACGCCACGGAGTCGGAAAAGGGGACCCATAACCCGGCGTACCGAATACTGCGCGCTGCGCGCGCGGCAAGCCGTCTTCTGATGAGCATTCTGCTCATTCCTTCAGGAGACAAAGATGATCACAACGCTCGTCACCTGGCTTGACACACGCCCGGTCTGCCCAAAGCTCCGTTTACTTAGATTTCTCCCTGTCATCGTGGCCGCACCGTGGATCGCCTTCATGGCGATAGACGGGGCATTGCTGCCTCAGGAACCCAATCTGACTTTGCGCGACGCAGTCCGAGACTGCGCCAGCTTTGCGCTTCAAGGGTTGAGGAGTTGACCATGACAACCCCGACCGTTTCACGGCCGTTCGCAGAATGGCTAAGGCTCCGCCTCGCGGTTCGCCTCGTCTTGTTGCTCCTCAGACCTGGGAGACTGCCGTGATCATCGAAAGCGGAGTCATTATCTTCGTTGGCCTACTCCTGCTGTTCATCAAGCTCCCGCGGCGAATCGCGTTGCGCTTGCTCGGCTATCCGCTCGCGTTGGACCTCGCAGTGGCAATGCTTGCCTACGTGCTCCACTGGGGCACATTCAGCGGCGTTATGGCCGCCGCCGTAGCCGGCCTCATGTGTTCGGGTTTCACGATGACCGGTCGCTTCTTCTTTGGCCATATCCATCGCGGCGTGTATTACCCCGGCCGATTCTCGGCGCGCAGCTAAATCCCTCAACCTCACCCACGCCCCGTCGTGGAGATCACGTCGGGGCGTCATTGTTTGGAGAGTCGAATCATGAATGACCTCTATCAGTCGGTCACCGCTCGAATCGTGGCGGCCCTGGAGCAAGGTACACCGCCATGGGTGCGCCCCTGGTCGGAGGATGTCGACGGCGCTGCCGTCAACGCCAGTAGTCGACGTCCCTATCGCGGGATCAATGCCCTGCTGCTGGGGCTCGAAGCAACCAGCCGTAGCTATCCGCTCAACCGCTGGATTACCTATCGCCAGACGGTGGAACTGGGTGCGCACGTCCGGCGGGGCGAGCACGGCACAACCGTGGTCCTCTGGCGGCTACGCAGGATCAATGCCGTCGCCGACGCTTTTCCGAGCCCCGACGAGACGGATATCAAGATCCCTGTGGTACCGCTCCTGCGTGCGTTCACAGTGTTCAACCTCGACCAGCTGGACGACGTTCCCGTTGCCCTCCGGGCCGTCGAGCCATTGCGCTGGGAGCCAGACGCGAAGGCGCGGGAGCTAATTCTCATGTCAGGGGCAAATCTCCGTCATGGCGGCTCCAGGGCGTTCTACCGGCCGTCCGACGATGCAATCCAACTGCCCCCACCGCGGGCCTTTGCCAGCGCCCACGGCTACTACGGCACGGCCCTGCACGAGCTCGTGCACTGGACTTCGGCCCCGGGCCGTTGCAACCGGCAGCTGGGCAAGCGCTTCGGTGATGCGGCGTACGCCGCCGAGGAGCTGATCGCGGAAATGGGGGCAGCGTTCCTGTGCGGGTTCTGCGGCCTGGATAGCGAGCTTCACCACGCCGAGTACGTCGCCTCTTGGCTCAACGTGCTGCGCACGGACAAGCGTGCTGTGTTTGTAGCGGCCACGCGGGCACAGCAAGCGGCTGACTACCTGCTGCGGCCTCTTCAGCCCCCGGGAGAGGAGGTCGTCAAGCTGGCTGCATAGCTCAAGACTCAATCCCCCACCAGGCCAAGGCTCGTCCTTGGCCTTTTTCATTTGTGGAGCTCTCCATGACTCAAGACCGACTCATCCAGTCCGCCCTACGCATCCTTGAGGCGCGCATCAAGGTGGGACCACCTCTCGCTAGTCCCGAAGCGGTTCGCGACTACCTGCGGCTTCTCCTGCACGACCGACCTCACGAGGTCTTCGTCTGTGTGTTCCTCGACGCCCAGCATCGGGTGATCGCCTGCGACGAGCTCTTCCGCGGCACGCTGGGCCAGACAAGCGTCTACCCACGCGAAGTGGTCAAAGGCGCCCTGTCGCACAACGCGGCCGCGGTGATATTCGCTCACAACCACCCCTCAGGGGTGGCGGAGCCCAGCCGCGCCGACGAGCTTCTGACCCGAACGCTCAAGCAAGCACTGGCACTGGTGGACATTCGCGTCCTCGACCACTTCGTGGTCGCCGGAAGCGGTGCGGTGTCCTTCGCCGAGCGCGGCCTCCTCTGACCCTCATCACAAGGAGCATCACCATGGAACAGTATTTCGCACGCCTCAACCAGATCAACGTCTCCGAACATCTCGAGAAGAAAGGGGAGTTCAGCTACCTCTCCTGGCCCTTCGCCGTAGCCCAACTGCGCCTGGCCGACCCCACGGCGATCTGGGAGGTACGTCGCTTCGACGGCCTGCCGTTTCTGAAAACCGAGACCGGCTACTTCGTCGAGGTCGCGGTCGTCGTCCAGGGGATCACGCTTTCGCAGATCCACCCCGTACTCGACGGCAAGAACCGCCCGATCTTCGAGCCTACAGCCTTCGACATCAACACGTCGATCCAGCGATGCCTGGTCAAGGCCATCGCCCTGCATGGCCTTGGCCTGTACGTGTATGCCGGCGAGGATCTGCCCGGGGGCGACGCGCAGCCACAGCAACCGAAAGTCACGCCGCTGCGGCAAACCCGCACGATCACCCCGAACCAGCAGCGCTACCTGACCCGCCTGCTCGATGAAGCAGGCTGGGAGACCAAGGGTCTTCTCGATTACTTCGGCATCGACAACGTCGAAGACTTGCCGATGAGCGAGTTCGATCGGGCGCTCAAGGCGCTGCAAGGCTCGAAGCGGAGGGCCGCATGACTACTATCGCCCGACTCGTCCAGGGTAGTGCTGAGTGGCATGAACACCGCCGCCGCTATCGCAACGCCAGCGAGACGCCTATCGTGATGGGCGTCTCGCCTTGGCAGACGCCGTACCAACTCTGGCAATACAAACTTGGGCTGACGAAGCCCGAGATCACAGCTCCAATGCTGCGCGGCACAGAGCTCGAGCCCGCAGGGAGGGCCGCCTACGAGGCGCGAAGCGATGAAGTCATGCAGCCGCTGGTTGTCGTCGACGGTGAGTACTCCGCGAGTCTCGACGGCATGACCCTCGGCGGCGACCGGATCGTGGAAATCAAATGCCCCTTCAAGGGCCGTGATTCCATGCTGTGGCAGTCAGTGAGTGCGGGAGACCTACCCGAGCACTACCGCTGGCAAGTGCAGCACCAGCTCATGGTGACCGGAGCGCAGGTGGCGGACGTATTCGTCTTTGACGGCACCGACGGTCAGCTGCTCGAGGTCACGCCCGAGCCAGACTCGTGGTCCGCAATACGCAGCGCGTGGGATTCATTCGCCAAGTTCGTCGCCACTTCAGAGCCCCCACCGCTGACCGACCGCGACGTACGAATCCGCGACGATCCCGAGTGGCTTGAGGCGGCGGCCAAGTACCGCGAACTGCGTGCTTCGTACGAAGACCTGACTGTGATGGTCGACGAAGCGAGGAAACGCTTAGTTTCTCTTGCATCGCGACCCATGGAGCAGGGCGGAGGCATAAGACTAAGTCGATACTGGAAGCGGGGTGCGATCGACTATAAGCGCGTGCCGGAGCTAGTCGGAGTCGACCTGGAGTCTTATCGAACCCAGCCAAAAGAGGAGGTGCGGGTGACAATCGCTGACTGATCGGCTGCGCTGGGACATTTCCGGGACATTCTCCCCCAACCGACGGCAGCAATTAGCCACTATCCGCAGCATTGACTGAGTCTGTTCCTCTGGGTAGATTTGTTGCCACGATCTGCCAAGAGCCGTGATTTGATGGGAGGGCGGGACTTTTAATCCGTTGGTCGACAGGCCATTTCTACCATCAGTCATCGACACCCCGCATCGCTCATCTGGATCTGGGCTCCATACGAGACGTATCGCTTAGCCCCCCGTGCATTCGCAGAGTTCCCGTAGCCTCATTTTGGTGGCTTCCTGCCCGTGGCACGCCGCCGCGGTAGCTACCAACGCACCGGAATCGCCTTAAGATAATGGCCGAGGCGCGGGCCGTTGCATGCATCTATCGCGGCGCGCCCGTTTCAGGAGAGGTGTCGAGATGACGACGAATTGGCAGATCGAAGGGCAGTACTACGAGAACTGCGATTGCGATTTCGTGTGTCCGTGCGTGCCGAGCCAATTGCAGGCGCGACCGACGAACGGCTCATGTACGTTCGCCATGGCGTTCGAGATCGAGCGGGGTCGATTCGGGGACGTACCGCTCCAGGGCATCGGCTTCATGGTCATCGGCTCCTCGCCGGAGGCGATGGCGAACGGCAACTGGTCGGTTGGCCTGGTGATTGACGAACGCGCCTCGCAGGCGCAGCGCGATGCGATCACGGCGATCGCGAGCGGCAGCGAGGGAGGCCCCATGGCGGCGCTGGGCGGGCTGGTGGGCAAGTTCGT
>JADMIO010909318.1_pt1 | contig 21129 bp, 19 predicted proteins | sample 8958161 | NCBI WGS metagenome assembly JADMIO01 (sample SAMN16585339, study PRJNA669376) | soil metagenome | isolation source: Crop rotation soil | place: USA: Cullars Rotation, Alabama | collected 2011
CCCGAGGAGATCCAACTGTCCCTGCCGTGAGGCCGCCGCCCGCCGGTCCGCCAGGTTCACGATCTCGCCGCCGGCGCGCCCTTCGATCGCGGCGTGCGGCGCATCGACGAAGCTTTCCAGCCCTTCGGACAGCCAGTGATAGCGCCGCGCCCGCCGGCTCTGCCCGTTCATGCCCTGCTGGACGACGCACCATTTGCCGTCGTCGGCGACGATGAAGCCGTGCAGATAGAGATCGAAGCCGTCCTGCAGCGCGGCGCTGTCCACCTTGGCGACCAGCCGGCTCGCCTTCGCCAGCGCGTCGCCGTCGAACCCGGCCCGCTGTCCCGCCGCGACGAGCTCGCCCGGCGTCAGCCGCGACTGCTTGCCGCGCCCGCCGCAGACATGGAGACCGAGCTCGCCGGACAGTGGCGTCAGCCCCCGTTTCAGCGCCCCGATCACGCTGGTGGTGATCCCCGACGAATGCCAGTCCATCCCCATCACCGCGCCGAAGCTCTGGAACCAGAAGGGATGGGCGAGGCGGCGGAGCAGTTCGTCCCGGCCATAATGATGGACGATCGCCTCGGAGATCACCGCGCCGAGCCGGCTCATCCGCTGGCCGAGCCACGGGGGCACCCGGCCGCCATGCAGCGGCAGATCCGCACTTCCCGCCCGTGCCGCCATCACCCTCCGTCCTCACCAGAACAAAAAAAGAACGCTAGCACCGGAGTCTGTTGGATACAAATAGGATTTTGTCTGCCAGACTCGCCTGGGCTCTTTCAAATTGTCGAGGTCGGGATGCACTCGCGGGGGCGCAAGGAACCTTTTTCGGGGCAGACGAGGAGACGGATGGCAAGTGTCAGGTTCGTGAACTTGAACCGCCGAATCGGAGGAATCAGCGCTCCAGCGCGTCCCTGAGGCGCTTCCCGCGCTGCACCGGCTCCGCCTCCATTTCGCCCTGCTCCATGATCTGCTGGCGCATTTCGGCCCGCTTCTCGTGGATCGAGGCGATCACCGGGCCCATCGCCATGCCGAGGTCGACCAGAACCGCCTCGGAGAGCTGCAGCGAGGATTCAAGCGTCTCCGGCACGGCGTCGGTGACCCCGGCCTTGTAGAGCTCCGCGGCATGCTCCGTATCGCGGGCGCGAGCGACGATGGTGAGGTCCGGGCACCAGGCCCGCACACGTTTCACCGTCCGGATCGCCTGCACGGGATCGTCCATGGTCAGGATCAGGGCGCTGGCATGGCCCAGATTGAGCTTGTCGAGGAATTCGGGCCGCGCCGCGTCGCCGAACACGATCTCGAAGCCTTCGGCCCGGGCCGCCTTTACCGCGTCGATGTTCGAATCGACCGCGACATAGGGCTTCTTATGTTCGGCCAGCATCTCGGCGACCATCTGGCCGACGCGACCGAAGCCGATGATTACCGCGCGGGGCGTCTCGCGAGTCGGCGCGATCACCGGCTCGCCGCCGGAAGCACGTCGCTCGATCCGCGTGCCGACGTCGCGGCCGACCCGGGCCAGCAAGGGAGTCAGGGTCAGCCCCATGGCAGTGACGATCTGCCAGAAAGCTGCGGTCTCGGCGCCGATCAGGCCCGCCGTCGCGGCAGTGCCGAGCACGATCAGGGTCGTCTCCGAGGGGGAGGCCATGAGCAGACTCGCCTCGGCCGCGACCGCGCGACGGCGGCCGCCCCAGCGCAGGAAGACCGCGGTCACCACGGTCTTGGCGACCATCACCCCGACCAGGGCCAGCAGCAATTGCGGCCAGTGCCGGGCGATGAACTCGAGATTCACGCTCATGCCCACGGTGATCAGGAAGATGCCGAGGCCGAGGCCGCGGAACGGCGCCATCATCGCCTCGACCTCGCCATGATAATCGGTCTCGGCGATCAGGATGCCGGCGACGAGCGCGCCGACGATTGGCGAGAGGCCGGCGGCGGTGGTGGCGAGGCTGGACGCGATCACGATCAGCAGGCTCGCCGAGAGGAACATCTCGGGGCTCTTGGTCCGCGCCGCCTGGGCGAAGAGCGGCGGCAGCAGGAAGCGGCCGAGGATTAGCATCGCGGCGATCACCAGCGCCCCGACGCCGAGCGTCGAGAGAAGGGGGCCGATCCCATCCTGGGTGCGCGGGTCGAGCGCGCCGAGCGCGAAGACGATCGGCACCAGGGCCAGATCCTCGAAGAGCAGCATGGCGAAGGCGGAGCGGCCGACCGGGCTGGTCGTCCCCACGAGCGGCAGCACCACCGCGGTCGAGGAAAGGGCCAAGGCGACGCCGAGCGCGAAAGACGTGGTCCAGCCGGCGCCGCTGAGGTGGATGGCGATGCCGATCAGCACCGCCGAGGCCGCGAGCTGGCCGGCGCCCACGCCGAAGACCAGCCGCCGCATTCCCCAGAGCCGCTTGAAGCTCAGTTCCAGCCCGATCGAGAAGAGCAAAAGGATGATGCCGAACTCGGCGAACGGCTCGATCGCATGGACGTTGCTGATCGTCACATAATGGAGCCAGGGCGCCTGCGCGCTGAACTGGCCGAGCCCGAACGGCCCGATCAGGATGCCGATCAGGATGAAGCCGATCACCGGGTTGATCCGGATCCTGGCGAAGGCCGGAATGACGATCCCCGCCGCGCCCAGAATCACCAGGGCGTCGGAAAGGCCGGACGTGCTGAAGTCGGCGGGACCTGACATATTGCCTTTATGCAGGCAGTGGGGCTTTTGTCAGCCTCATGGCTGCGGAAAATCCTGACCTTTTGATCGTCGGCGGCGGCCCGGCGGGGATGATGGCCGGCCTGCTCTTCGCCCGGGCCGGGGTGAAAACCCTGGTGCTTGAGAAGCATGGCGACTTCCTCCGCGACTTTCGCGGGGACACTGTCCATCCCTCCACGCTGGAATTGATGGACGAGCTCGGCCTGCTCGGCGAGTTCCTCGAGCGGCCGCACGACGAGATTCGCACGCTCACCGCCCGCGTCGCGGACGAGAAGATCACGATCGCGGACCTCAGCCACCTGCCCGTCAAATCACGGTTCGTGGCGATGATGCCCCAGTGGGAATTCCTGGATTTCATCGCCGACAAGGCGAAGCTTTATCCCGCCTTCTCGCTTTACATGAACGCGCAGGCGGCCGGCCTGATCGAGGAGCACGGCCGGATCTCCGGCGTGACACTTGCCGATGGCAGCGAGATCAGGCCCCGCCTGCTCACCATTGCCGCAGACGGCCGCAGCTCGATCCTCCGTGCGAAATCGGGCCTGCCGCTCCGCGACCTCGGGGCGCCGATCGACGTGCTCTGGTTCCGCCTGCCCAAGGGCGCAAGCGATTATCGCGAGACCGGCGGCACGTTCGGCAGCGGCACCTTCATCGTCCAGATCAATCGCGGCGATTACTGGCAATGCGCCTATGTCGTGCCCAAGGGTGCCGCCGCCGATTTGGAAGCGCGCGGGATTGAGGCGTTCCGCAACGACGTCGCCCGCGCCGTCCCCGATCTCGCCGACGTCACCGGCACGCTGGAGAGCTGGGAGCAGGTGAAACTGCTCTCCGTCTCGCTCGACCGGCTCGAGCAATGGTCAAAGCCCGGCCTGCTCTGCATCGGCGACGCCGCCCACGCCATGTCGCCGGTTGGCGGCGTCGGCATCAATCTCGCGATCCAGGACGCGGTTGCCGCCGCAAACATCCTCGCCGCCCCGCTCGCCCGCGGCGAGAATGCCGATCGCCTGCTCGAGAAGGTGCAGGAGCGGCGCATGCTGCCGGTCAAATTGATCCAGGGCGGGCAGAAGCTGGTGCACGACCGCATCCTTACCCCGCTCGTCGTCCGCAAGGCGGTGCTCGACAAGGTGCCGTTCGTGCTCCGGCTCTTCAAGTGGTTCCCGATCCTCAGGCGCATCCCCGCCCGGGTCGTCGGCCTCGGCTTCCGGCGCGAGCATATCCACTCGCCGGAGGCTTGATGGGGACAGTTTTGAAACTGTCCCCACCCCTAGCTCAGGCCCAGCGGCCCATTTCCTCTTCCAGGTTGACGCGGATCGCCTCGAAGAACTGCTCGGTGGTCATCCAGCTCTGGTCGGGGCCGATCAGGATGGCGAGGTCCTTGGTCATCTTGCCGCTTTCGACGGTCTCGATGCAGACCTTCTCCAGGGTCTCGGCGAAGCGCACCACGTCAGGCGTCTCGTCGAACTTGCCGCGGTAGATCAGGCCGCGCGTCCAGGCGAAGATCGAGGCGATCGGGTTGGTCGAGGTCGCCTTGCCCTGCTGGTGCATGCGGTAGTGCCGGGTGACGGTGCCGTGCGCGGCCTCGGCCTCGACCGTCTTGCCGTCCGGCGTCATCAGCACCGAGGTCATCAGGCCGAGCGAGCCGAAGCCCTGGGCGACCTGGTCCGACTGGACGTCGCCGTCGTAATTCTTGCAGGCCCAGACGAACTTGCCGCTCCACTTGAGCGCGGAAGCGACCATGTCGTCGATCAGGCGATGTTCGTAGACGATCCCGGCTTCCTCGAAGCGGGTCTTGAACTCCGCCTCGTAAATCTCCTGGAACAGGTCCTTGAAGCGGCCGTCATAGGCCTTGAGGATCGTGTTCTTGGTGGAGAGATAGACCGGCCAGCCCCGGTCGAGGCCGTAATTCAGCGAGGCATGGGCGAAGTCGCGGATCGACTGGTCGAGATTGTACATGCCCATGGCGACGCCGCCGTCCGGAAAATCGAACACGTCGCGCTCGATCGTCTCCCCATTCTCGCCGACCCACTTCATGGTGAGCTTGCCCTTGCCTGGGACGACGAAGTCGGTGGCCTTATACTGGTCGCCGAAGGCGTGACGGCCGACCACGATCGGGTCGGTCCAGCCCGGGATCAGCCGCGGCACGTTGTCGATGACGATCGGCTCGCGGAAGATGGTGCCGCCCAGGATGTTTCGGATCGTGCCGTTGGGCGACTTCCACATCTGCTTGAGATTGAATTCCTTCACCCGCGCCTCATCCGGGGTGATCGTCGCGCATTTCACGCCGACGCCATACTTCTTGATCGCCAGCGCGGAATCGACCGTGATCTGGTCGTTGGTCTCGTCGCGCTTCTCGACGCCCAGATCGAAATAGATGAGGTTCACGTCGAGATAGGGGAGGATCAGCCGCTCGCGGATCCATTCCCAGATGATCCGGGTCATCTCGTCCCCGTCCAGCTCGACGACGGGATTCTTCACCTTGATCTTGGCCATGTGGCGCGCGCTTTCTGTCTCGGGTTGCGAAGGTCGCTGGCCGTCCTAAGGACGCAAAGGCGAGTGTCAACCGCTGGCCGGGCGGTTGTCTCACCTTGCCGCACCGCTTAAGGGTCCCCGCATGCCTTCCCTCGAAAAGCCGGACCTCGTCACCACCAACGTGCAATGGCGCTGGCCGTCCGTGCATCCGGAGGGGCGCAAGTTCGTCGTCGTTGCTCTGGCGGTCGCCTTGCTGTTCTGGTTCGTGATCGACTGGGACTGGATCGGCTACGGCTTCCTCGGCCTCGCCATCTTCATTGCCGCTTTCTTCCGCGATCCGATCCGCACCACGCCGGTCGGCGACGGGCTGATCATCGCGCCGGCCGACGGGCTGGTCACGATGATCACCAACGTGCCGCCGCCGCGCGAATTGCAGGGGGAGGGGATGCTTGGCGACGAGCCGGTGGTGCGCGTCTCCATTTTCATGAGCGTGTTCGACGTGCACATCAATCGCTCGCCGATCACCGGCGTGATCCGCAAGGTCCACTATATCGCCGGCAAGTTCCTCAGCGCCGATCTCGACAAGGCGAGCGAGGAGAATGAGCGCCAGCATATCCTCGTCCAGGGCGAGGATGGGAGCCTGGTCGCCTTCACCCAGATCGCCGGCCTGGTGGCTCGGCGGATCGTGCCGTGGATCCGGGCGGAGGACCGGGTGCTCGCCGGCCAGCGCGTCGGCCTGATCCGCTTCGGCAGCCGGGTCGACGTCTATTTGCCTGCCGGCACCTCGAGCCAGGTGTTGCTCGGCCAGCGCACCATCGCCGGCGAGACCATCGTCGGGCGGACCGGCGTCGCCGAGCTGATCGAAGGGGTCGCGCAGTGAGGCGGGCCCAGTGACGCTGCCGCCGGGCGGACGGGACAAGGACCGGGAACGGCCGGGCATCCCCCTGCGCGCGGTCATCCCCAATGCGGTGACCGCGCTCGCGCTCTGCTCGGGCCTCTCCGGCATCCGCTTCGCGATCACCGCGGAATGGGACCGCGCGCTGTTGTTCGTCGGCCTCGCCGCCGTACTCGACGGCCTCGACGGCCGCATCGCCCGGCTGCTGCGCGGGCAGAGCCGGTTCGGGGCCGAGCTCGATTCGCTCTCCGATACGGTCGCCTTCGGGGTCGCGCCGGCCCTGATCGCCTATCTGTGGGTGCTCCGGGCCTGGAACCCGGCTTATGGCTGGATCTTCGCTTTGGCTTATGCGGTCGGCATGGCGCTGCGCCTCGCCCGCTTCAACGCGCGCATCGACGTGGAGGACCAGCCGCATAAATCGGCGGGTTTCCTGACCGGCGCGCCGGCGCCGATGGGCGCGGGCATCATGCTGCTGCCGATCATGCTCTGGCTGGCTACCGACGGCCAATGGGCCTGGCTGCGGGATGGCCGCGTCATGGCGGCCTGGGCGGCCTTGTCGGCCTTCCTGATCGTCTCCAGCATCGCCACCTTTTCGATGAGCGCATTGCGGCTCAAGCGGGACTGGCGCTTCGTCGCGGTGGTGATCATTGCGATGATCGGCGTCGCTCTGGTCTCGGCGCCCTGGGAAACGCTGAGCGGCCTGGTGATCGTCTACCTGGCGAGCATTCCGTTCAGTATGATGCGCTACGCCGCGGTCAAGCGGCGGCGCGCGCACCAAGCGGCGGCCGAACCGGCCTTGCCTTTGTCTCCGCCTCTGCCGCCGACACCGCCGAAGGTCCCCGCAAGGCACCGGCGATCGCCGCCCAATTAGAGCGGAAAATATGCTCGAGTAGAGCAGCCAGCGCGACGAGCAGCCCGAAAAAGAAGACGATGGAGAGGAGTTGACCCACAGCTTTTCCCCTTACTTATCCACATTACAAATCTCGAAGGAGCTCGGGGCTCCGTCGGATCGGGATAGTGTTCCTGTTTTGTTCTGCCGTCAAGCGGTGAAATGAGGCCGGAGCGGGTTAGTCCGAATCGGAGGACCCGGTGTTCGGCGGCCGCGCCGTCCCGCGAGGCGCTTGATTTCCCGCCGCTTCGTCTCTAAGTGCGCGCCCATTCCACATGCGTGGCCAACATACCGGTGCCCGCCAGAGCCTTCAGGCAACGGCGGGTTTCACGGCCCCGCAGAGGTATAACCGGAAGGAGAAAGACCATGGCGTCCTACGACGTCACCATGCAGCAATTGCTCGAGGCCGGAGCGCATTTCGGCCACCAGACCCACCGCTGGAACCCCAAGATGAAGCCGTATATTTTCGGCGAGCGCAACGGGGTGCACATCATCGACCTGTCGCAGTCCGTGCCGCTGTTCGCGCGCGCGCTCGACTTCGTCCGCCAGACCACCGCCGCCGGCGGCAAGGTGCTCTTCGTCGGCACCAAGCGCCAGGCGCAGGAGCCGATCGCCGACGCGGCGCGCCGCTCGGGCCAGCATTTCGTCAACCATCGCTGGCTGGGCGGCATGCTCACCAACTGGAAGACCATCTCCAACTCGATCAAGCGCTTCAAGAGCCTCGAGGAGCAGCTGGCGGGAGACACCGCCGGCCTCACCAAGAAGGAAGTGCTCCAGCTCACCCGCGAGCGCGACAAGCTCGAGCTCTCGCTCGGCGGCATCCGCGACATGGGCGGCGTTCCGGACGTGATGTTCGTGATCGACGCCAACAAGGAGGAGCTGGCGATCAAGGAGGCCAACGTGCTCGGCATCCCGGTCGTCGCGATCCTCGATTCCAACGTCAGCCCGCAGGGCATCGCGTTCCCCGTCCCGGGCAATGACGACGCGAGCCGCGCCATTCGCCTCTATTGCGACGCGATCGCCGAGGCGGTGCTGGCCGGCAAGCAGGGCGGCGCGGCCAATCGCGGTGTCGACCTTGGCGCGCAGGATGAGCCGCCGGCGGAAGCCGCCCTCGCCGAGGCCTGAGCCCTTGTCCCCGTTATCACGGGGACCCAGATTCATCTTAATCGCCCCGGCCTTCGTCGGGGCAGGAATGAGGATATGAAACATGGCTGAGATCACGGCCGCCACTGTGAAGGAATTGCGCGAGCGCACCGGCGCCGGCATGATGGACTGCAAGAAGGCGCTCGCCGAGACCGCCGGCGATATGGAAGCCGCGATCGACTGGCTGCGCACCAAGGGCCTCGCGGCCGCCGCCAAGAAGGCCGGCCGCCAGGCCGCCGAAGGGCTGGTCGGGGTTGCCGTCGACGGCAAGAAGGGCGCGATCCTCGAGGTCAACTCGGAGACCGACTTCGTCGCCAAGAACGAACAGTTCCAGGACTTCGTCCGCACCGCCACCGCGATCACGCTCGGCTCCGGCAGCGACATCGACGCGCTGAAGGACGCCTGCTGGCCGGGCGGTGGCACCGTCGAGGAGAAGCTGACCGCGAACATCGCGACGATCGGCGAGAATCAGTCGATCCGCCGCGGCGCGCTGCTGCAGGTGGAGCAGGGGGTGATCACCTCCTACGTCCACAATGCGGTCTCGCCGGGCCTCGGCAAGATCGGCGTGCTGGTCGCGCTGGAGAGCGAGGGCGACACCGCCGCGCTCGAGGCGCTCGGCAAGCAGCTCGCCATGCACATCGCCGCGGCCAACCCGCTGGCTTTGCGCGGCGAGGAGCTGGACCCGGCCCTGGTCGAGCGCGAGCGCGGCATCGCCCGCGAGAAGGCGGCCGAGAGCGGCAAGCCGGCCGAGATCGTCGAGAAGATGGTCGAGGGCGCGATGGCCAAGTTCCGCAAGGAGAATGCCTTGCTCTCGCAGCTCTTCGTCATGGACAACAAGACCAAGGTCGAGGACGTCGTCGCCGCAGCCGGCAAGGACGCCGGCGCGCCGGTCACGCTCAAGGCCTATGTCCGCTTCCAGCTGGGCGAGGGCATCGAGAAGAAGGTCGACGACTTCGCCGCCGAAGTCGCCGCCGCCGCGGGCACCGCGAAGCCCGAGCCGGTCGCTTAAGCCTGATATGCTTGGCAGGGTGGCGCGCGCCAATTAAGGTGCGCGCCACCCTTCTTTTTACCCGCGAACGACCCTAAGGGAGCCTTATGACGCGCCCTCGCTTCAATCGCATCCTTCTGAAATTGTCCGGCGAAGTGCTGATGGGGGAGGGCCAGTTCGGCATCGATCCCGACACGGTCGCCCGCCTCGCCGAGGAGATCAGGCAGGCGGTCGAAAGCGGCCATACGCTCTGCCTGGTGGTCGGCGGCGGCAACATCTTCCGCGGGCTGGCCGGCGCCGCCAAGGGTTTCGACCGGGCGAGCGCCGATTATATGGGCATGCTGGCGACGGTGATGAACGCGCTAGCCATGCAGAATGCGCTCGAGAAGATCGGCGTCGACACCCGCGTCCAGTCCGCCATTCCGATGGCGACCGTCTCCGAGCCCTATATCCGCCGCCGCGCGGTGCGGCATATGGAGAAGGGTCGGGTGGTGATCTTCGCCGCGGGCACCGGCAATCCCTTCTTCACCACCGACACCGCCGCCGCTTTGCGTGCCGCGGAAATGGGCTGCGACGCCTTGCTGAAGGGCACCAGCGTGGACGGCGTCTACGATGCGGACCCGAAGAAAGTCGCCGGCGCGAAACGTTATGAAACAATCACTTTCAACACGGTCCTCTCAGACAATCTGAAGGTGATGGATGCCACCGCCGTCGCGCTTTGCCGCGACAACAATATCCCGATCGTCGTCTTCAACATCCGCGAGCAGGGCAATCTGGCCCGCGTGCTCGGCGGCGAAGGCACCGCGACGATCGTCCAGAACAATTAGGGAGAGAAACGATGCCGGCCTATGACAAGGGCGATATCCAGCGCCGGATGCACGGCGCGGTCGAGGCGCTGAAGCACGATCTCGGCGGCCTGAGGACCGGGCGCGCCTCGACGGCCCTGCTCGATCCGATCCACGTCGAGGTCTATGGCGCCAATATGCCGCTGAACCAGGTGGCCACGGTCTCGGCGCCCGAGCCGCGTTTGCTCTCGGTCCAGGTCTGGGACCGGTCGAACGTCTCCTCGGTCGAGAAGGCGATCCGCAATGCCGGGCTCGGCATCAATCCCATCACCGACGGCCAGAACATCCGCCTGCCCATTCCGGATCTCACCGAGGAACGGCGCAAGGAGCTGGCCAAGCTCGCCCACCAATATGCGGAGAAGGCCAAGGTCGCCGTCCGCAACGTCCGCGGCGACGCCAGGGACGCGCTGAAGACGGACGAGAAGAAGAAGGACATCAGCGAGGATGAGCACAAGCGCCTCGACACCGAGGTGCAGAAGCTGACCGATGATGCGGTCAAGGAGATCGACGAGATCCTCGCGGCCAAGGACAAGGAAATCCTCCAGAAGTGACGGCGGAGGCCGCCAAGGCAGGCGGCGCGGGCACCCCCACGGTTCCCCGGCACGTCGCCATCATCATGGACGGCAATGGCCGCTGGGCGAAGGCCCGCGGACTGCCGCGCGCCGCCGGCCACCGCGCCGGCGCCGAAGCCGCCCGCGCCGTCCTCCGCGCCGCGGGCGAGGCTGGGGTCGAATGCCTCACCCTTTATGCCTTCTCCTCGGAGAATTGGCGGCGGCCGGCGCAGGAGATCAGCGACCTGACCGGCCTGCTGCGCTTCTACATCCAACATGAGCTGAACAACCTTCACAAGGAAGGCGTCCGGCTGAAGATCCTCGGCGATCACACCGCGTTCGAACCGGAGACCGCGAAGATGGTCGACAAGGCGGTGGAACGCACTTCCGGCAACGCGCGGATGACGCTCGCCATCGCGCTCAATTACGGCTCCCGCGCCGAACTGGTCCGCGCTGCCCGTACCGCGGCAGCTGCCGGTGAGATCGACGAGGCGTCGATCGAGCGCGCGCTCGACACCCGCGATCTCCCGCCTCTGGATCTGCTGATCCGTACGTCGGGCGAGCAGCGCCTGTCCAACTTCCTGCTCTGGCAGGCGGCCTATGCGGAATTGCTGTTCGTCGACACGCTCTGGCCGGATTTCGACGGTGACGCGCTGCGCGCCGCGCTGGCCGAATATGAGAAGCGCGAGCGGCGCTACGGAGGCCTATGACCGGCGCGCCCCAGAGCAAGTCGGGCTCCGACCTGACGGTCCGCTTCGCCGCCGGCGTCGCGATGATCGCGGTGGCGGTGCTGGTGACCTTGCTGGGCGGCTGGGTCTTCCGGCTCTTCGTCCTCGCCGGCGCCGTGCTGATGCTCGACGAATGGGCCGCGATCCACAAGGTGCCGCGCCTGTGGGTGGCAATCGGCGCGCTGCTGGCCGCCGGCGTCCTGCTTGGGGCTGCCGAATATTTCTACCCGGCCGATTATGAGGAGGAGGTGACCGCCCTCAGCTTCGGGCCGGTGCTTGCTGGGGCATTGCTGCTCGGCCTCGCCAGCCGGCGTCTCAGCATGGGCTGGGGCTTCCTCTACGTGGTGCTGCCCGCCTTCTGCCTGGTCGTGCTGAGCTGGGTGGCGGGGGATTCGCGCGGCGACCTCCTGTTCTGGGTGTTCGTCGTCACCTGGGCGACCGACATCTTCGCCTATTTCGCGGGCCGTTCGATCGGCGGCCCGAAGCTGGCGCCGCGGATCAGCCCGAACAAAACCTGGGCCGGCCTGGTCGGCGGCATGGTCGGCGCGTCTTTCTGCGGCTGGCTCGTCGCCCGCTATTTCGACCTCGGCTCGCCATTCCTGTGGGTCGGCGGCTTGATGGGCCTGCTGGCGCAGCTCGGCGATCTCTACGAGAGCTGGGTGAAGCGCCGCGCCGGGGTCAAGGACAGCGGCACGATCCTGCCGGGCCATGGCGGCGTGCTGGATCGGGTGGACGGCCTGCTCGTCGTCGCCGTCGCGACCACGTTGATCCTTTATCTCCACCTCTGGAATCCCCCCGAGCCGGCGGAGGTTCCTGACGCGGCGACCCCTGAGGCCGTCACTGCGTGGGCGGGGTGAGATGAGCCGCAGCGTCACCATCCTCGGCGCCACCGGCTCGGTCGGACGCTCGACGCTCGATCTGGTCGCGCGCCAGGCGGACCGGTTCGAGGTGGTGGCGCTGACCGCACATCGCGACGTCGCCGGCCTCGCCGAATTGGCGCGGCGGCACCGCCCGAAGCTGGCAGTAATCGGCGATCCGGGGCAGCACGACGCGCTGAAGACCGCTTTGGCCGGCACCGGCATCGAGGTCGCGGCCGGGGAGGGCGCGGTCGCCGATGCCGCCGCGTCCGGCGCCGACTGGACGATGGCGGCGATCGTCGGCACCGCGGGGTTGAAGCCGGTGATGCGCGCGCTCGAGCACGGCGGCACGGTCGCCCTCGCCAACAAGGAAGCCCTCGTCTCGGCCGGCACGCTGATGATCCAGGCGGCGGCGGCGAGCGGCGCCACCCTTCTGCCGGTCGATTCGGAGCATAATGCGATCTTCCAGTGTTTCGACCGCGCTCGGCCGGAGAGCGTGCGGCGGATCATCCTGACCGCCAGCGGCGGCCCGTTCCGCGACTGGCCGCTCGAGCGGATGCGGGGCGCGACGCCCGGGGAGGCGGTGGCCCACCCGAACTGGTCGATGGGGGCCAAGATCTCGGTGGATTCGGCGACCCTGATGAACAAGGGTCTCGAGCTGATCGAGGCCGAACGTCTGTTCCCGGTCGGCGCCCAGTCTATCGAGGTGGTCGTCCACCCGCAATCGGTGATCCACAGCCTCGTCGAATATATTGACGGCTCGGTCCTGGCTCAGCTTGGCGCGCCGGACATGCGGGTGCCGATCGCCCATACCCTGGCTTGGCCCGAGCGGATGGAGACGCCCTGCCAGCGGCTCGACCTGGTCGCGATCGGCCAACTCGCCTTCGAGGCGCCGGACCTCGAGCGCTTCCCCGCGCTCCGCCTCGCACGCGAGGCGCTGGTCGCCGGCGGGGCCAAACCGGCGATTCTCAATGCCGCCAATGAGATAGCGGTCGCTTCCTTCCTTGATAAACGCCTCGGCTTCCTCGATATTGCAACTCTGGTCGGCGAAGTGCTGGCCCGTTTCGACCCGCCGGCGCCGGCCTCGATCGACGCCGTGCTTGAGATTGACGGGGAGGCCCGTAGGGTGGCCGCCGCGCTGACCGGAAAGATCCACGCTTGAGCAATCCGTCCTTCCTTTTCACGGTGCTGACGTTCCTGGCCGTCATCGGCCCGCTGATCTTCATCCATGAGCTCGGCCATTATTTCGTCGGCCGCTGGTTCGGGGTGAAGGCGGACACCTTCTCGATCGGGTTCGGCCGCGAGATTTTCGGCTGGACGGACAAGAGGGGCACGCGCTGGAAGGTCGGCTGGTTGCCGCTCGGCGGCTATGTGAAGTTCGCCGGCGACATGAACCCGGCCTCGACGCCGAGCGACGAATGGCTGAACCTGCCCGCCGAGGAGCGCGCGAAGACCTTCCAGGCGAAGAAGGTCTGGCAGCGTTTCCTGATCGTGCTGGCCGGGCCGGCGACCAATTTCCTGTTCGCGATCATCGCGTTCATGATCATCTTCGGGGTCTACGGCTACCCCTCCAGTCCTGCCTCCGTCGGTGCGGTGGAGCGGGGCAGTGTCGCCCAGGCGGCGGGGTTCCAGCCCGGCGACCGGATCGTCGAGGCGAATGGCAGCCGGATCGAGACCTTCGCCGATCTCTCCACCTATATCGCGCTGCGCCCGAACGAGCCGATGGACTTCCGCGTGCAGCGCGGCGGCGGCGAGGTCCGGCTGCACGCCACCCCGCGGCAGATCGTCGAGACCGACCGGTTCGGCAACCAGGCGCGGATCGGCCGCCTCGGCATCTCGCCATCCGGCCGCCCGGAATTCACCCGGCTGTCGCTCTGGCAGTTGCCCGGCGCCGCGGTCGCCAAGACGGTGGACTCGGTGCAGACCATGCTTACCGCGCTCGGTCAGGTGGTCACGGGGCGTCGCTCCCTTTCGGAGCTGGGCGGCCCGCTCAAGATCGGCCAGGTCGCGGGCCAGCAGGCGAGCCTCGGCTGGCTCTCCTTCTTCTGGTTCATGACGATCGTCTCAATTAATCTGGGATTCATCAACCTCTTGCCAATCCCTCTCCTGGACGGCGGGCACCTGCTGTTCTACGCGATCGAGGGAGTAAGGCGTAAACCGCTGAGGCCAGAGGCGCAGGAGTGGGCGTTCCGAACCGGCCTCGCGGTGCTGCTGGCGCTGATGATTTTCGTTACTTTCAACGACCTGGCCTCTTTTGGCCTCTTTGAGAAGCTTGGCGGCTTGATCGGCTGACCCGGATCGGGCAGGGCAGGCCGCTACAGGGAGTACAAGGGTCCGGGCGAAGCTCCGACCTCAGAGTGAAGGCGGGGACGCGTGACGGCGAACAGAGTTTTTCCCAAGGGACGTACATATTGTGCCGCGCTTCTGGTCGGCACCGTGCTTGGCGGCATGGCGACGTCCGCCTCGGCTCAAGCCGCGCAGCCCGCGGCGGGGCAGTCCGCCCAGCCCGCCGCCGCGATCACGCAGCCGGCGCCGCAGCGCCAGATCGTCTCGGTCTCGGTGAGCGGCAACCAGCGGCTCGAGCCGGAGACGATCCTCTCCTACACCAATCTCCGTCCCGGCGAGCCCTTTGACAATGAGCGGCTCGACCAGGCGCTTCGCGACCTGCTCGCCACCGAATTGTTCGCCGACGTGCAGATCGCCGGCGCCGACACTGGCAATCTGGTGATCCAGGTCCGCGAGAATCCGGTCATCAACCGCATCATCCTCGAGGGCAATCGCCGCGTCAAAGACGACAAGATCACGCCGGAAATCCGGCTCGCGCCGCGCCAGATCTTCACCCGCAGCCGCGCCCGCGCCGACGTTGCCCGGATCATCGAGCTCTACCGCCGCCAGGGCCGCTACGCCGCCAGCGTCGAGCCGCAGATCGTGCAGCTCGATCAGAACCGCGTCGACGTGGTGTTCGAGATCAACGAGGGGCCGAAGTCCCGCGTCCGCCGGATCAACATCATCGGCAACGATCATTTCGGCGACGGCCGCCTGATCAGCGAAATGGCGACCCGCGAGCACACCTGGTACAATATCTTCAGCTCGCGCGACACCTACGACCCCGATCGTCTCGCCTACGACCAGCAGAAGCTCAGGCAATTCTACCTGACCCAGGGCTATGCCGATTTCCGCGTCGTCTCCGCGGTCGCCGAACTGACGCCGGACCGGCGCGACTTCATCATCACCTATGTGGTCGAGGAAGGGCAGCGCTACAAATTCGGCAACGTCTCGGTCGAGAGCGACATTCGCGACTTCAGTCCGGCGCAGCTCACCGCCAACCTGCCGATGCGCGCGGGCCAGTGGTACAATGCCCAGCAGGTCGAGGACACGATCACCCGGCTGAACGAGCTGGCCGGCCTGTTCGGCTACGCCTTCGCGGACGTCCGCCCGGCCTACACCCGCAGCCGCGAGAACCTCACCATGGGGATCGTCTTCCGGGTGTCGGAGGCGCCGCGCGTCTATGTCGAGCGAATCGACATTTCCGGCAACACGACGACGCACGACAAGGTCATCCGCCGCGAGTTCCGCCTCGCCGAAGGGGATGCGTTCAACAACGTCCGGGTCCGCCGCTCGCGCGACCGCATCCAGTCGCTCGGCTTCTTCCAGGACAATCTGGAAATTTCGCAGACGCAGGGTTCCGCGCCGGACCGGGTCATCCTCGGCGTCGAGCTCGAGGAGCGCGCGACCGGCCAGCTGCAGCTGTCCGCCGGCTTTTCCAGCCTGGAGCGCTTCCTGGTCAATCTCTCGATCGAGCAGCGCAATTTCCGCGGCCTCGGCCAGCAGCTCCGCGCCGCAATCAACTATTCCAGCTATTCCAAGTCGCTGGAGCTCGGCTTCACCGAGCCCTATCTCTTCGATCGCAACATCGCGATCGGCTTCGATGTGTTCCGCCGCGACCTGAACAGCTTCAACTTCTTCGGCAGCGACCGCACCACCACCTATGAGCAGACCACGACCGGCGGCCAGATCCGTGCCGGCGTGCCGCTCACCGAGACGCTCTCACTGGCGCTGCGCTATGGCCTCTCCTATGACGAGATCGGCCTCAACCAGGGCCTCTATTATACCGATCCGGACGGCGCCGGGCCGCTGCCAGCGCAATGCGATCCCTTGCGCGCCGGCCGCTATCTCTGCGACGTGATCGGCAACCGGCTGAGCTCGACGCTCGGCTACTCCCTGGTCTGGGACACGCTGAACAACCGCATCCGGCCGAGCCGGGGCGCGCGCGTCGCGTTCAGCATGGACTTTGCCGGCCTCGGCGGCGACGTGCGCTATCTGCGCAGCCGCCTTTCCGCCGCGAAATACTGGACCGTGCTCGGCAACTTCGTCTTCTCGATCCAGGCCGAGGGCGGCTATATCCACAGCTTCGAAAATGGCGGGCCCGGCGTCGACCCGGTTCGGCTCACCGACCGCTTCTTCCTCGGCAATCCGCAGATTCGCGGCTTCGACATTCGCGGCGTCGGTCCACGCATCCAGCGTCTGCAATATACCGCCACCTTCCCGACCGACGATCCCAACACGCCCGCCAATGAGGGTGACGGCCCCGCGACCAATATCGCGCTCGACCAGGATCCCCAGAACATCACCGACGACGCGATCGGCGGCCGGGCTTATTATGTCGCCCGCGCCGAGCTCGAAATCCCGCTGGGTGCCGGCGTCCGCGAGCTTGGCCTGCGGCCGAGCATCTATGTCGACGCCGGCGCGGTGTTCGGGGTGCGCAGCCCGAACCTGCTCGACATCGATCCGAACAACCCGCTCGCGTTCAACGCCTGCACCGCCACGGCAGGCGGCGCGACCCGCCTCACCCGCGGCATCTGCGACATCAACACCGAAACGCTGACGCGCGGCGCCATCGCGCCGTTCCGGGAGCGCTTCCTCGGCGATTCGCCAAGCCCGCGCGTCTCGGTCGGCTTCGGAGTCAATTGGAACTCGCCCTTCGGGCCGTTCCGCATCGACATCGCACGGGCCCTGCTCCACGAGCCGGGCGACGACACCAAACTTTTCACGTTTAACGTAGGGACAGCATTCTGATGAAGACCAAGATCACTCTCGGCGCCGCGTTTGTCGCGCTCGCCGCCACCGCCCCGGCCGTCCTGCAGGCGCAGGCCCTGCCGGCGCCGGTCATCGCCATCGTCAACACCGACCAGATTTTCTCCACCTGCACGGCGTGCACCGCCGCGCAGGCGCAGATCCAGGCGCAGGCCACCGCGCTGCAACAGCGCGTGCAGGCGCTGCAGACGCAGATCCAGACGGAGGGCGCGGCGCTCGAGCCGCTGGTCGCGAACCAGACCCCCGAGCAGATTCGGGCCAATGCGGCGCTCGCCACCCGGATCCAGAATTTCCAGACCATGCAGCAGAATGCGGAGCGGGAGATCAGCCAGTCGCGCGACCGCGTCCAGCGCAACCTCAACTTCGTCCGCCAGCAGATCGGCCAGCGCATCCAGCCGGCGCTGCAGACCGTCGCTACGCAGCGCGGCGCCACCGTCGTGATCGATTCCAGCCAGGCGCTGATCTCTTCGCCCGCACTGGACATCACCGCGCCGGTGCTCGCGATCGTCAACCAGAACACCACCCCGCTGAACGTCAACGCCCCGCCGCCGCCGGCCACCCCGGCCCCGGCCGGCGTCCGTCCGGCCACGCCGACTCCGGCGCCGGCAACGCCGAACCGGCCGCGGCCCCAGGGCCGCTAATGGCCGACCAGGAAAGCGGAGCGGCGGCCGCCGCCACCGGCGTCCCGTTCGACGTCCGGCGGGTGATGGAATCCCTGCCGCACCGCTATCCGATGCTGCTCGTCGACCGCGTCGAGGAGATGGTGCTCGACCAGCGCATCGTCGCCGTGAAGGCGGTGACGATGAACGAGCTCTTCTTCCAGGGTCATTTCCCCGGGCGTCCGATCATGCCCGGGGTGATGATCATCGAGGCGCTCGCCCAGGCAGCGGGCGTGCTCGCGGTCGAGAGCCTCGGCCTCGCCCACTCGGGCAAGCTCGTCTATTTCATGTCGATCGAGAATGCGAAGTTCCGCTCGCCGGTCGAACCAGGCGTGCTGCTTCGCCTCGAATGCGACCTGATCCAGCGGCGCGGCCCGGTGTGGAAGTTCGGCGGCAAGGCCTATGTCGGCGACAAGCTCGCGACCCAGGCCGATTTCACCGCCATGATCGCGGACCCGCCTGCGTCAGCCTGAGCCTCGGCCCCGAACGGGCGCCCAGCGCCCGTTTGCCTTCTCGATCCCGAAAATCGCTGAGACATGAGGGCCGTCCAGGCCCGCCCCGGCGATACGCCCCTTGTTCATGACAAGGATGCGGTCGGCGTAACGCTGCGCCGCGTCCAGATCGTGGATCGCGACCAGCGCGCAGCGGTCCCGGCCGGCCAGCTCGGCACGAAGCAAATCCATCAGCCTGATCTGCCAGAGCGGGTCGAGATTGGCGGTGGGCTCGTCGAGCAGCAGCAATTTCGGCCGGGGCGCCAGCGCGCGGGCGATCAGCACCCGGCCGCGCTCGCCGGTCGAGAGCGTGTCGACCCGGCGGTCCAGAACCTCGTCCAGCTCCAGCCCGTCCACGCTTCCGCCGCCGCCCAAGGCGATCAGGTCGCGGGCGAGCAGAGGCCAGGGGAGATCGCGCGAGGCCGGGAGATAGGTGAAGGCACGTGGCCGTTCGGCCGGCCCCAGCGTGCGCGGGTCGACGCCGTCCAGCGAAACGCTGCCGCCCGTGCCCCCGATGCCCGCCAGCGCATGGAGCAGGCTGGTCTTGCCGCTGCCGTTCGGGCCGACCAGGCAGACCAGTTCCCCCGCGGCGACTTCGAGCGTGGCGTCGGCGAGGCGGCCAGGCAGCGACAGGCCGGAGGCGCGGAGCATCATGACGTCACCCGCCAGCGCATATGCGCGACCAGCCAGAGGAAGAAGGGCACCCCGATCAGGGCGGTCACCACACCGATCGGCAGCGTCCGCCCCAGCGGCGCGAGGCGCACGGCAAGATCCGCCGCGATCAGCAGCAAGGCCCCGATCATCGCCGCCGGCAGGATCGCCTTGCCCGGATGGCCGCGCACCAGCCGCCGCGCGAAGATCGGCGCGATCAGGCCGATGAAGCCGATCGCGCCGCAAATGGCCACGCAGGCGCCGACGCCCAGGGCGGTCAGGCAGACGATCTGCAGCCGGAGCCTGCGGACATTGTGGCCCAGCGACTGGGCGACCTCTTCGCCGAGCGCCAGCCGGTCGAGCGCCGGCGCGAGCCGGAGCAGCAGCAGGATGACGAGCAGGGCCGGAAGCGCGGCAAAGGCGGCCTGGTCGAGGCTGCGGTCGATCAGCGAGCCCATCAGCCAGTCATAGGCGTCGTAGAAAGCAAAGGGGGAGGGCGCCAAGGCGAGCGCCAGCGTGGTGAGCGCCCCCGCAAGCGCGCTGATCGCGAGTCCGGCCAGCAGCAAGGTCGCCGTTTCCGCTTTCGGTCCGGCCAAAGCCAGCAGGAGGAAGAGCGCCAGCAACGCTCCCGCCACCGACCCGATCGCCAGTGCCGCCGGCGCGGAAAGTCCGAAATAATAGGCCGTCACCACCGCGCCCAAGGCCGCGCCACTGGTCGTGCCGGTGAGATCGGGGGAGGCCAGGGGGTTCGCGAACAAGGCCTGCACCGCAGCACCCGACGCGCCGAGCGTCGCGCCATAAGCGAGCGCCAGCAAGGCGCGGGGCAGCCGCAGCTCGACGAGCACAGCACCGGCGACGTTCGGATCGGCCGCGAACAGGCTCCGCAACGGACCAAAGGGCAGCAGCATCGAAGCCCCGGTCATGAGCAGCAGCGCCAGCAGAAGCAGGAGACCGGTCCGCGCCTTCATTGCGCCACCTCCCGCCGCAGCCGTTCGATCTCCTCGATCAGAAGCGGCCCCATACAGGTCCAGCGCCGTCCGTCGGTCGGCAGCGTCCGGACGCTGGTCGCGTAGCGCGCCGCGGGATGGGCGAGCCAGCGCTGGCCGCTCGAATATTGCCCGGCCCGATAGTCGCTGCGCAGCAGCAAGGCCGGCGGGCTGGCGATCAGGGTTTCGAGGGGTACCCTGTCGCCTTGCAAGGGACGCTGGCGAAGGCCCGCCAGCGCCATCCACTGCGCTTCCAGCCCGGTCGCAGCCACCGTGCGCCCGCCGCCGCCAAGCCAGATCGCGTCCGTCCGCAGCGGCGGCCTGCTGCGGATCAAGGCATTCATCCGCTGCAGCACGGCGGCGCCCGCCTCGGGACGCCCGATCGCCGCCGCGAGCCGCCGGATATTCTCGCTTACGTCTCCCAGGGTCTGCGCGAACACCAGGTCGAGGGTCGGGATGCCGAGCCGCGCGGCGATGCCGAGCCGGTCGCGCGTTCCGCCTCCCATCGTCACGATCAGGTCCGGCCGCATCTCGACGACCGACAGCAGGCTGCCGTCATTGCGTGGGTAGCGGCTCGCCTCCCGCCAGAGCGGCGTCTCCGCCTCCTGCTGGGCGAGGTGGGTGACCGAAGCGACCTGCCCCGGTGCGGCGAGCAGCAGCAGCAGCTCGTCCGTGCAGAGATTGAGCGACGCCACCCGGCGCGGCGCGGCCGCCGCCGTTCCCGCGCCGGACAGCAGCGCAAGACTAGCGGCCAAGAGCGACGCGAAGACCCGCATAGACCGTCCGTCCGGGCGTGTTGTAGCCGACCACGTCCTGATAATTGGCGTCGAGCGCATTCTCCACCCGCGCATAGAGTTCGAGCTGCGGGATGATCCGATAGCCGACCCGAAGCGAACCAAGCACATAGTCCTGAAGCCGGACTAGGGCGGCCGGGAACTGGTCGAAATCCGTGTCCCGCCGCGCGCCGACATAGGCCAGGCTCGCGCCCCAGCTGAACCGATCGGCCTCCCCCCAGGCGGCTAAATTCGCCGTGCTGCGCGGCCGCCGGACCTCGCGCACCAGCGCGGTGCCGGCGCTGTTCGGCTGGCTGGAATCGAGCCAGGTATAATTGGCCTCGACGTTCAGCCAGTCGGCATGACGCCACGACGCCGACAGCTCGATGCCGTCGCGCTTGCTCCGTTCGTCCGCATTGGCGGTGCTGGAAAGGAAGGT
>JADMIO010996628.1_pt1 | contig 21128 bp, 21 predicted proteins | sample 8958161 | NCBI WGS metagenome assembly JADMIO01 (sample SAMN16585339, study PRJNA669376) | soil metagenome | isolation source: Crop rotation soil | place: USA: Cullars Rotation, Alabama | collected 2011
GCCGCGACTTCAAGTCACGTGAATTCCAAGCTTCGGATCCCACTGTGCTGGAAAGCTGGGCGTACCGTGGCAGCGGAATCCCCAACCGCTCGAACAGCTGCTTCTCGGCGAGGCGGTCCTGGGCCGTCGCCAGGGCCAGGGTCGGCGGAAAGACCGGCAGACGCTCTCCGAGGATGCGGGCGGCCTCATCCGGCACATTCTCGAACTCGTACGTCGCCACGTCCAGGCCCTCGGCAAAACGCACCAGGGCATCAGCATCGTCGTAGGCGCCGAGCTGAAGCTCGGCGAGGTGGCCGGCGCCTGACTCAGCCGAAGGATCGAGGAATCGAAACCGTAGCCCGAGCGGATACCCCGCCAGCGCCAGCATTCTGCCGAGCTGGCCGCCGCCGAGCACCCCGACGATCACGCGCTCGGAGCCTCACGTGGGTCCGGATACGCCATCACGGCCGCCGTCAGGTCGGCGCGATACTGGCGCAGCGCCTCCCGGTACTCCGGGTACTTCACCCCGAGGATGCCGGCCGCCAGCAGCGCCGCGTTGATCGCGCCCGCCCGCCCGATCGCCAGCGTTCCGACTGCGATCCCGCCCGGCATCTGAACGATCGAGAGCAGCGAGTCCATCCCCTTGAGCGCGTGCGACTCGACGGGCACGCCAAGGACCGGCAGCACGCTGTACGATGCCGCCATGCCCGGCAGGTGCGCCGCGCCGCCGGCCCCGGCGATGATGACCTGGAGGCCCCTGGCTTCAGCCGTCGTGGCGTACTCGCGCAGCTGCTCGGGGGTCCGGTGAACTGAAGCCACGCGCACCTCGTACGGCACGCCGAGCGTGTCGAGCGTCTCGGCGGCGTGCCGCATCGTCTCCCAGTCGGAGCGCGAGCCCATGATGATCCCGACCAGCGGGAGAGCCGATTCTTGCATGCCGCGAGTGTACCACCCGGCGCGGGCCAGCCAGCCCCCGGGGCCGCCTCAACTCCGGTACACTTCGGGCGCACCTGGCGCGCCCGGATCGAGCATGGCCGGAGGGAAGACGTGACCAACGTCCTGGTCGTGGGGAACGGCGCCCGCGAGCACGCGCTCTGCCACGCGCTGCGCCGCTCGCCAGGGCTCAGCTCGCTGCGCTGCACGCCCGGCAACGCCGGCACTGCCGCGCTCGCCGAGAACGTCCCGTCCCGCCTTGACGACGTCGAGCAGGTGCTGAAGGTCGCGCGCGATCGGCAGACCGACCTGGTCGTGGTCGGCCCGGAGGCGCCGCTGGCGGCCGGCCTGGCTGATGGCCTCCGCGAATTCGGCATCCCGACCTTCGGGCCGAGCGCCGCCGCCGCCCGGATCGAGGCCAGTAAGGCCTGGGCGAAGGAGTTGATGCGCGGCATCGGCGTGCCGACCGCGCGCGCCACGATCGTCACCAGCCAGGCCGAGGCCCGTAAGGCCGTCGAGCAGGTCGGCTATCCGGCCGTCATCAAGGCCGATGGGCTCGCGGCCGGCAAGGGCGTCACCGTGGCCGCCAACGCCGCCGAGGCCGAGGCCGCCCTCGAAGACCTGTTTCAGCGACGCTCGCTCGGCTCGGCCGCCGATATCGTGGTCGTCGAGGAGTGCCTGACCGGCCCCGAGTTGTCGGTGCTGGCGCTCTGCGACGGCGAGCGGATCGCCGTGCTCCCGCCGGCCCGCGACTACAAGGCCGCGTACGCGGGCGGACTCGGCCCGAACACCGGCGGCATGGGTGCTTACACTCGCCCGAGCTTCGCGACGCCCGGCCTGCTCGCCCGCGTCCGACTGGAGATCCTGGAGCCGACCGTCCGGGAGCTGGCGCGTCGTGGTTCGCCGTTTATCGGCGTGCTTTACGCGGGCTTGATGGTTACATCATCTGGCCCGAAGGTGATCGAGTTCAACTGCCGGTTCGGCGATCCGGAGACCCAGGTCGTGCTGCCGCTGTTGGAGTCTGATCTCCTCGAAGCGCTGCGCTCCGTGGCGGACGGCAACCTCGATCCTGACTCGTTGCGCTGGTCCGATGATGCGCTCTGTGGTGTCGTGGTGGCCTCCGGGGGCTACCCGCTAGCCTACTCGACGGGCCACCCGATCTCCGGGCTTGACGCGGTCCCGCCGGAGGCGCTGGTCTTCCACGCCGGCACTCGGCAGCGTGACGACGGCGCCGTCGTCACGGACGGCGGACGGGTGCTGACGGTGGTCGGGCGCGGCGGGACGCTGGCCGAGGCGCGCGAGCGGGCGCACGCCAGTGCCGCCCTGATCTCCTTCGAGGGCGCGCAGTTTCGGAGCGACATCGGCGACGAGGACGTCCCGAAGTGAGACCGAGCCTGTTCGCACTCGTCCCTGAAGTGGCGGCGACTACCGAGCACGGCGTAGTACGGGGGCTCGTCCCCCGCCCGCCAGTGACGCGCGCGGGCGGGGGACAAGCCCCTGCGCTACGGGATCGAGCCGCCGGAGACGGCTTCTAGTCAGATGGAGGATTCGTGGCGGTGACGACAGCGGCGGCGCAGGCATCAGGAAAGACGGGTCGGCGCTGGCTGGCGCGCGTGCAGGTTTCGCTCAAGCCGGTGGTGAACGATCCGGCCGGTATCAGCATCTCCGAGGCGCTCCATCACCTCGGATTCGACGGCGTCGACCGTGTCAGGGCCGGCAAATACTTCGAGATCGAGCTGCGGGCGCCGGACAAGGCCGCCGCCGAAGCCGCCGCCGACGCGATGTGCCGCCAGCTCCTGGCGAACCCGGTGGTGGAGGAGTACGTGGTCACGGTCGGGCGCCCGCGCCGCCGAGGCTAACACCCTAACTTGCAGGCTTTCGCCTCGATACAAAAACCTTATACCTGAGCTGGGAATAGGGGGTGCTGGCGGGCTGTTGCGCTCGGACAGCCGGAGTTGTCGACGTCACCGGGCGGCCGCGTCGGGTGGCCGTGCCGTCGGAAAGCGAGGCGTCGCATGATGCTCGACCACGTCCCCACCATCGATATCGCGAAGATTGCGGCCTACCCGCATGATCTCGCGGAGACGCTGAGCCGGGCGTTGGGCTGGTACACGCCCGACGAAGTCGCCGCCCTCTTGAATCGGTCGTCGTGCAGCTGCCCGCCCGCCGTCGACACTTCTCGTGGACGCGCGATCCTGGCCTGCGCCACCCAGCCGTCAGAATGGGTGGGCCGCCTGGATCACGGCACGGAGTGGCGACTCGGCCTCCGCCTCTACTACCGGCTCCCGACGATCGTCTCCTGGTACCTGGCCGGACTGACTCCTGACGAGGTTGGAGCGCGGATCAGCATGTTCGGCGGCTCGGCATCGGCGGTGCGCGCCCTCGAAGCCGCCGCCCGTTGCATCGCCAATCGCCTCAACGACCGGAGCCTGCCGCCGGTACGTGGCGGCGTCTGACCGCCTCAGCGGATCCGGACCCGCCCGTCCTCGACCGTCAAACGGCCCTCGGCGAACAGGCGCACCGCCTCCGGCAACGCCTTGTGCTCCTCGGCCACGATCCGCGCCGAGAGGCTCTCGACCGTGTCATCCTCAAGGACCGGCACCGGGCGCTGCACCACGATCGGGCCGGCGTCCAGGTCGTCCGTGACAAAGTGGACGGTGCAGCCGGTGACCTTGACGCCGGCCGCCAGAGCCTCTGCCTGGGCGTGCAGCGTCTGCCCAAACGCCGGCAACAGCGACGGGTGGACGTTCAGCATCCGACCTCGCAGCTCCGCCACGATCTCGGGCCGCAGGATCTCGTCGAAGCCGGCGCAGACAACGAGGTCCACGTCGGCGGACTGAACTGCCGCGAGGATGCGCTGCTGCCGTTCGACGCGCTTCGGGTGCTCCTTGCGGTCGGCGATCACCGTCGGGATGGCGTGCGAGTGGGCGTGCACAAGGCCGGCCGCCGCTGCCCGGTTCGACACCACCAGCGCGATCTCGGCCGGCACGTCGCCGCGCTCTATTGCGTCAATCAGTGCCAGCAGGTTGGAGCCGCGCCCGGAGATCAGGACCGCGATGCGGGCGAGCGGGGCCGGCGACGAGCTCACGGGGCGCCGAGCAGGTGGACGCGCGGGCCGTCGCCCGTCGCTTCGGTGATCCGGCCGACCGGCAGCGCGTCTGGAGTCAGGCGGCGCACCGTCTCGGCGTCCGCCTCCGAAGTCACGAAGACCCAGCCCAGCCCGAGGTTGAACACCCGCGTCATCTCCGCGAAGTCGATCCCCCCGTGGCGCTCGATCAGGTCGAAGATCGGCGGGACGTGCCAGGCGCCCCATTGCAGCTCGACACTCACGCCGGCCGGCAGCATCCTCGGGATGTTCCCCTCGAAACCGCCGCCCGTGATGTGCGCCATCCCACGTACGACGCCCTCGGCCAGCAGCGGGCGCATCGCCGGAAGGTACGAGCGGTGCGTCGCCAGCAGCGCCTCGCCAACCGTGCCTGTCAGGCCGGGGTAGCCGTCCTGGAGCGGGAAGTCGGCCAGCACCTTGCGCGCCAGGGTGTAGCCGTTGGTGTGGAGCCCGGTCGATTCCAGGCCCCAGACGAGGTCGCCGGCCTTGATCCGCGAGCCGTCAACGATCCGGTCCCGCTCGACGATCCCGACGATGAACCCCGCGATGTCGTAGTCGTCGGCAGTGTAGACGTCGGGCATCTCGGCCGTCTCGCCGCCGACCAGCGCGCAGCCGTTCGCCTGGCACTCGGCGGCGATCCCCTCGACAATCGAGGCCAGCCGCTCGGGGACCAGCTTGCCCATCGCGACGTAATCGAGGAAGAAGAGGGGCGTCGCGCCCGAGGTCAGGATGTCGTCCACGCAGTGCGCGACGAGGTCACGGCCGATGGTGTCGTGGCGGTCTAGCGCGATGGCGACCTTCAGCTTCGTCCCGACGCCGTCCGTGCTGCTGACCAGGACCGGGTCCTTGAGGCTGTTCCCGAGCGCCACCAGGCCGCTGAACGCCCCGAGGTCGCCGAGGACGCGAGGGCCGTTGCTGCCGCCGGCAGCTGCGAGGCCGCCCCAGGTGGCGCGCACGGCCGGCTTGATTAGATCGACGGCGCGCTCGCCCGCGACGATGTCGACGCCGGCCTGGGCGTACGCCGACGCCCGAGGTAAGTTGCCGCTCACGACCGCTCCAGCACGAATTTGCCCTGACCCTGCTCGATCGGGAGGGGGTAGCGGCCGTGGAAACAGGCGTTGCAGAGGGCGCTCTCGGGGACGCCAATCGCCTCCACTAGCCCCTCGATGCTCAGGTAGCCCAGGCTGTCGGCGCCGATGAAGTCCCGGATCTGGGGGATCGTCATGTTGGCGGCGATCAGCTCCTCTTGGGTGGCGGTGTCCACCCCGAGGTAGCACGGCCAGAGCATCGGCGGCGACGAGATCCGCATGTGGACCTCGCGAGCGCCGGCTTTGCGGAGCTGCGCGACCACCCTCGGCGTTGTCGTCCCGCGCACGATGCTGTCGTCCACCACCACGACCCGCTTGCCGCGCAGTACCTCGGGCAGCGGGTTCAGCTTGAGCGCGACGCTGCCGCTGCGCTGGCCCTGACTTGGCTGGATGAACGTCCGCCCGATGTACCGGTTCTTGACGAACCCCTCGCGGATCGGGATACCCGATGCCGAGGCGTACCCCATCGCGGCCGGAACGCCGGCGTCCGGCACAGCGATCACGATGTCGGCCTCAATCGGGTGCTCGCGCGCCAGGATCTCGCCCATCCGCTCGCGGACGCTGTAGACCAGCTTGCCGTCGACGATGCTGTCCGGCCGCGCGAAGTAGATGTGCTCGAACGAGCACGACGCCCGCTGCGGGAACCCGAGCATCGGCAGCGTGACCGCTTTGCCGTACCGCTCGCCGGCGGCCGTCGCGTCTGGCGCAGTCGCGAAGCGCTCGGTGTGGACGCCCAGTTCGTCGATCTTCAGCAGCTCGCCGGGGTCGATCTCGCGGATGAACTGCGCGCCGATGGTGTCCAGCGCGCAGCTCTCGGAGGCGATGACCCAGCCGCCGTTCTCGGTCCGCCCGAGGCAGAGCGGCCTGATCCCGAGCGGGTCGCGCACGGCGTACATGGCGTCGCTGGTTAGGAGCGTCAGGCAGAAGGCGCCGCTCAGGCGTGGCAGGGTGTTCCGGATGCGCTCGAGCCAGGTATCGCCCTCGGCGTGGGCGCAGAGGTGGCCCAGGATCTCAGAATCGGTGGTGGAGTTCGGGGTGATCCCCAGTTCCTCCATCTCGGCCTGGAGCGTGGCCGTGTTGGTCAGGTTGCCGTTGTGCCCGAGCGCCAGCGATCCGAGGTCGCTCTGCACGACCAGCGGCTGGGCGTTCTCGACCCGGCTCGATCCCGTGGTGGAGTAGCGCGTGTGCCCGATCGCCGCGAAGCTGCCGCCGCCGAGCCGGTTGAGATCCTGCTCGTCAAAGACCTGGCTGACGAGGCCCATGCTGGTACGCACGTGAAGGTCCGTGCCGTCCGTGGTGGCGATGCCGGCGCTCTCCTGGCCCCGGTGCTGGAGCGCGAACAGCCCGAAATACGCCAGTCTAGCTACGTCCTCGGTCGGCGCATAGACTCCGATGACCCCGCACGCCTCGCGCAAGCCGGTCGGTTTCTCCACTTCCGCAAACTCGCTAGAAGGGGGTATTCCAGGCACGGGCAAGCTCCTTTACGGGTACGGAGAGATCGTCTGACCAGGAGAGCGTGTCGCCGCCGACAACGCCAAGCTGTGAGAGTCCGATGCGCGCGATTGGCGAGTCCTCGCCAGGACTGACCGAAATGACGTACTGCGTGTACAACGCCGCCAGCTCCGCCCAGGAGCCCGGCGCAACCGAGAAAACGAACCGCGACTGACCCTCGCCGAACAGCGCCAGGTCGAGCCGGCCGGACTGGTCGATGGCCTCGGCCTCGTCGCGAAGCTCCGAGAGAATTGTGGGCTTGCCCTGGAAGCCGAGACCGCCCGCGATGCAGCATTCCGCGATGGCGACGGCGATCCCGCCCTCCGAGCAATCGTGCGCCGAGCGCAGCAGGCCGCGCCGGGCTGCCTCCCGCACGAACGTCTGCACGGCGCGCTCCACGTCCAGGTCCAGCGGCGGCGGCGGCCCCAGCTCGTCGGCGCGGTTGAGGCGGTGCGCCAGGTACTCCGAGCAGCCGGCACCGGCGCCTATCGGCCCGATCAGGTAGACTTCGTCGCCCTCGGCCACGAAGCCGCTGACCGGGATCTTCGAGCGGTCCTCGATCAGCCCGACCATGCCGACAATCGGCGACGGCTTGACCGCCACGCCGTTGCTCTCGTTGTAGAGGCTCACGTTGCCGGAGACGATCGGCACGTTCAGTGCCCGACACGCCTCGCCGAGCCCGTCGATCGCTTCGGAGAGCTCCCAGTAGACCTCGGCCTTTTCCGGATTGCCGAAGTTCAGACAGTCCGTAACGGCGATCGGCTCGGCGCCGCGACACGCCAGGTTGCGCGCCGCCTCGGCGACGGCGATGGCCGCCCCTCGGCGCGGATCGGCGTAGACGTAGCGCGGGTTGCAGTCGGTGGTCAGGGCCAGCGCCTTGTTCGTGCCCCTGATCCGGACCACGCCCGAGCCAAGCCCCGGCTCCACGACGGTATCCGCCCGGACGGTGTGATCGTAGGTCTGGAAGACCGGCCGCCGACTGCGGATGTTCGGCGCGGCCAGCAGCGCCAGCAGCACCGCGTTGTAGTCGGTCGGCTCGGGCGGCAGCTCCGGCATCGTCGGGGCCGGGCGGGCAACGCCCTCGCGGGTGTAGGTCGGCACCTCGTCGGTCAGCAGCGGGATCGGCAGCCGCGCCACCTCGACGCCGTTGTCCAGCACCGCGAAGTCGTCGTCGTCGGTGATCTCGCCGGCCAGGTCGGAGTGCAGTTCCCAGCGCGCGAAGTGCTCGGTGACCTCCGCGACGGCCGCCGGCGGCACCACCAGCAGCATCCGCTCCTGGCTCTCGGAGAGCATCATCTCGTACGGCGTCATGCCGGTCTCGCGTCGGCTGACCTTGCCCACGTCCAGGCGCATCCCGCGACCACCGCGTGCCGCCACCTCGACGCTGGACGAGGTCAGCCCGGCCGCCCCGAGGTCTTGCATCGCGCTGATGACGCCCTTCGGCAGCAGCGCCAGGCACGCCTCCAGCAACAGCTTCTCCAGGAACGGGTTGCCGACCTGGACGTTCGGGCGGCTCGCCTCGCGGTCGTCGGCCAGCTCCGCCGAGGCGAACGTCGCCCCGTGGATGCCGTCGCGCCCGGTCGGCGCGCCGACGATCAGCACCACGTCGCCCGGATCGCCGGCCTTCGCCAGCGTCAGCCGCTCCCGCTCCACGATCCCGACGCACATCGCGTTGACCAGCGGGTTCTCGGCGAAGCTCGGGTCAAAGTAGATCTCGCCGCCGACGGTCGGGACACCGATGCAATTGCCGTAGTGGCCGATCCCCGCCACGACGCCGTTGAATAAGTACCGATTCCGTCCCTCGCTCGGCGGCCCAAACCGAAGCGAGTCGAGCAGCGCCACGGGCCGCGCGCCCATCGTGAAGATGTCTCGAAGGATGCCGCCGACGCCGGTCGCGGCGCCCTGGAACGGCTCGACGGCGCTCGGGTGGTTGTGCGACTCCATCTTGAGGACGGCCAGCAGCCCATCTCCCAGGTCGACGGCGCCGGCGTTCTCGCCGGGCCCCTGCACAACCCTCGGGCCGGTCGTCGGGAGGCGGCGGAGCAGCGGGCGGGAGTTCTTGTACCCGCAGTGCTCGCTCCACATCGCCGAGAGGATGCCGACCTCGACGTGGTTCGGCACTCGCCCAAGGCTCTCGACGATGCTGGTGTACTCGGCGTCGGTCAGGTCCGAGGTGGGGGACTGGACCATCTCGCGCTCGACGGACGTCATCGGGCGTTCGATCCCGCGCTCGTCGCCGTCACGGCGATCGGCTCTTTCAGCGCTCCGATGCTGACCAGCGCTCTCAGGAGCGGCAGCCCGTCCTGCGACGGCAGCTCATCCTCGGCGGCGCGCTCCGGGTGCGGCATCAGCCCGACGACGTTGCCGCCCTCGCTCATGATCCCGGCGACGTTCGCCTGCGAGCCGTTCGGGTTAGCAAGGTCGGTGATCGAGCCGTCAGGGTCGCAGTAGCGGAAGATGATCCGCCCGTCCCGTTCGAGCGCGTCGAGCGTCTCGGGCGGCGCGGTGTAGCGGCCCTCGCCATGCGCGATCGGCAATTTGAGGACGGTGCCGGTTGCGACGCCATGCGTCAGCGGGGATGGCCTCCCCTCGACTCGGCAGTGGACCCGGCGGCTTGCGAACGCGCCGCCGGCGTTCGGCAGGAGCGCACCTGGCAGAAGCCCGGCCTCGCACAAGACCTGGAACCCGTTGCAGATCCCCACGACGATCCGGTCCTGCCGCGCCAGCTCCGCCACGGTCTTCATGACCGGCGAGAACCGCGCGATGGCGCCTGCTCGGAGGTGGTCGCCGTACGAGAAGCCGCCCGGAAGGATGATGGCGTCGAAGCGACTCAGCTCGGTGTCGGCGTGCCAGATGGGCTCGATGTCCTGGCCCAGCACGTCGCCAAGCACGTAACGCGTTTCCTCGTCGCAATTGGTCCCGGGGAAGACGACGACCGCGATGCGCATGCGGCTCCTGTTGCGAAGGTCCCGATCGCCTGCCAGCCTGCCGATCCCGTTGAACGGTGCTCCAGACGACCGGCTGCGCTGCCTACGCCCACAGTATACCGGTGGGAGCACGATTCCCTCGCTACAGCGGCGTTTCAGCCCGGCCGATCACGATTCTGGCGTCAAGAGCTCTTGCCAGGTGTTGACGGTCAGCAGTCGGTGGAGGAGCTGCTCCAGCGCCGCAACATCCTCGACTCCGCCGAGTGCCGTCGCCGTATTCTCGTCCGGCGCCCCAAACTTGTCGGTACCCAGGTCGAGTAAAATCCGCCGCGTCTGGGATAGGCGCTCCACTGCCCGTCCTATTCGTTCGATCGCGCGACAGACGGGCGTGTCGCGGAGCTCAGCTAGTACAGACTGGCGGAAATAGCTGCATAGTCTGTCGGTGAGAGCCTTGCCTTGATAGGTCCACTTGAAGGGTTTGGCCATCGTCTGGTTGTAGTAGTCGATGAAGGCCAGGACGCGCGTCGTGAGATTGTCGATGGACGTGAAGCTGGCACGTTGGAGGAGCTTGCGGGTCAGGATGGAGAGCCAGATCTCGATCTGGTTCATCCAGGAAGCGTGCTTGGGCGTGTAGTGGAAGACGATGCGGTGCGTCGGGTCGTTCAGGAAGGCGGCGCGGGTGGCCTGGGAGCGGAGGATGCCCGACTCGCCCTTGACGCCGAGGTCGTCGGTGAGCCCGGACACCTGAGCGACCCACGCGACCAGCGAGGCGGACTGGTGGGTGTTCAGGTTGTCGGTGACGACGTGCCAGCGTGAGGCGGTCGGGTCGGTCGCGACCACGCCCTGGAGGTGGGCCAGGAAGTCGGCCTCCGTCCGTGTCGGGCCGACGGACGGGGCGATGACCCGGCCGCTGACGACGTCGCGCGAGAGGATGAAGGCGCGGGTGCCGTGGCGGATGTACTCGAACTCGCGCCGCTCCCCCTTTCCGGGGGCAAGCGGCAAGCCGGGATGCTTGCGTTCGAGGGCCTGGACCCCGGTCATCTCGTCGGTGCTGATCGTGCGTTCACCCTTCGCAGCCCGGGCCGTCGCGTCGTGGTAGACCGCATTGATCGCGGCCACCTTCGGCCACAGCTCCGCGTCGGGTACCGGGGTCAGCCAGTAGCGAATGAGGTGGGGCTGGAGGGCGCCCGATTTTAAGGATGCGCGCCGCGTGGCGCGGCGAGATCTGCTCGACGATGCCCCGCTTCATGACTTCCGCCGCCACCTCCCGACCGGTCCACTGGCTGATCGGCCGCTCCGAGTCGGCAGGCGTCTCGCACGCCAGGGCGACGATGCGGCACACCTGATCGGCGGTGATCCGCGACGGTGTCCCAGACCGTGGAGCGTCGGCCAACCGTTCCTCCGCGTTCAGGTTCTCGAAGGGGACCGCCTGCAAGCCAAGCCAGCGACGTCGCCAGTAGCGCACCGTGTTGATCATCGTCCCGAGCTGTGCCGCGATCGTGCTCTGGTTCACGCCGTCGGCTGCGGCCAGGACGATCCGACCGCGCAGCGCCAGTTGCTGCCCGGCCGTGTGGCGACGCACCAGCGTCTCCAGTGCCAGCCGCTCCTCGCCGGTCAACTCGAGCGCCGGTAGCTCCGGTCCCGGCATCCGCCCCTCCCTCCGGACGCCTTCCTCCACCAGCGCCCTGACCCCAGCACTATCGTACTGTCAAGTCAGTTCGGCCGACATGTACTAGTGGGTCACGCCGCAGCTAGTTGAGGATGAGCGAAGGTGGCCGGGGAGCCACCCAGGCGCCGTTGTCTGGCGCGCTGGCGGCGTTCGAAGCGCTTGCCGTGCCAGACGAAAGGAGTGGGGTTGGCATTCCAGCCGGCGACGGTGTCGTCGAGCCAGGCGATCAGGTCGTCCTGGGACTGAGGATGGTGGCCCTCAAGGGCCCGACGGACGAGAATCCGCTGGACGGACTCAGCCATGTTGAGCCAGGAGCCGCTGAGGGGGGTGTAGAGCGGCATGACGCCGTGCTGGAAGAGCCAATGGACGATCGACCAACTCAGGTGGCCGGCCAGGTTGTCCCAGATCAGGAGGAGCCGCAAGGGCGGCAATGGGTCGCGCGGCTCGTGGCCCAACCAGGTCGCCCATCGCGCCAGGGGTGGCCGCTCGTCCTCGGCGAGAGTCAGGGTCGGGAGGCTTGCCAGCACTTCGGTCAGTTCGACCTGGAGCCAGGGGTGCAGCACCGCGTTCGGCGCGTTCGTGACGCCCTTCGCCCGCACCTCGCCGGTGGTCGGGCGGAACAGGGTCAGCAGCTTGGCCGTCCCGCCACGGATGTACTCATGCGGGCGGAGCGCTGGCTTGCCGACCGGCGCCCAGGTTGTCCCAGGCTGCGGGATGGCTTGGTACGGACCGGCCTCGTCCTGGCACCAGACGGGCAGACCGGCTGCCTCGGCTAGGCGGTACGCCAGGTCGATGGCCCCCTTTTTTCTGCCGTCTGCGGATCGACCACCTGTACCACCCCAGCCTTGCGCTTACGCTGCGCCGTCCCCGTCGGACACCACGTCCGCGTCCGCTGATACGAACTGCCGGCGTCGCGTAGCACTCGCCGAATCGTCGTGGCGCCGACCCGCGGGAGCCCTTCCCGGCGCACCGTCCGCTCCAGCGTGCTCAGCGACCATGTGGCCGTCCCATCGACCTTCCGGTCCGGAGCCCGCTGGGCCGTCGCCACGATCCGGGCACGGGCGACGGCGTCGTACGTCGGCCGCCGACCTCGCCCAGCCGCGATCTCCAGTGCCGCCAACCCGACCCGATTGAACCGCCGCACCAGATAGGTGACCGCTTGCGGACTCTGATATCCGGCCGCTTGCGCCGCTGCGGAGAACGAACGCCTGCCTGCCACCGCCAGCAGCGCCGTCGCCCGTTTCACCCGATCCACTCGCTCGCTGCTCGCCTTGACGATCCTCTTCATCTCGCGCTGCTCCGCGATCGTCAGCGGTCGCAAGCGCTCCTTCTGCATGGTGGCCATGTCCCCGTGCTCCCACCACACAGTATCGCTCGCTTTCGTCAACCTCAGCGATATCTGACGTGACCCACTAGATCTTGGATCATCGCCTGTACCTCCTCCTCATCATACTTGAGGCTCAACAGGTGCAGGAGGACATTCCGCAACTCGCTCGCCGTCGACGGCCCGTCTCTCGCTGGAATCGCTCGTAGGCTTGCCTGGTCACATCTGCAACCAGGGCCCGATCGACTGATGCGACCGGCGCCAGCGGCGAGACCCCGATGCCAGCGTTCAGCAGTTCTGCAGCCGGCCGCTCCCAAAGGCGAATCACCTGGTACGTGAACGTAGCACTCGTCGGGCCGGAGGCGTCCTGCGGGATATGCACGCCGGTCAACTCGGGACCGTTGGCCTCCGGACGCAGGAGCACGACCGTCGTCTCCACCCGTCCCTCGTACTTGTACTTCAGGAGTCCGAAGTACTGGAACAGGCGTTCGGGTAAACGCGGATCGCGGTTCGCCTGAATCTCGATGTGGGCGATCCGTGGGACCGGACCGTTGATCCGCAGGAGCTTGTCGACCTCGGCCAGGACCGTTCCGATGTCTGTCTCTAGCGACTCGACCGGACCATCAGCCGGCAGCCCGATCCAGTCGAGCCACCCGTGCGGATCCAGCTCGATCAGGTAGCTGACCGAGACGTCGTACGGCCGTGGCCCTGCTCCCTCTTACACGGACCAGAGCATACCAACCCACTCTACGATTGCATCCAGAGCAACCGCATAGGTGACCGTTGCAGCCGGACAAACTGGTCATGCGTTTGGTGTGCCGAGACCCTGGCTGCTACGATGCGCCGCATCGATCGCAGTGACGGCGCCATGGTGGCGTCGGAGCGGACCACGGGTCCACACGCACTCCATGACGGAGGCATGCAATGACGCACCCCGATCGGAAGATCACCCGGCGCCGGTACCTCGGTCTCAGCCTGGGACTGATGAGCGCCGGCCCCGACGGCCGCGCCCGCGAAGCCCGCCGAGCCGGCCAAACCGGCCGAGGCTGCGAAGCCCGCTGAGAGCAAGCCGGCCGCACCGGCCGCCGCGCCAGCTGCCACCACCGCACCGGCCGCCCAGGCCGCGCCCGCCAAGGTCGATCCGGCTAAGCCATCGGACGCCGCCTTCGACTGGATGCAGTTCAAGGGCCAGTCGATCAACGTCCAGTTCAACAAGCACCCGCACAACACCGTGATCGAGGAGAACATCCCCGATTTCACCAAGCTGACCGGCATCACCGTCAACTTCGAGGACCTGCCGGAGCTCCAGGGGCGCCAGAAGCTGGTGGTCGAGTTCGCGGGCGGCGGCGGCAACATCGATGCTTTCAACGCCAGTTACCACGTCGAGAAGATCGCCTTCTCCAAGAGCGGCTGGTTCCTGCCCCTCAACGACATGATCGCCGACAAGAAGTTGCTGAGCCCCGAGTGGGACTGGAACGACGTCCCCGAGCCCGGCAAGAAGGAAGTCACCGTCGACGGCAAGATCATGGGCATCCCGTCGTTCGTCGACGTCAGCATCATGGCGTACCGCAAGGACCTCTTCGAGGCGAAGGGGCTCAAGCCGCCTGCCGACCACACCGAGCTGGAGGCCGCCATCAAGGCGCTCCACAACCCATCAGGCGGGGTGTACGGCTTCTGCGCGCGCGGGCTCAAGAACGCCAACATGACCCAGTGGCCCTGCCAGTTCCTGAACTGGGGCGGCAAGTACATCGAGAACGGCAAGGCGATGCTGGATACGCCGGCCGGCGAGGGCTCGCTCGACTTCTACACGCGGATGAACCGCGAGTACGGCGTGCCGGGCGTCGTCAACTTCAACTGGTCTGAGGTGACCGCCGCCTTCCTCCAGGGACAGGTTGCGATCATGGAGGACGGGATCAACTTCCTGAGCCAGTACGAGGACGAGACGAAGTCCAAGGTGAAGGGCAAGGTCGGGTACATGCTGGTCCCGAAGGGGCCGGGCGGCCAGATCCCGCCCACCTACACCCCGGGCTTCGCGGTCAGCGCCAAGTCGAAGAAGCCCGGCCCCGCGTTCCTTTTCTCGCAGTGGGCGACCGGCAAGACGATGGGCATCAAGTCCCAGATCGCCGGCGTCGGCGTGGCGCGCCTCTCGACCTGGGATGATCCCGCCGTCAAGGCCGCCCAGAAGATGCCGAAGGACTGGGTCGACGCGTTCATCCAGGGCAACAAGATCGGCTCGCCGGGTCTCCCGTCGATCGGGGCCGTTACCGAGTACCGCGACACGGTCGGCGAGCTGTTCCAGGGCGCCATCGAGAGCGGCGACGTCAAGGGCACGATCAAGAAGGCGAACGAGGCGTTCCAGGCGATCCTGGACAAAGAGAAGTAGATCCGGCACGACCAGCTGTTGGGCCGGACCCGGCCCGCGGGTGAGGCAAGCCTCACCCCTACCGGTAGGGGCGTCGCTTGCGGCGCCCGACCAGTTCCACCCTGTTACGGATCTCTCGGGCGAGGTCAAGATGGCTGAACCCTCTATCGCCGAAGCACACGTCGCCGCGCAGCACGCTGATGCCAGCTCACACGGTCTGTCGGCGTGGCTGGAGCGGCGCGCGTCGTTCGTGCTGCCGTTCCCGGCCGTGGCGACGGTCGCCGTGATGCTGGCGTTTCCCCTGGTCTACACCCTCTACATGAGCATGCAGGACTGGACGATTGCCAGCACGGCCGATCCGAAGTTCGTGTTCCTGGACAACTACGTCACCCTCTTCACCACCGACACCCGCTTCAAGAACTCGATCTTCGTGACGTTCTACTTCACCTTGCTCGGCGTCACGGTCCAGACGTTCCTCGGCGTCACGCTGGCGCTGCTGTTCAATCGCCAGTTCTGGGGGCGCGGTCTGCTGCGAACCCTCGCGATCCTGCCGATGGTCGCCACGCCCGTCGCCATCGCCCTGATCTTCGTGCTGATGTTCCACTCGACGCTCGGCGTGCTGAACTATTTCCTGACCGTCGTCGGGCTGCCGCCCTGGTCGTGGACCTACTCGTCAGGCACGGTGATCCCGGCCCTGGTGATCGTGGACACCTGGCAGTGGACGCCGCTGATCATGCTGATCACCCTGGCCGGCCTGGCTGCCCTCCCTGGCGAGCCGTACGAGGCGGCGATGATCGACGGCGCCAGCAAGCCCCAGATGCTCTGGCTGATCACCCTGCCGCTCCTTCGCCCGACGATCGTGACAGCTGCCCTCTTCCGCCTGATCGACTCGCTCAAGACGTTCGACATCATCTTCGTGATGACCCAGGGCGGACCCGGCAATGCCTCGGACACCATCAACCTCTATTTGTTCAACACGGCGTTCGCCTACTTTCACATGGGCATGGCCTCGTCGATGGTCGTGATCTTCTTCGGGATCGTCCTCGGCGTCGCGATCCTGGCCGTGCGGATCAGGAGGGCGACGTGGATCTGAGCGTCGGAGGGTCAACGTGGCACTAGTCAAGAAGCATTGGGAGGGGGCGGCCTACACCCTCCTGATGCTGATCCTGATGGCGCCGATGGCGTTCGTCTTCTTCTGGATGGTCTCGCTCTCCTTCCGCACCAACGTCGAAGCCACCGCGTCGCCTCCCGTCTTCATCCCGCGCAACCCGACCTTGATGGGCTACCAGTTCGTCTTCAACAACCCGTCCAATCCGTTCTTCAAGTACCTGCTGAATAGCACGATCGTGGCGCTCGGCTGCACCGTGATCGGGCTGTTGATCGGGGTGCCGGCCGCGTTCAGCATCGCCCGCTGGAAGCAGAACGGCCTGGCGCTCGGCATCCTGTTGGCGCGGATCACCCCCGGCCTCAGCTTCCTGGTGCCGTGGTTCATCACGTTCCGCTGGTTCGGGCTGATCGACACGCACGTTGCGCTGATCGTCAGTCACTTGATCGTCGGGCTGCCGATCATCGTCTGGGTGATGATCGGATTCTTCGAGGATCTGCCGTCGGAGCTGGTCGACGCCGCCCTGATCGACGGCAGCTCGATCTACGGTGTGCTCTGGCGGATCGCCGTGCCGCTCGTGAAGCCCGGCCTCGTCGCTACGGCGATCCTGAGCATCATCTTCTCCTGGAACAACTTCAACTTCTCGGTGATCCTGGCCGGCCCGAACACCCGGACCTTGCCGGTGGCGGTGTTCAACTTGATGAGCTTCGAGCAGTTCAACTGGGGGCCGCTGGCCGCCGCCGCCACCATGATCACGCTGCCGGTGGTGGCGATGGCGCTGGTGATGCAGCGCCACATCGTCAGCGGCCTGACGTTCGGGGCCGTCAAACAATAGGAAGACCTCACCCCCGGCCCCCTCTCCTCGCAGGAGAGGGGGCCGGGAGTGAGGTCCGCCCGGTATACAATCGAAGGGTGAGTGTGCTTCGCATCGTCGATCGTCCGGACCTGCGCCGCCCGATTCTGCTCGCTGCGTTCGGCGGCTGGGGCGACGCCGGGTCGTCTGCCACCGGCGCCCTGGCCTACCTGCTCGGCGATCCGGCCCCGCCGGCCTGCGCCACCGTCGATCCGGAAGCCTGCTTCGACTTCACGGTCCAGCGTCCGGTCACGCGACGCGGAGCGGACGGCCGTTGGCAGCTCGACTACCCTGAGATCGGCCTCTACGCCGTCTCGCGTCCGGACGCCGAGCGCGACCTGCTGATCCTGCGTGGTCCGGAGCCGCACACCGCCTGGCCGTCGATTGCGCGGAGCGTCGCCGAGTTCGCCCGGGAGCGCGGCGTCGAGACGGCGCTGACCTTCGGCGCCTTCATCGGCCCGGTCTCCCACCGCAGGATGCCGATCGTGCGGCGCACGCCGAACGAGAAGATGGATGCCTGGATCGCGGCGCTCGGCTTCGAGGAGACCCCGTACGTCGGGCCGACCGCGTTCGTGACGGCCCTCCTGCACACCCTGGATGAGGCGGCAATCCCGGCCGCCAGCCTCTGGGGCGCTGCCCCGGCCTACCTCGGCGCGCCGAACCCGTCGCTGAGCCTGGCCATGCTCGAAGCCGCCGAGCGCGTCCTGGAGGTTGACCTCGAACTCGGGCGGCTCCAGGGGATCTCCACCGATTTCCTCCGCAAGGTCGAGTCGGCGCTACGGGCGAACCCGGAGGTCGCCGAGCGGCTCGGCAAGATGATTGAGCTCGACACGAGCGACCTCAGCGAGTCGGAGTCGTCAGGCGTTGACGATCAGCCGCCGACCGAGCTGCCGTCCGGGCGTGACCTCGTCGAGGAGCTGGAGCGCTTCCTCCGCGACCAGCGCGGCGAGTAGCGAGGAGCCGGTAGGCCTCAACTCCTACCGGCTACTGACTCCTGGCTCCTGACTACTTGCGCGTCAGAACGCCGCTGGGCCGCCGCCGACCAGTGTGTCCCACTCGCCGCAGCGGTCGACGACGATCAGCGGGACGGTGGTCGCGTTGCCCGTGACGTTCCGACTGATGGTGAAGGTGAACGAGACGGACCCGGCCGGCGGCGTGACGGTGAAGTTGCCAGACTCGGCCTGCGTCCCGGCCTGGATGGTGGCGTTCGTGCCGGCGCCGAAGCGGATCTGCTGCAGCGTATTTGGCCCGGAGCTCGCGGTCCCGGCCGTTACGGTCACCTGCATCGTCCCGGACGCCCCCTTCGCCGTGATCACCCTCACCGCCGGGCGGGGGGTGCACGAGACCGCCGGCAGTGGCGTCGGCGACGGGGTCGGGGACGGAGACGGCGAGGGCGACGCGGTCGGTGGCGTCTGGCCGGCCGTGCTCCCTGCGACGGCCGCCGCCGCGTTGATTCGACCGTTCACCCAGATGCTTCCCGTTCCTGCGATTCGGTCGGCAGTCGAAAACAGCCGGTTCTTCACCGCCTGATTGCTCGTGCCGTAGCTGCTGGCCCAGATCAGCGCGGCGACTCCGGCCGCGTGCGGCGTCGCCATCGAGGTGCCCGACCACGACACATACCCACCGCTGTTGGTCGTCGAGAGAATCGACTCGCCCGGAGCTGCGATCGGCACGGCCGGGCCATAGTTCGAGAAGGTCGATCGCCCGTCGCTCTGGTTGGTGGAGCCGACCGGGATGGCGTTGGTGCAGTTGGCCGGTGTGTGGGCGTCGTTCGCGCCGTCGTTGCCGGCCGCCGCCACGATCAGGGCGCCCTTGTTCCAGGCGTAGGTGACGGCGTCCTGGATGATGCTCGGGCAGTCTAGATTGGCACCGAGGCTCATGCTGATCACCTTGGCGCCGTTGTCCGCCGCCCAGACGATGCCGTCCGCCACGCTGGAGAACGATCCTGAGCCGCCGTCGCCGAGCACCTTGGCGTTGATCAGGCTGGCGTTGTAGGCGACCCCGACCACGCCGACGCCGTTGTTCGCGTTCGCGGCGATCGTGCCCGCCACGTGCGTACCGTGTCCGTGCTGGTCGCCGGCGCCGACCGGCGAGCCGGTGAAGTCCTTGGACAGGATCACTCGCCCGCTGAGGTCCGGGTGATTCGCGATGCCGGTGTCGAGGACGGCGACCTTGATGCCGCTCGCGCCGGCGATCCGATCCCATGCTGCCGGCGCCGAGATCTTCGGCAGCGCCCACTCCTCGCCGTAGCGCGGATCGTTCGGCGTCATGTCGGCGTACACCAGGTAATCCGGCTCGACGCGCTCGACGTCTGAGCGGGCGGCGTAGGTGCTGAGCGCTTCCGCCAGCTTGCCCGGCTCCACCTGGACCCGCACCGCCGTGCCGTTGCCGACCGGCTCGACGGTCTGCGAGTTGACCTGCTGGTGGGCACCCTGCTGCGCCGAAGCCTGGGCGCCGGCTCGAAACTTCACGATCAGGCTGCCGGCTCGTGCCTGCTTGCCGTTCGGCAGGGTCTCAGGTGCGAACCGTTCGCCAGGCCTGGCACCAGCCGGCAGAGCCGAGGCCGGCAGGCTGGTCGGCGTGGCCGATGGCTGAGCCGCGCTCTCCGAGGACGAGCCCGAGTGGACGCTGGACGCCGGGACCGAGCCAGGGCCGGGCCGAACGGCGGCCGGATCGACGACTTCCGAGACCGTGATGGAGTCTGTCGCGGATGGGGCGCCGGACGCTTCGGCCGGGCGCTCGATCGGGGCGAATGAGGTGAGGAGGGATAGCGCCAGTGCGAGAGCAAGTGTCGCCTGGATACTCTTCTGCTTCAACTTCATCTGTCGTTCCTCGGCTGCGCGAGCGATCTCGCATCACCTGAAGAAACGACTTGAAGAATACCCGAAGGGACAAAATCGACAAATTTAGCACATGAATGCGAATCCTTCCTGGAGCCGAATGCGGCTATGTCGCGGAATCGCAATCAGTGCGACGAATCGGAGGCGATGATCCACACACGTGCTCCCGATCGGCAGCGCGTCGGGCGGTTCGTTCGGAGGGCGGATCAGGCCGATTCGGCGCGCGGCCGGCGGTGCGCGGTCCAGCCGGACAGGAACCAGACCAGGGCCGCCTGGGTCCGGTTCGGCACGTCGAGCTGCTTGAACACCCGCTCCATCGTCTTCTGGACCGTCCGCCAGCCGATCCCGAGTCGATCGCCGATCTCGCGGTTGGTGAGCCCGAGCGCCGTGAGGGCCAGGATCTCACGCTGGCGCGGCGTCAGCCGGTCGACCGCCGCGAACGCGTCCGCCGCCGATCGTCCGATCCCGCCCGACACGCCGGCCTGCGCCAGGTGCGACATGCGTGGTGCCTCGCCTCGCAGCACCCGATCGATCTCGTCGACGATCTCGGCGCGTGGCGCACCCTTCGAGATATACCCCGTCGCGCCGGCCTGGAACGCTTCCATCACGTACTCCGGCACGTTCCAGTAGGACACCATCACCACGCGGGTTCGGGGCCACGACGCGCGGATCTGCCTGGCCGCCGCCAACCCCTCGGTGTCCGGCATCCGCACGTCCATCAGCACCAGGTCCGGCTGATGGCGGCGCACGGCGTCGATCGCCCCCGTCGCGTCATGCGCCTCCGCCACGACGTCCACGCCGGGGATGCCTTGCAAGATCGCGATCATGCCAAGCCGCGCGATGTCGTGATCGTCGACGACGACCGTACGCGTCTGAGCACTCTTCATCAGTCCCTCCTCCGTCTACCCCGTCGCATGCTGCGTTCCGAGACCGGCACGACCGCTCGAACGAGCGTCCCCTCGCCCCACTGGCTCGTGATCTCGACTGTTCCTCCGACCTGTTTGATCCGTTCGGTCATGCTGAGTAGTCCCAGGCGCCCACCCGGCCGCTCACAGCCCCTGACCGACGTCAGGTCGAATCCGGTTCCGCTGTCCTCTACCTCCAGGATGATCTGACCGTCGTTTCGTTGCAGGCGGAGCTCCGCCGCGCCAACACTGGCGTGCTTACGCACGTTGGTGAGCGCCTCCTGGGCGAGACGGAAGAGCGCCATCTCGACGTCCGACTCCAGCCGCTCAGGCCCCAACGACTCGCCGAACGCCACCATCAGGTTTTCGGCCGCGAGTCCGTCGACGTAGGCGTGCAGGCCGCGCGCCAATCCGAAATCGTCCAGGACGGTCGGGCGGAGGCCGGCCAGCACCCGCCGGATCTCGGCGACCGTTCGACGCGCCAGGCCGATCTTTCCAGCACATTGGGATCCTAAGCTTAGAATTCCACGTGGACAAGTTGTCGCG
>JADMIO010849015.1_pt1 | contig 21121 bp, 31 predicted proteins | sample 8958161 | NCBI WGS metagenome assembly JADMIO01 (sample SAMN16585339, study PRJNA669376) | soil metagenome | isolation source: Crop rotation soil | place: USA: Cullars Rotation, Alabama | collected 2011
CACCATCGCGGAGTCCTTCGGCCTCGCCGGCATCGGGCACTGGAGCGGCACCATCGCCGGCGGCGAGGTCGTGGGCGGCTACGAGCCTCCCGTGGAGGCGCTCGACCTCCCCGACGCGCCGGTCATGCCCGAGGGCGACGAGCCCCTGGACGTGGCGCCGGTCTTCGATCCGCCGCCCGGAGCGCCCGCGTGAGCGTCCCGAAGAGCGACCGGATCGTCGAGGCCGTCGTGTCGGCGCTCGACGCGATCGAGGCAGGCACCACGCCCGCGGGGTCGTCGACCACGTACAACACGACGCCCACCGTCGAGCAGGCGGCGCGGGCCTCGGACGACCCGAGCGCAGGGCCGCGGCCGTGGATCGGCGTGGTGGAGCTGCCCACGCAGCCGCCAGGCACGGAGGGTTGCTTCGGCACCCTCTACCCGAAGCTCCAGATCGCGCTGGTCTGCCACGTCGACGCGACCACGCCGGTCGGGAAGAAGCGCGCGCTCGCGGCGCTCGCCGAGGACATCAGGGCAGCGCTCTACGTGGGCCTGGACTCCCGCTTCGGCGGGCTCGTGATCGACATGAAGATCATCCAGCCCATGGCGGGCAACGCAGCCGATCCGGAGGTCGTCGACAGCGGCTCCTCGAGCGGCGGCATCGGCTCCGGGGAGATGCGGATCGAGTTCGAATACGAGGAGAGCACCCGCCTCACGGCGGCGTAACGGCACGTGATCGGAATGGAGTAGATGGGCCAAGCGCAAGACCATGTTCTCGGACTCGAAGGGCGCTTCTTCTGCGTCGCGGAGGGCACCTTCGGCACGTTCGCGAAGCACGCGGCCGCGGACGCGTTCCGCTGCGACCAGCTGAACATCAAGTACGCGCAGGAGCGCATGGATCGCGACGACGCCCACGGGTCGCGCAGCCTCAAGGAGCGCACCAGCGGCAAGAAGAGCGTCGAGTGGGACCTCGCGGGCGACCTGATCCCGAGCGGAACCGCGGGCACGCCCCCCGACATCCACGCGATCATCGACGCGGCCTTCGGCACCTACGCGAACAGCGGCAGCACGTCGGACACGTACACCCCAGCGCTCGCGCAGACCGCGCTCGGGTCCGTGCAGCTCACCCTGCACCACGGAAACAGGATGCGCACCGCGGTCGGGTGCCTCGTCGACAAGTTCGGGATCAGCCTGAACGGCGGCGAGAAGGTGAAGGTGAAGGCCTCCGGCCGCGCGAAGGACATCATCGAGACCGGCTACGCCACGCTGGGCGCGCAGTTCTCCTCGGGCGGCTCGTCGGCGACGGTGACCTCGGCGCTCAAAGAGAACCTGATGGCGAACAGCGTCGTCCAGTTCACGGGCGGGACGAGCGACCAGAACACGAACACGCAGGCGGGCTACCTGATCAGCGCGCGCTCGGGCACCACGCTCACCGTATCCCCGGTGTCGGCGGCGACCTTCGCGAACAGCTCCGCGATCACCCCGTTCACGCCGACGCCGACCCTCGCGGGGACCCCCATCGGAGGCATCCTCGGATCGCTCACCATCGACGGGACCGCCGCGATCGTCACTGGCTTCGAGTACAACCTCGAGAACGGCTACATCTACTGCGACGACGAGGCGTTCCAGGCGGGGCTCACCGACGGCATCACCAGCTGGCGCAAGGTCTCGGGAACGATCAGCTTCCGCCTTCGGCGCGACCACATCATCCACACGGGGCTCTCGCTCTCCGGCTTCACCACGCGCGCGCTGGTGATCACCTGCGGCACTGCGGCGGGGAGCATCTGCACGATCAACGTCCCCTACGCGGAGGTCACGCCGATCAACCCCGAGGTCCCGAAGGACAAGGACGCGACCGTGACCATGGAGTGGGTCGCGCTCTCGTCGAGCAGCGGAGAGGACGAGACCTCCGTGGTCTTCACCTGAGCAACGCAACATGACTTGCACCGGCATTCGAAGCAGCGCGCGGGGACGAACGAGGGACCGTGCCCCCATCGGGCGGTCTCGCGCCCTGCCTCGAATGCCGGTGCGCTGAGAGGCACACGACGATGGCACGGACGACGACAGCGAGCGGCGAGAGCGCCTGGTTCTACCCGCTCTACCCCACCGAGAACGGCGACACGCGGCGAGACGCGCCCGACGACCCCGCGCCCTTCCGCGTGAGGATCGAGCCCTGCTCGGGCGCGGAGATGGCGCAGCTCGAGGCGCAGCACATGGACCCGCGAGGGAGGTCGGCGAACGTCCTCCACCGCGCCAACCGCTTCGTCGACACGCTCATGGGCCTCCGGGTGCTCGAGGTCGTGAACTACGACGCCACCTTCGGCGGGAAGCGCTACACGCCCCGGAACGGGAAGGAGCTCGCGATCGCTCTCCGCGCCGGACCCTCCTCGGAGTGGTCGGTCATCGGGGAGGACATCATCGCCGCCATCAGGGACGAGTCGAAGCTGAGGAGCGAGCTCCCTCCCTCCTCCGCCTCGCCGTCCGCTACCGGCTGAGCGACGACGAGGCAACCAAGGCATGGGAGTGCTCGGGGTGCAGCGACAAGCCGAAGGCAGCGGAGGGCGACATGCTCTGCGCGCTGCGGGGCTGCGCCGACGACATGCCCGACGCGACGCCCGATTTCACCTGGGCGCCCGAGCTTCGCCGCTGCCCCAAGGCGGTCTTCACCGCCGAGGTCTGGGATCTCTTCGGCTGGTGGTGCGACTGGCAGACGCTGGGGGTGTCGCCCTTCGGCGGTGAGGTCATGGACGCGCCAGCCTACGTCTACGAGACCCTTCGCACCTGCGAGTACGCAGCGATCGAGTTCCGCGCGGAGAAGCACGCGGAGCACGAGGCCGAGATGCGGCGCAAGAACGCCGAGGCCGAAGAGGCGCGGCGGAAGGCGGAGGGCCGATGAGACAGATCGTCATCGGCATCGTCATCCAGGGAAAGGACGAGGCTGGGCCAGCGCTCCGCAAGGCGGGAGAGGGCGCCAAGGGCTTCAACAACGAGACCGAGCGCGGCGGGAAGAAGGCCGACGAAGCGGAGAAGAAGACCGGCGGCTTCGCGAAGACGCTCCGGACGCTGAACTCCGCCGTGATGCTGGCCGAGAAGGCATGGCGCCTCCTGAACGCCACGGTGGGCGCCGCTATCGTCAAGTCGATCGAGAGCAGGTCCGCCTTCGACGCGAACGGGCGTGCGCTCAGCGACCTCCAACGCTCGACGGGGAGCCTGCAGCGCTCGGTTGGTGATGTGCTGGTGCCGATCCTCGCCTCGTTCGGCAAGGCCTTCCAGCCCCTGATCGACGGCGTGCGCGGGTGGATGGACGCGAACCGTGAGCTGGTCGCGTCCGAGCTCGCGGGCTGGCTTGCGAAGATCGGCAAGCTCCTCACCGGCGTCATCGCCTTCGCGGTGATCAACACCGCACGCGCGTTCGCCGGGCTCTACGAGGTCTTCCTCGCGCTCAAGCTCGTCGGGGATCGCGTGTTCGAGGGCGTGCTCCAGGGGCTCTCGCAGTTCATGGCGGAGGCCGGGCCGGTCGTCGACATCCTCATGCCGGGGATGTCGGCGGCCTTCAGGGACGCGCAGCGCGCCATCGACGACAACGCGGCCGCGTTCGGCAGGGCGGGCGACGCGGCTCAGCGCAGCATTCTGGAGACGGACGCGAAGCTGACGGCGCTCGAGGGCAGCGTCCGCAAGGTGGAGGCGGCGCTCGACCAGGCGCTCGACAAGGGCGCCGGCGGCGCCTCCGCGCGCGCCGCGCAAGCAATCAGCCGCCTGACAGGGACCACCGACTTCTACACACAGAGCCTCATCCAATCGAAGCTGCAATCGATCGAGTTCTCCAACTCGCAGGAAGAGATCGCGCGGACGATCTCCGGCCTCGCCGCGTCCATCACGAAGACCGAGGAGGAGGCGCGGGCGCTGGAGCCGTCGCTCCACAAGGCGTTCGGTCAGATGCGCGCGGACAACATGCTGAGCGACTTCGGGAAGCTCGAGCGCGGCATCCACCACACGTTCGAGAAGAACGCAGAGGACATCAAGAACTTCGACCAGAAGCTCCACACCATGAGCGGCCTCGACGTGCTCCTCAAGACGCTGAAGCTCGTCTCGAAGGGCACGCTGACCGCGAAGGAGGGCTTCGGGGTCCTCGCGGACTACGTGAAGGAGAACGCCGACGGCATCGCGAGCACCCTCTCCGGGAACCTGATGGGTGCCTTCGAGCAGATCGCCGAAGGCACCAAAACCGCGGCGCAGGCCTTCGCCGACATGGGTACGGCGATCCTCAAGATGATCGGCGAGACCCTCCTTCAGATGCTCATCTCGTGGGGGATCGAGCAGGGGATCATGGAGGCGAAGAAGGCGCTCGGGCTCACCACCGAAGCCGAGCTCGCCGCAGCGAAGGTCGCAGGCGCCGCCACGGGAACCGCCGCGACGACCGCGAGCGCGACGACCGAGATCGCCGCCAACTCCGCGGTGGCGCAGTCCGGCGCGCTCGCCGCGAACGCGGGCATCCCGTTCGTCGGCATCGCGCTCGGCATCGCCGCGGCAGCCATGATCGCCGGCATCATCGCCGGGCTCGTCACCAGCTTCGCCGACGGCGGCTGGGTCGGCGGGGGCACGCCGGGCCGCGACTCCGTGCCTGCGTTGCTGATGCCCGGCGAGTATGTCGAGACCCGCGCCGAGGCGCGCGCCATGCGGGGTCCGGGCGGCCTGCTCACCGGCGGCGCACCAGCAAGCCCGCCCGCGCGAAGCAGCGGCGGAGGCGGTGGCGGAACGACCGTCTACCAGATGGCCCTCCCGATGTCGGCGGCGGAGATCGAGCGCTTCCACCGGGACACCGTGCTCCCCGCGCAGTCGCGCGTTCGGAGGCGCGTGTGAGCGGCTCCTCGGCCGCGCTCTCCGCAAGCGAGCTTGCGCATGTTACGGCGGGGCACCCCATCCTCGTGGCAAGCAACGCGATCCGCGACCCCGTGTCCGATCCGCGATGGGTGAACAGCGCCGCCGGGAACTACACCGACGACGACTGGACCGACTCGCAGTACCCCACCTCCTTTCTGTACGACGGCCACGGCCACCTGCGCTCGCGCCCCGCCTACGCGCAGATGCCGTACATCTACAGCGGAGAGGGCTACTGGCGACTCCCGTTCCGGATCGACCCGGACACGGACTTCGACTGCGCCGCCATCATCGGCCACAACCTCGGGACCATCGGCGGCTCCTTCATCGTCGCCCTCCAGGTCGACGATCGCGCCGACTTCGCCACCGCGCTCCAGATCGCGACGTGGACCCCGGTCACCACGGATCGCCGTCTCTCGAGCGTGGTGCTGAAGCACACCGGGACCGACGCGCGGCGCTACTCCGGCTACACCTACGGGCGGGTCATCCTCGAGCACAACAACACCGACGCGTTCCTGCCGCAGATCGGCGAGGTCTGGCTCGGTCGACGCCGGCAGATCACCCATAAGCCCCGCATCCCCTACGACGACGCGAGCTTTGACGGGCGCACGATCGACGTGGAGACCGAGAGCGGCGCGCACGTCAGCTACGTGCAGTTCAGGGGCCGCCGGACGCTCGCCGCATCCATCCGCACCGACGACACCACCGAGATCGCCGACATCCGCTCGTGGTTCTCCGAGGCCGACTACGGCATGCGGCACTTCCTCTGGATCGAGGACCCGTCGACTCCGAGCACCGTCAACGCGAACACGTACCTCATGCGGCTCTCCGAGATGGGACGGCTCACGTTCCCGCTCGGCGGCCCCACGCACCGGGAGTGGACGCTCGAGGCCCTCGAGGTCCCGCCGTTCCTGAGCGCCGAATGAGGGCCATCGCCGCCACGCTCCTCGCCGCCCTCTCGAAGGACCGCCCCGAGCCGGTATGGGTCGTCCAGATCCAGGCGAGCTCCACCGCGCTCTACACCTTCACCTCGAAGGACTACGGCGGCGTCACCATCCACGGCTCAGCCAACGACGAGCTGACGGGGCGCGGCCACTACCCGTCGATCATCAAGGTGACGCCCGTCGGCGCGGAGGTCGACCCCACCACGCGCGAGTTCTCGTGCGGCGATCTCGAGGTCATCGTTGCGGACGACGGCCCAGCGCGCTCGATGATCGAGACGCACTGGCTCAAGGGCTGCCCGGTGACGCTCTTCTTGGGCGCGCTCGGCGTGAACGAGGGGGACTGGCTGCGCATCGGAGAGTTTTTCTTCAGCGACCATGCCCCTGCACCGAAGACCATCACCCTCAAGGCCGTCGACCCCAACGGCGTCTTGCTCGACACGCGCGTGGAACAGGGGGCCTGGCGCTGGAAGCACCCCCTCGAGATCGCGCTGAGCGTGGAGCAGAGCGCGCTCCCCTCGTCGCTCTACGACGGCGACTCCTTCGACCCGCTCGCGTACGCGGACACCATCTCGCATTGGTGCGTGCGCGACGACACCATCTCGAGCGTGCGCGGGCTCGACCGGCTCACCGATCGCGAGGTGCCCACCATCGCGGGTTGGCCGGTGGGCTCGCTCTCCGAGATCGCCGGCGGACGCAAGGTTCAGAAATGGGGAGACCCGATCCAGGCCAAGTCCCTCCTCGCGGAGCTCGGCGAGTGCATGGGCGCGAGCTTCCTGCCGAGCGCGGACCCGACCTTTCCGCTGTTCATGCCCGGCCGCATCAAGGCGCGCGTCTACAGCAGCAGCGCGTCCGTGGTCCGCGGGCTCACCACCGACGACTTCATCGAGCCCCCAAATTGCCTCGGGACCATGCACAACGTGGTCAACCGGGTCACCGTCAGCTTCGGGCTGAGCGACCAGAAGATCACGCTCCAGGACACCGCCAGCGCCGCGGCGTTCGCGTACCCGGGCGAGACCGAGCGCTTCTACGACGCCGAGCTGAAGTGCCCCTGGGCGAACGGCGAGGCCGCGGTGGACACGATGACCGACTCGCAGACCACGCTGGTTTGCGACGACGCCGGGCTTCAGGCCTTCACGGGGACGCGGTGGGATCTCGGCAACTGGACCCCGAGCCTCGGCGCAGCGGCCGCACCTCCGCAGGAGGCGAAGTATCAGCTGACCTCCTCGCGCGTCGCCTACTTCCTGATCCGCATCCCGAACTCGGACGACGTCGGCGAGATCGTGAAGGCCACCGCCTTCGCTGCCGACTTCAGCCTCAACGGATCGTTCGGGCAGACGACTCTGGAGCAGCACGTCCGCGGCGGGACTTTCACCGTCGTGCGCGCGCAGTTCGGAACCACCGCGCGCGCGCACGTGGCCTCGGAGAAGGTCTACGACATCACCATCCCGGTGGCGATGGCGGTGCGGCGGCTTCAGCGCTTCGCGTACGGCTGCCCGGAGTACGAGGCTCGCGTGCTCCTCCGGCACGTCGATCTCGAGGTCACCGACTTCGTGGCGATTACCCACACGCTTCCGTGCTGGAAGGGGCGGAGCTTCATCACCGAGTCCTCGGCGTGGGAGATCACGCGGGTGGAGGCGGACACCAGCGATTCGGCGGGCGTGAAGCTGAAGCTCCTCCTCGCGAGCGACAGCTACATGATGCCGGGCAACTCGCTCAGCTACACGGTGCCGGCGGCGAAGAAGACCTCGATGGGGGATCTCAGCCAGAACGCGCGCGAGCGCGTCTACGGGCGCACGCACATCATCGAGGGCTTCGAGGTCACGGACTCCGGTGCCGGGCTCGAGATCTCCCTCTCCCCAGGGAAGTCGGCGTCCACCTTCTCCAGGTTCAACACCACCGAAGCGATCACCGTCCCGGTCGCGCCATCGAAGGACACCTACGTCTACGTCGACCCCGTCACGCGCGGCGTCCACACGATCGCCGTCGCGAACGGGGCGAGCGCGCCCGACACACCCGAGGGCTGCGCGCACGTCGGCACGGTCGAGACCAATGCCAGCGCCATCACCGCGCTCGCCGACGAGCGGAACTTCTACGCGCTCGAGGGCTCGACCCTCGACGCCAGCACCATCGACGCCGACACCATCCCATACTCGGCCATGCCGGGCTCGACGGCGAAGGGGATGGCGGTGCGCTTCTCCCGGAGCAAGGTCATCGACGCGGGCGCCGCGGGGACCGCCGACGACGTGGGCGTGGACCTCTCGCTCGACTGCGGCGTGAAGGTGCTCGGCGCCACCATCGTCGTCACCACCGCGATCGGCGGCTCGACGGCGACCCTGCGCGACACCTCCGGAGGCGGAGGCAACGCGCTCTCGAGCGACTTCGACACCGCGAGCACCGGGCGCAAAGAGTCGACGCTTGCCTCGTTCCCGTCGGTCGCGCAGGGTGGGACGATCTACCTGAGGCGCTCCGACCGCGGCATCGCGGGCACCGTCGTCCTCGACCTGGAGAAAACATGATCACCCCCAACGGCACGGAGACGAGCACGATGCAGTGAAGGCCCCCAGCAACAGAACGAAGCTCCTCGTGGGCCTCGCCGCGTTCATGCTCCTCGGCGCCACCGCCGGGCGCGTCACCTACTCCATCACCAGCGCAGCGCAGTACACGCGCAGCGCGGCGACCGGGCGCATGTGGGGCATGAGCTTCTCGCAGGTCGGCGACTTCAAGATCCTGATGGCGACGAACGCCACCGCGGAGACGGAGGAGCAGCTCTTCCGGTACGACGCGCAGGTCGCGGTCTCGTGCAGCGAGCGGAATCCAAACCGCGCGCACCGCTCGATGGTCCTCGGGTGCTGGACGCAGACGCAGAGCGCGACGGTCTCTGTCGGGCCGCAGCGCTACTGCGACCCCGCGGCGGCAACGCCGTGCGTGCCCCCGGTCTACAACCTCGGCGCCAACGCGGGCTTCATGACCTACACCAACGTCAGCTACGCGACGACCAGCGCGCGCGGCATGTGCTTCGCGGTCGCGGCGGGCGTCGGGGAGGTCTACGCGATGGTGCCCTCGAGCGCGTTCCGCGACGGGAGCGCAGCGGGCTACCGCACGAGCGCGTGCTCCTCGGGGCAGCCGTGCCTCGCGACCTCGGAGTGCTTCGACTCGACGACGTGCTCCCCGAGCAACACCCCCATCGGCGTCTTCCTCGGGTTCACCACCACGTCGACCAGCGTCGACTGCGTCATCACGGAGGCCCTGTAGATGCTGCGCCGATCCCTCTCCCGCGTCCTCCTCGCGCTCCTCGTCGGGGCCACGTCGCTCCTCGCGACCGCAAGCCATCTTGCGGAGGCCGGGCGCCCGCGCTCTTCGGTCAAGCGTGTCTCGCTCCGCTTCCCGAACGCCGATCCCTACGACCTCAGCACCGAGGCGCAGGAGTCGATCACCACCCAGAACATCAGCGGCACCGACACGGCGCTGAGCGACACGCTCGACCAGACGCCCGTCTACAACGCCGCGGTGAAGCTGTACCTGAACGGCGTCCTTCAGCGGCAGGGCGCGACGTACGACTACACCCTCTCCGGCAAGACGATCACCTGGCTCGCGAGCTCCGGGACCGCGGACGACATGACCACGAGCGACGTGCTGATTGCCGTCTACAGGTACTGACCTGAGGAGGGAACCGTGCAGATCCACCCCAAGCAGATCGGCGCCGGCGGCGCTTCCAGCGGCAACTACATGCGGTTCAACGGGACGCTCTGGGTCCCGTCTGCGCTGCTCCCCGCGGACATCATCACCGGCCTGAGCACGGCGGCCTCCTCGATCGCCGTCAACTCGCAGAAAATCACTGGCCTCGGCACACCCACGGCGAGCACTGACGCGGCGACGAAAGGATACGCTGATCAAAAGTCCTTCGGATTCGAGACGGACTCCACCGGACTCCTGAGCGACCGAACCAAGCTGTTCGCCTACTTCCCGCTGGATCACACCTTCGTCACCTCCGATGGCTACATGCAGTTGGACCGCATGGGGCGGGTGGCGCTGAAGGCCGCGGGCAGCAACAGTGCGGCGGCCCCGTCCACCGGCGTTGACGGCGAGTGCATGGCGCCGCTGACGAGCGTGACGCTGCAGAACGAGTCATCGTCAGCGTGGTTCGGAAGCGGGACCGCCTGCTTCTCGGCGTGGTTCTACTGCACCACGCTGCCGACGGCTGGCGCCCAGCAGAACATCATGTCCCGCGTCGCCAACGCAAACGGCTACGGATGGAACCTGATCATCTACGAGTCCGGCGGCTCCGTTTACGCGGCCATGGCCTACAACGACGCATCGGGATCAGCGACGGCCACCACCACCAACACGGTGTCCGTGAACACCTGGTATCACGTCTGCGGCATGATCACCCCAGGCGGCGCAGCGGGGACGCAGGTGTGCTGGCTGAACGGAGTCGACGGAAGCAAAGGTACCGCGACCCCTAAGGCCGCCCCGATCTACGAAACCTCGCCTGAGTTCTATATCGGCCGCCAGAACAACGGGTCTCCGTTCGATCGGCCCTTCGTCGGGAGGATTGCGGAGTGCGCGATCTGGCGCGGCCTGACGATGACGGCCACCCACGCTACCGAGCTCTACAACAGCGGGACCCCCAACCGGCTGAGGGGCAGATGAGCGCCGAGACCTCCGCCAAGCTGCAAGCTGCCCTGCGCGCGCTCTCCCCGGTGCGGATCGTCTTCGCCGCGCTTCGGGAGTGGTTCGCTCCGCACGGCCCCGGGCGCAAGATCACGCTCGCCGCGCTCTACGGCTTCTTCGCGCTGCGGATGCTCCCCGGCCTCAGCGGCAACGCGGCGGCCGTGGAGTACCTCGTGATGGGGCTCGTGCTGGTGTTCGGCGGCTCGACGCTGACGCAGGGGCTCGTCAAGGATCGCATGGGCAATCGCCCCGGGCCTGGCGAGGAGCCAGGGCCTTCACCCGGGGCGCGCCCGCCCTCTCCCGGAGCGACGCCTTGACGTGGCTCGTCCCCGAGGCGCAGCGACGCCCGACGCCGAACCTCTGGCGCGCGGGCGATCCGCGCGTGCTCCCCATCGAGGGCATCGTCGACCACTACACCGCAGGCGGGTTCCGTGGGTCCGTAGCATGGCTTTGCGACCCGCGCGCGCAGGCGTCCGCGCACTTCGTCGTCTCGAAGGCCGGCGACGTGGTGCAACTTGCGTCGCTCAACGATCGCACGTGGCACGCGGGGGAGAGCACCTTCCTCGGCCGCGGAAACGTCAACGGGCGCACGTGGGGCATCGAGATCGAGAACCTCGGCCCGCTGAAGGCGTCGACTACCAGCGCCTTCGTCGCGCCGGACGGCGTTGCGTGGGACCCGTACCCCGAGGCGCAGATGGTCGCGGTCCTCGACCTCACGCGGAAACTCGTCGCGCTCGCGCCGAACGCTCAGCAGATGAGGGAGCGGCCGACGCTCTACCTCGTGGGGCACGAGCACGTGGCGCCGGGGCGGAAGCGGGACCCTGGCCCGGCCTTCCCGTGGGGGCGCGTCCACGAAGCGGCGCGAGAGAGTGGAGGGACCGATGGCAAGTGATCGTGCCGATCCGCCGGGGCTGGAGTGGGTGAGGAAGAATCTCCCGATCGCCATCCTCACGGCTGGTCTCGTCGGCGCGGGGTACATCACGCAGGAGAAGGTGACCGCGCACGAGGCGCGTCTCTCGCGCATCGAGGGGTGGCAACAGACCACGCAGAGCGACCTCGCCGCGCGACGTGAGCGCGACGCCGCCAACGAGCGCAGCGCGGCCGAGCTGCGCGAGAGCATGGCAGGCGTGCAGCGGACGCTCGGTTCGCTCCAGCTCACGCTCGCGCGCATGTGCGCCGGGCTCAAGGTGCGGTGCGAATGAGCGACGGAACCAAGGTCGCGGCGATGATGGCGCTGGTGATGCTCGCCTCCGTCTTCGTCGCGTGGTGGCTCGGATGAGCGACTACCGCGCACACGCTGAGGACATCGTGCGGGACTGGCACGACGACCCCGCCTCTGGCGAAGACGACCTCGTGCGCCGCATCGCCGCCCTCTGCGAGATCGCGCGCAACGAGGGCGTGCTGGCGGAGCGTGCGCGCATCTACTCGCGCGGGCGCGTCCACGCCTCCGTGCCACGGGACGAGTACGAGGAGACGGTGACGTGATCATGTGCTACCCCCTCTCTGACTCCGAGGTCGAAGCCATCGCCATGCGCTACGCGGGCGACGTGGCCGGGGGCGTGCGCGCCGCGCTCGCGCTCGCAGAGCTTCGCCCTGAGCTGCGGAAGCTGCCTGGTCCACCGCCGGCGCCGCCGCTGACGCCTGGCTTCAACGGCCTCCAGTGCATCGGCCTCGGGGCTCTGCGCGATCCGCTCGCAGCGCTCTCGACGCCGCTGCCGCCGGACGAGGCCGCGACCCAGGAACTGGCGTCACCGCCAAGTCTGGCCGGCGGAATTGTCACCGGAGGCCCGGAACGACAATTCGCGGGGCCGCACGTGCCCGCGACGGAGGAGGACGGGGCTTGAGCCCGACAACAGGCGGCATGGCCGCCAAGGAGACGACGATGGTTCGCGCGAAGTTCCGAGTCACCAGCATCACCCGGCACGAGCAGGGCGGCTGCGAGCCCCCCGAGATGCACACGGTGAAGATGGTGCCCGTCTACGGCAACAACGACCCCAACCACGAAAACAGCAAGTTCTGGAAGTGGACGCCAGCGGGTGAGATCTCGCTGGGCACCATCAACCCCGACGCGGCGAAGGCCTTCGAGATCGGCGGCGAGTACTACGTGGACTTCACGCCCGCGCCGAAGACGTGAGCCCCACCGTTCGCCCAGTCCGCTGGGTGCTCGTCGTCGGCGCCGTGCTTCTGGTCGGCGTGGTCGTCGCCGGCGCCGCGCTGCTCGCCCACCAGCACGGGATCCGGAAAGGCGCTGCCGCCACCGCCGCCCGCATCTCCGCCGCCGAGGACCGCCTCGCCGCGGTGGAGGCGGACGAAGCCACCGCCCTCGACGCCCGTGCGCGCGCCGACGCCGATGCAGCTGAGCAGCGCCGAACACGCGAGGAGGCGGAGGCGAGGATCGCCGAGCTGACGACGCAGCTCCACGCCCCCGCGCCTCTCCCCGTGCGGGCGCGCCGGGTGGTCGCCCAACTCCCCGACGCGAAGGCCTCCGACGTCGCCACCACGACCCGCTCGGGGCGCGCGGGGGTGTGGGTCGCCGAGCCGCAGTTCCTGCTTCTCGAGGAGGCACTCACCCTTCGCCCCGAGCTTGAGCGCGCCCTCGGCGCCGCCAAGCTCGAGGTCGCCGCCCTCGAGGTCCGGAACGACGCCCAGGTGACGCTGACGGGGCTCGTGGAGGTGAAGGCGTCGATCTGGCGGGACGCGGCCCTGGAGCCGCAGACGACGACGACGTGCCCGGACGCGCCCCTGGTCCCGGGATGGGCGTTGGGTGCGGGCGGGGTGGTGGTGGGGTCCATCCTCGGCGGGGTCGTGGGGCGTGCGACGGCGCCGGGCGTGACGGTGGTCCGGTGATCTTCACCCACGCAGCCATCGCCCTCGTCTTCCTCGTCCTCGGGTGGAAGCTTCGATCCTGGAAGGGGTGCCGCCGCTGTCGCGCGCTGGCGGGCCTGCCCATCACGCGCGAATAGGAGCCCCATGAGCAGAGACACCAAGCCCCTCATCACCGCCGCGATCGCGCAGAGCGGCGCCGCCACCACCGAGGTCGTCGCCGCCGTCGCCGGGAAGCGGATCAAGGTGGTGAGCTACCAGATCACGATCGCCTCCGCCGGCTCGGCGCAGTGGAAGTCCGCCACCACCGCGCTCTCGGGGGCGATGGTGATGCCCACGAACGGCGCCCTGACGATGACGGGGACCGCGCATGACCCGGTGCTCGAGACCGCAGCGGGCGAGGCGCTGAACCTGGTCAGCACCACCGCCGCGGTGACCGGGTTCGTCCGCTACTGCGTCGAGTAGGCCGCGAGCGCGCTGCGCACGTACTCGGAGCGCGAGACCTTGGCTGCCTTCGCGCTTCGGATGAGGTCGTCCCGCTCCTCGGGACTCAGGCGGATGCTGACGACGACGGAGGCCCCCTCGGCGCGTGCGGGGCGTCCCTCTCCCTGACGGAGCTTCCTGCGTCGCTTGGTGCCGCGTGCGGTGAGTCGGGCGCTCATCCGTAGCTCCTCGCGGTCACCGAGACCACGCTCATGATGCCGCCCTCGCGCACCACGCGGGCGGTGATGTCGATGCGCTCCGACTTGCGCCGGAACCGCCACCGCTCCGGCGTCTCGGTGTCCCCCTCGATGCGCACCGCCTGCGAGAGCAGTTCCAGCAGCTCTCGCCGCGACTCCTCGATCCCGAGCGCCTCATCGTGCGTGGCGCGGCTGGCCCCGACGTACTGCTTCGCGGCGCGGAGGGTGATGTTGATCTGCCCCTGCGAGGAGAGGGGCGGCCGGGGGGTGGTCACAGGTCGACCAGCACGGCGCCGACCGTGCCGCGGTCGATCTCGACGGCGAAGCCACCGTCCGCCGCGCCGATCGCGTCGAGGGCCTCGCGCACGAGGTCGCGCAGGTCTTGGTGCGCCGCGTCCCGCGTGGCCTGGTCCACGGTGCCGGACCACGCGATCGGGTGGAGCAGGGTCTTGAGTTGGGGCTGCGTGAATCGGCCGGAAACGGCCTGCCGGGTTGGGGTGTGGGTGGTGTCGTTGGTGCTCACAGCGCCGCGAGCCGGGCGCCCTCTCGCGAGGTCCCGGCTGCGGCCCCCGCGAGGGGCGATGGGGTTGGGGCTAGTCGGTCGACTCGTAGTCGGTAGCCACGTCGGGCCGACTCTGGCGGAGCGTCGTCGCGCACCGGATACGGTAGCGTGCGACGCGGAGCGCCTCAGACGCAGTCGCACCAAGGCGGCGCTGGTATCTGTAGTGGCGCATCAGCCGCGCCCACGGTGTCTCGTGCCGCATGTCAGCCTGCCTACCGCTCCACGGTGACGTGGACCGTCTCGACGTGCCGCCGGCGGATCTCCTCCCGCGTGTTGGCCTCGCCCTCGCCCGTGAGGATCTGGACGGCGACCCGCACCTGCGCCGTCGGCGCCTCGGAGTAGTCGCCCTCGCGAGCCCACTCGCGCGCGCGGGCCCTGGCGCAGTCGAGGTCGCCGCGGAACGTCTCGCACACCCCGCTCTCGCCGTCGCGCAGGGTCCAGGTGTCGTCCTCCTCCTCGCCCGGCCCCTCCATCGCGAGGCGGATCGTCTGCTCGATGTGGTCCACGGTGTAGTCCGAGTCGTAGTCGATGTCGGCCGTATCGACGCTGACGTGCGACGGTTGGTGCTCGTGGATCCACTTCGCGGCCTCGCGCAGGCTGCCGACGGTGACGGTGCCCTTGGTGCTCACGATGGTGTGCTCGCTGCTCATAGTGTCTTCCTTTCGGGCCGCCCGTGGGGGCGGGTTCGGGGTCAGTGGGGCCAGCGGGAGCACCGCCGGATTCGATGACCACAACGTAATACGATACTGGTGCACCGTCAAGCGCCCACCACAAGAATCGTAATACGATAGTCGGTGCGCTGGGTTACCGCTGCGCTGAGGTGACCTCGTCCTCCGCGTCCATCGCCCTCCGGATCGCCGCCGCGTACGCCCTATGGGTCGCCGCGCTCGGGTGCCCCTCCCACCGAGAGACGGAGCCACCCGCGTGCGCTGGCACCACCACCTCGACGCCGACGCTGCGCCCCGCGTCCACGAGCGTGCGCGCGAGGGCCTGCGCCTCGGGGAACTCGGGGTGGACCTCGAGCACCACCACCACGAGGCGGGCGCCGACCCCCGCGGCCGCGGCTCGGATCGCCACCAGGTCCCGCGTCCACCGCCGGGGGTCCCCACGCCGCGCGATCTCGGCGTAGAAGCTCTCGCCCGCCGATCGCCACGCCACCCCCGCGAGGAGCCCGGGGCGCGTCTGCGCCGTCCACCACGGGAGCGAGCGCACCACCGGTGGCCCCTCGGGGAGGAGGTCGTTCGGGCACACGCCGTACACCACCACGCGCGGGTGCAGCACCGGGAGCCACCGACGAGCTGCCGTGGCGATCTGCTCGCTCTGCGCGGAGGGGATGCCGAGGTTCGTGGCGCCGATCAGCGCGGGCCACGCCTCCGACTCAGCGACGCCCCACCCGTAGGTGAAGGAGTCCCCGAGGGCGACGACGTCCGCGGGCACGGGCGGCGCCCGGAAGTGGTCGCGCGTCATCGCGTGGACGTGCCCGTGCCACCGCATCGCGCCCTCCGCCCACGCTGGGCGCTCCACCGGGACCATGCGCCACGCCGCGGGCATCGTCGGCGGCAGGTCCAGCGCCTGGAGCGCGCCCTCCGCCACCAGCACCCCCGTCGCCAGCGAGCACGCCACCAGCAGCGCCTCCACGCGCAGGGTGAGCAGGCCGAGCCCGACCAGCGCCATCGCCGCGCCGAGGGCGGCGACCAGGCCGGGGACGTCGCGGTAGTAGAGAGCGCCGTTCACCGCGAGGGAGAGGGCCACCAGAATGACCCCCACCCGACCCCCACGCCCGAGTTTGCGGGCTGCGCGGAGGTCTGATTCGAGCGGTTCACTCCATGTAACCGCCCGTTTCTCCGAGCGTACGGGTGAACATTGGGATAGTGCCCCTCGGATTCTGAGGTAGATGGTCACTCGCCCGTTCGCCTCCTGCGGGTCTGTCCAACACCGCGTTTTGTTTTGACTTTGCGTCGTGTGCCGCGAGCGGGAACAGGGCGCCCGACCCCCGCGCGACCCCCACCTGAAGGGAGGAGGGTCCGCTCCATCCGCTCCGCCGACTCGGCCGCGCGACCGGGCGACACGTGGGCGCCGTACACCAGGAGGGTGACGGCCTCGCTCGCGTGCCCCAGGCGGCGCGAGACCTCTGCGAGCGTGGCGCCGGCCTCGAGGTCGAGGAAGGCGCTCGTGTGCCGCGTCGAGTGCATCGAGACGTGCGGGACCCCTGCCTTGGCGATGAGGGCCAGGAGCTCCCGGCGGAAGTTGCTCGGCTGGAGCTCGCCACCCTTCGCCGCCGTGAAGACGAGCCCCTCCTCGCTGTAGTGGCCGGCCTCGCGCTGGCGCTCGCGGTGCCGCAACATCACTTGCACCGCGAAGGGCGCGAGCGTCACCACCCGCTTGCTCCGCTTCGACTTCGGGGTCTCGTCGGCGTTCCTGCCGCCGACGCTGACGATCGTGCGCTCGATCCGCACGGAGCCCGAGGCGGGGCGCACGATGGTCCGTCCGCGGCGCTCGCCCGGATCGAGGACGACGCGCGGCCAGCGGAGCCCGAACAGCTCGCCGCGGCGGAGCCCGCAGAGGAGGGCGAGGACAAACAGCGCGCCGAGGCGGTGGTCGAGCGCGACGGCGAGGAAGCGCGATGCCTCGTCCGCGGTCCACGCGCGCACCTCGGCGGGCTCCACCTTCGGCCGCGAGACGTAGTCGGCGGACGCGGGGTTGATCGGAATCTTCCGCGCGCGCACGGCGACCTTGAGCGAGCGGTGCAGGATCGAGTGGCACTGCCTGCGATCCCCGCCGCTCGCCCCCTGCTCTCCTAGCCACGTGTAGAAGGCCTGCACGTGGTCTGGCGTCACGCGCCCGAGGCGGATGGCTCCGAGGCGCGGGACGATCCATCGGCGGACCAGCGATGCGTAGCGATAGTGGGTGGTCGCCTTGTGGTGCCCGAGCGAGCGCGCATCGCGGAGCCACTGCTCCACGTACTGCCCGAGGGTGATGGTCTCTGCGTCGATCGCGAGCCGGCCGGGGTGCTCCGCGTGGTAGCGGTGGACCAGCGCCCACGCTCCCTTCTGCGTCTTCGCGTAGCCGATCGTCGGGCGGCGGCGCTTCCCGTCCAAGCGCCCAGCGGACGCACGTGCCTCCCATCGTCCATCCTTGCGCTGGCGCACGGAGCCCTCACCCTGCCCGCGCTTCGTGGGGCGCTTCTTCTTGGGCTTCTCGTCGCTCATGGTCAGTCCGTGAACGGCTGCACGATCACCACCCGCCACCTGAGCGCGAGGGTGGGCGACGCGGGCGTGGTGGGCGTGACGATCATGAGCGACTCCAGCCGCGTGTGCATGGGGTCCTTCGGCTGGTCCTCGAAGTGGCACACGAACAGACGCGCGATCTCGCGCGCCTGCTGCTCGCTCATCGGCTGAGGCTTCGCCTGACCGGGGGCGCCCGTCGTCATCTCGATCTCCGCCTCGGACACCGTGTCGGCGTGCGGGCGAGACTGGCCTGAGCGCAGGTGGGTGATTCGGACCGTCGTTGTTCTCATGGTGGGTGTTCTCTTGGGGCCATGGCCGCGGCGAATGTTTTCGCGGCATCAAGTCCGGCCGGAGTCACCAGAAACTCGACCTGGCCGAGACGACCCCTGATCTTGCCGCCGCGGATGATGCGTTGGATGTCGCTCAGCGTGACGACGGCTGAGACATTCTCGGTCACGAAGCCCCTGCGCACGTTTCCATCGTGCCTGGTCTCGCGCACGCTCAGCCTCTCCTCGCCAGCCAAGAGGTCCAGATCGTTTGAGCGCAGGAACACCCAGTCCGGCGAAGAGGAGAAGAAGGCCAGCATGACGGGCTCTGGAACGTCAAAATGCTCGCGCCCCGGCCAGCCGGAAAAGAGCACCAACGCCAGCGTCTCTAGTCCGGTGAATCCCTTTTTGGTCACGAAGATTTCGAGCTCCTGCTTCACGCTCGTGTGGTTCCGAAACTCGTCATACTCGACCGTTGGCCCTTGCGCTGGCGGCTGAGTCACTGGTGGCGGTGCAGCCGTGGCCGTAGTGTGACTGGAAGTGTCTGACGACTCATCAGACACGGATTCGGGCGCTTGAGGCGCGGCTGCGGTCTGGGGCGACCTGCGTTGTCGAGGCGCGCACGCCACCATCACCACGATGAGCATGCAACCCAACTTGCGAACCATCTCCCCTCCCACGCGCAACCTGTCCTGCGCTTACAACTTCCGCCACACATGGACAGCGCGGCCCACAACCGCAAGCTGCATTGCATCGTGAGGAGAGACCTCGTAGGGCTCGTATCGTGGGTTGTCGCTCACCACCTTGACCGTGCCGCCACGAAGGAGCTGCGCGCGCTTCACCACCAGCGTGTCATCCACCCGCATCACATAGATGGCGTCGTGGGTGATCTCGGTGACCGAGGTGTCGATGACCACGCGCTCGCCGTCGCGCAGCGTCGGCTCCATGCTGTCGCCGCGGACGCGCACCATCGCCGTGGTCTTCCGCCGGAGGCCCAGCTCCTTCGCTTCGCTCGCCGTCATCTCGTGCCACCCCTCCACGTAGTCCTCGAGCGCCGACCCGGTTCCAGCGGATGGACGCGCGCCATACATAGGCACGAGGATCACGCCCTCTTCCTCCGCATCCTTCGCCGCCTGTCGTGCGGCTCGTGAATCCGGATCGGCCGCATCAGATGCCATGTCCGGAGCGACGCCGGTGCCCGTCAAGATCCAGTCGATGTCCGCCCCTGTCGCGCGCGAGATGGCCCGCAGAGCGTCGGTGTCGGGCAGCCGCTCGCCCCGCTCGTACCGGCCGATCGAGTTGACGTGCGTGCCGGTGAGGCGGGCGAACACCGCCTGACTCCTCTTGCCTCGAAGGCGCGCGATCCGCCCACCCACCTGGCGTGCGTGCTCCTGATCCTCCACCCCAGACAGGGAGGCATCCTCACCTGGTTGGGTATCACCAATCATCTCCATGGGTTACTCCTTGTGGGCGGAAAAACACGGGCGGGTGTGTTTTTTGGCTTGTCTTCTACCCGGGCGGGTGTATTATCGGGTGCATGACGACGCGAGACACCAACCCAGTCGGGTTGCCGACAGCGGATGAGACCCTGTCGCGCATCCGAGCGGAGTTGGAGACCTATGAGCAGGGTAAACATCCCGAGTCCAAGGTCTCGCCCCGCCAGACCAACCCGAACGGTGCGTTGACCGAGCCGACAGTAACCCAAACGGGTGTGGACAGCAAGGGGCCCTTCGGGTCGCGCCTGCGCCAGGCGCGCGAGGCGCGCGGCATGAGCCAGAAGGACCTGGCGGAGGCGCTCAACACGCACGTCAACAGCGTCTCCCGCTACGAGAGGAACGAGCGCGCGATGGACAGCGACATGGTCGCGAGGGCGTGCGTCGTCCTCGGATGCGACCCCCGGTGGCTCCTCCTCGGCGAGGGCCAGCCTCCGCCCGTGATGATCGACGACACCGTGCCGAACCCGCCCGCGCAAGGTCCGTAGCGCGCGCACCAGTTTCGCAGCGTCTAGGGCCACGTCCGCGCAGGGAACGCGCGGGCAGCGTCTCAAAGGGAGGAACGGCATGGTCACGGCACGGCAGATCAGGGAGCGCACGCCGAAGGAGGGCATCGACCTCCTCGCCCGCGCGCTCCGGGCGGCGCTCGCGGTGCTGGAGGGCGAGGCCGACGAGAAGCCTCCCATCCGCATCGACGCGAGCACCCCCGTCAGCGTGGACGAGGCCGCTGCTCTGCGCGGCTGCTCCCCTCAGGCGATCAGGAACATGCGCGACCGCGGGGCGCTGGAGGCCATCGACTCGCCGCACCTGCGGCAGGTCCGGTTCCGCCTCGACGCGATCGCGCAGCTCGCGAGCATGAGCCTCGACGAGGCCGCCGCGAAGCTCGCCGAGATCCGAGGTGCCCGATGAACCGCACCAAGATCGCGCGCCCGAAGTCGGCGGCGAAGGCCTCGCGGCTCACGCACGTGGCCGAGCTCGAGGAGGCCCGGCGCGAGGTGGAGGCGTGGAGGCGGGCCGCGATCGAGGGGCTCTGCCTCGCGTGCACCTACTACGGAGGCCGCTTCCCGCTCGGGCTCCACCTCCGCCTGCTCGATCCCGCCGTGCGGGTGATGGAGCTGCACGAGGCGATCTCGCGCGAGGTCTACTACGACTGGATCGGCGCCGTCGCCGTCGGCGTGGTGACCGACTTCCTGCGCGCGTTCGCGGGAGGTGCGCGATGACGCCGTCCACCCACCCTCTCGCCTCCATCCACCTCGCACTCCCGGCGGACCGCCCTCCGCTCGCAGCGCTGCTGCGCGGCCAGTCCGCGTGCGGGCACGCGCTCGATTGGGCGCAGGCCCACGGCCGCGACTACTGGACCGCGTGGGAGACGTGCCCGGATCTGGAGTGGATGCTCTGGCTCTGCGCGAGGGCTGGTCTCGACGACGAGATGCGCGGCTTCGCGCGGTGGTGCGCTTGCTCGGTGCTCCACCTGTGGGACCCGCCCGCGCCCGAGGTGGTGGTGCGGTACCTGGAGACGGGCGACGAGACGATCAGAGACGCCGCGTGGGCCGCCGCGAGGGCCGCCGCCTGGGCCGCCGCGTGGGCCGCCGGGAAAG
>JADMIO010838971.1_pt1 | contig 21120 bp, 12 predicted proteins | sample 8958161 | NCBI WGS metagenome assembly JADMIO01 (sample SAMN16585339, study PRJNA669376) | soil metagenome | isolation source: Crop rotation soil | place: USA: Cullars Rotation, Alabama | collected 2011
CTTTCCCCAGGGAATATCCATGTACGAAGAATGGTTCGCAACAAAAATGTATTGCCTGCTTAGATCATGCGGTGATTCATAAATTTCTTTATGCCTTACCCCTATCAAAAAATACCACGCGGTAGCCCAGATGCGGCAAGTTCTATAAACGAGATTTCCTGCTTTTATTTTTCCAAACAGTAAAAAGAAAAGAACAAGTACAAAAACGATCAGCATTAATACAATAAAAGTTAGCAGTGCATACAACCAGTAAATGAACTGCAGTAAGCGCAGGATTATTTTCACAAAACCAAAATAAGAGTAACTACGAGTGAATTCAAAAATTTATTTAGTGGCTTCCGGAATAATTAGCGTGCATTAACCTCACAGCTAAATACAAATGCCAGTGACAGGTTATACATTTGTATGCCAATAAACTCAATCACTTTGTAAATAAACTTTATGACATTCATAATTCTTGGCCTGGTGATAATTTTTGCAGCCAGGTTTTTTGCACTAACTCCCAACACAAAACGTTTTATTAATCCTGCACGCATTGTGGGTTTTATCATCGTATTGCTTGGTGTACTCACTTCCTGCATTATACAGATCGAGGCAGGGGAGATCGGTGTTCAAAAACTGTTCGGAAAAATACAGAACAACGTTTTATATAGCGGCTTACACTTCATTAATCCTTTGGTTACTGTTGAACATATTGACGTTAAAACACAGAATTATACTATGAGCGGTATACACGATGAGGGTACAAAAAGCGGCGATGATGCGATTCGCGTATTAACCGCAGATGGTCTGGAAGTGACAATTGATCTTTCCGTTCTGTATCGCGTTGTTCCCGGTGATGCGCCGAAATTATTACAGCAGACGGGTAATGATTTTGAAGATAAGATAGTGCGGCCTGTATCAAGAACAAGAATAAGAGATAACGCCGTGTACTACGATGCTGTATCATTATTTTCAACAAAGCGTGATGAATTTCAGCAGCGCATTTATAAAAGCATTGAAAAAGATTTTTCTGCACGAGGATTATTGCTCGAAAATTTACTGGTTAGAAATATCACCTTGCCGGAAAGTGTAAAGCAATCCATCGAGCAAAAAATAAATGCTGAGCAGGATGCGCAGAAAATGCGTTTTGTTTTACAGAAAGAACAACAGGAAGCTGAACGCAAACGAATAGAAGCGCAGGGTATAGCTGATTACCAGCACATCATCAGCGAAAGTTTAACAGATAAACAACTGCAATATGAAAGCATAAAGGCACAACTGGAAATTGCCAAATCACCTAACACAAAAATTATTGTGATGGGTAAGGGCAGTGCACCATTGATTTTAGATACGCAGAAATAATGTGCCGTATTAACACTGTTCACTCAGAAAAATACAAACTGGTAACCGATAGAGGCGGTGTTATAATCATAACCGCTGTTTGTAAATGCACCTATATGAAACTGTAATTTTAAAGACTGCTTCAATGAAAGCGGGATTGACCAGGTTGCGCCTATCCTGTAATTATCTTTCAGATCGCCTTGCTCTGTGTTGTCAATAATTGTTTTTCCGCCGTTGAAATAATTGCCATCCACCCCTATCCACATTTGCTTTTTAAAATAATAACAGGCATGTGCCTGGAAACTTAATACAGGTTGCTGCTCAAGGGTTTTACTGGTAAGAAATTCATGATTATTTGTAAAAAACCAACAACCTGCATACGCTTCTGCATAAACATGTTTAAAGCGGCGGGATATACCAACCTCAGGTTTTAAAGCCCAGCGATGGCTGCCGATATTAATTCTTTTATCATTATAATAAAGCCCTGTAGGTACACTGGCAACAAGGCTTACACCAACAATCATCTTTTGCTGGTAGCTTCTGAAATCTTTTTTATTCAAAGCCGGAGACCCGATAAGATTTATTCCAAAGCGAATGCGCGAATCACCAAAACCTGTTCGAACTCCACTGGTATCAACACCATTCAATTTTAAGTTCCCATTCATGTGCATGAAAGGAACAATCACCTGCACACGGGCTAACTTATTAGCAAGACCAAACGTATGCACATAGGCTGCTCCAAAGCCATGCGTGGTAATTTTAAAATCTTCGATCGGTAAAGAGGGATCTGCAATAACATTCCCGTGAGCAAAGCTGTATAAAACATTAATTGCATTTAATCCTTTTGGTAAATTGGCATAGCTTCTTGGCTCAAGGTCTTGCGCGAAAACATCAATTGAAGAATAACAAATGAGTATAATTAAGAGAAAACACTTCATAGAAACAGAACAATAAGAAAAGTACAATTAGTTCTGTTAAACGATGATTGCATGAATGAGTTAACAGTTAAATGAAAGAAGGCTCTAAAATTAATCACCCGGCCCACCCTTCTCTATCCAAACTCCTGTATTGAATAGCTTCAGCCAGATGTTCTACTTTAATATCAGTACTGCCGGCAAGGTCAGCAACAGTGCGGCTCACTTTTAAAATGCGATCATATGCACGTGCCGATAAATTCAATTTTTCCATCGCACGCTTTAATAACAACTCTCCTGCCTGGTTGATCACGCAGATTTCTCTCAATTGTTTGCTGCTCATTTGCGCATTGCAATACATGCCTTCAATATTTTTATAGCGTTCTGTTTGTATCTCTCTCGCTTTGATCACGCGTTCCCGAATAGATGATGAAGTTTCACCCTTCGCCTGCATATTACTTAACTCACTAAATGCAACAGGTGTTACTTCAACATGCAGATCAATTCTGTCGAGCAATGGTCCGGATACCTTATTTAAATATTTCTGCACCGATCCCGGAGGGCAGGTGCATTCTCTATCCGGATGATTATAAAATCCGCAGGGGCATGGATTCATACTTGCGATCAACATAAAACTTGCAGGAAAATCAACAGCAACTTTTGCTCTTGATATACTCACTTTCCTTTCTTCCATCGGTTGCCGCATTACTTCTAAAACAGTGCGTTTAAATTCCGGCAATTCATCTAAAAACAAAACACCATTATGTGCTAAAGAAATTTCACCGGGCTGCGGAATACCACCGCCACCAACCAATGCAACATCACTTATCGTATGATGAGGAGAACGAAACGGCCGCCTGCTGATCAGCGAACTATTTTCCGGCAACTTGCCTGCAACGCTGTGAATTTTTGTTGTCTCCAGTGCTTCGTATAAACTCAATGGCGGAAGTATGGTTGATAGTCTTCTCGCTAACATTGTTTTACCTGCACCCGGCGGACCAATCAATATTGCATTATGGCCACCTGCTGCTGCAATTTCCAATGCGCGCTTAATATTTTCCTGTCCTTTTACATCATTAAAATCAACATCGAATTGTTGTTGCGCATCAAAAAATTCTTCACGCGTATTTACTTCTACCGGTTGCAATGAATTTTCATCTTTAAAAAAATCAACCACTTCCTGTATGTGTGTTACGCCATACACTTTTAGATTATTCACCATACCCGCTTCACGTGCATTTGCTTTGGGAACGATCAATCCTTTAAAATTTTCTTTACGCGCCTGTATTGCAATAGGCAATGCGCCCTTGATCGGCTGAACCGTTCCATCCAAACTCAGTTCACCCATCATTATGTATTCACTTAGTCGTTCAGGCTGTTCAATTTGTTCGCTGGCACCAAGCACACCAATAGCAATGGGAAGATCGAATGAAGAGCCGCTTTTCTTGATATCTGCAGGCGCAAGATTCACTACTATCTTTGTTCGCGGCATATACCAGTCATTTGTTTTAATCGCACTTTCCATACGCTGCAAACTTTCTTTTACAGCATTATCCGGCAGGCCAACAATAGTATAATGGAGTCCTGCACTTACATTTACTTCAATGGTGATGGTAATGGCTTCAACACCGTAGACTGCACTCCCGAAGGTTTTAACAAGCATAAGCAGATAATGGTTTCAAGTTGATTTTTTGGGCCGCCAAAAATAAAACTAATTTATATGGGAAACATCAATCTTTGAATAGGAAGATTTTCGATTTCTTGTTTCAAGTTATAATTTACATTGTCCCGGGTAGGGTTTTTTGTTATTGCTTTATTTACAATTGAAAAAATAGTGTTCACATCGCCATTGGTTTTTTGGGTACGGTATATTGGTCGAGCCAGAAATCGGGAGTCCCTTTACCTGAATAATAATCCCGGTCCTTTTCTTTTCCATAGTAATCGAAACGCAAATATGTATCTGCAAGGTTTGCCCTCGCGAAATTTTTTTCAGGCTGCCATCATATTCCATGTTTAATGCCACCGTCTCTAAGTGGTGAAGGCGCGTTGTTATTCGTTATGAAGTTTGTTTAGGATAAAAATTTGTTGGTCAGCTACCATAATGCGAGATTAGATGTCAATTATGAAAAAGCTGATTTTAGTTTTCCTTTTGTTTGAAGTAAGCCAATTTATTGCAAAAGCTCAAAACGATTCCATTACTCAAAAACTGGATGAATATTTACTCGCTGCGAATAAAGTAAACAAGTTTAACGGTAATGTATTAATTGTACAAAACGAAAAAATTCTTTTACAAAAAACTTATGGCTACAAAAATTTCGCTGCACATGTTTTAAATGATCCTAACACTATTTTCCAAATTGGGTCTGTTACCAAACAATTTACTGCAACAGTAATTTTAAAATTGCAGGAAGAAGGAAAACTTTCTGTGAATGATAAGCTGTCTGCATATTTTCCGCAGTTTAAATATGCAAATGAAATAACGATTGAAAATTTATTGACACATACTTCGGGTATGTATGATTATGTTGCTGATATAGATGATGAAGATTCTGCTATCACTTGCCATCCTGTAGATAAACAATTATTATTAGACATAGTTTTTAAACATGATCTTTATTTTAAACCGGGCGCTGAATTTCGTTATTGCAATTCCGGCTATTATTTATTGGGAATGATCATTGAAAAAGTTACAGCAAAATCATATGAACAGAATGTACATGATATAATTCTTACACCGCTGCAAATGGATCATTCTTTATTTGATTTTAAACATTCTGCTGATACAAACATTGCAACAGGTTATCAAACTTTAAATAATTCCGAACAAATAGAAGCATCCGCATGGAGATGGGATTCAACAGTTTCTTATGCAGCCGGCGCCATTTGGAGCACAACCGGCGATATGTATAAATGGGTACAGGCAATCGCTGATAAAAAAATTCTTTCTGCAGATTCATGGAAGGCAATGTTTACACCACGTGTTGACAAATATGGCTATGGGGTGTATGTTGATTCGTTATTCGGCAAACAAACCATTTCGCACGGTGGCGGCATACCGGGTTTTATTGCTTATTTATGTTACTATCCCGGTGAAGATGTAGCAATTATTTTATTGAATAACCGGGGTTGGTTTGGTGATGCATTAAACAGCATAAATGCTGACTTATCGGCTATTATTTTTCATAAGCCTTATGAATTAATGCGGGATCATGTTGGCATAAATCTTACTGATGCTGTATTAAAAAAATATGTTGGTCAATATGATTTTGATAAAAAACATCATGCATATATCACTTTAGAAAACGGCCAATTACAAATGGAAGCTCCGCAAGGTGGTTTGCCTAAGTCTCCTTTATTCGCAGAAGATGAAAACAATTTTTATTTAAAAATTATTAATGCAAGAATTGAATTTGTAAAAGATGCTTCGGGAAATGTAACGCAGCTTATTGCGCATTACAATGGCAAGAGTGAAGTATGTAAAAAAGTAAAGTGACAGGTGCCTATTTGTCAATTCCCGAGACGGCATCGACAGCCCGGGAAGACGGCATCGACAGTGCGGGAGACGACATTGGCAGCCCGGGAGAAGGCATCGGCAGGCCGGGAGGCGGCATCGGCAGCCCGGGAGAAGGCATCGACAGTACGGATGGCAGTGACCGCTGTGTCGTAAGAGTTGAGTTTTACAAAGCACAAGTACTCTTCGCTTCAAACCAATCCTGCATACTTGCCCCCCTCGGGGATCACCCAACACTTCAAAGCCTGAAGGGTTCAACCACTATGTGGTTATGTTGCAGTTTATCTTATGATCCATTTCCATGTATTACATACCTATCCCATGTATTGCATACATGGTTATTCATGTTCAATCCCTTCGGGATTATAAAAGCCGAAGGGCTTAAACATAAATAACACCGGATGTAATCCGGTGAAACGCGGATGCAATCCGGTGAGACGCCGATGCAATCCGGTGAAATAAAGAGAAACGTTCTACGAACCCGAAGGGTTAAATATCAATCCTGAATATCGAGACCATTTTTGTATTCACCATTCACTCCACTACTGCCCCGGCGTATTCGGCGCGATAGAAATTCTCAACTCAATTCCTGCTCTTGTATTAATGATCGGCGCTGAGGTTGAAATGTATGGAATGATACGCTGCTGATCAAAATAGAAACGAAGGTCAAGACGGTTATTGATGAGATAATCCAGTGAAGGTTGTATGCTTATCGTTTTTTGTCCTCCTGTACTGTATGCATTTGGCTGATCGAGCCTGCTGTTGGTTTGCAGATCATCCCTGATAGAAAAATCAAGGCTTATATTCATATCCGTTTGATCTGGATTGGCTTTAATGAATGGCAACTTGAATGGCATGTTCACACCTTTTCTTCTGTAGGTTCCGCCAAAGGTTATTGAACTGCTGCGCACTTCACTCAACTGGTAATCGTATAAACTCAAACTTAACTGCCTGCTCTTTGCATATTCAAAACGCAATGCTGTTTGATCGGTGGTTGTAACATCAAAACCTATCAATGGTGCAAACTGTTCCTGTATGGTTAAGTTTGGAATTAAGAAGAATGGAATGTAGTTATGCGAAACAGGATCAATAAACGCCGGCTGGCCCAAATGCAAAGGATCATAATACAGCAAAGCGCTTGTAAAACTGTTCATGCTGAATGTGCTGTTATAACCATGCGTGATAGTGATATTGCTGAAAGAATTTGCCAGTGCTTCTATTCTTGTTAATCCCGTATAAGTAACACGCCAGTTGGGCAAAGCCTGTATTCCGCTGAAAGGATTTGATTTAATACTTGAATTGTCCTGGTTGATCAGCGACACAGTATTCGGATCTTTTCCTGTATATGCTGCAATGAACGCAGGCAATAAAACATCCTGCTGGTAGCGGCCGTAACCTGTTGGGAAGCCATCGCCCTGGAAAGTATTATCCCAGTAAGGGTTTGCTTTTGCCAAACGGTTGGCTATGATCATACGGTTATCCTGGAACTCTTTGAACGTTGCAGAGATTTGGTTGGGATCAGATTTCTTAAACAAAGTTTGAAAGCTGATATACGAAACACTGAACCCGCCACCCGCTAACGGGCTAAGGTGACTGAAACTATCAATTGCCGGAGCTTGTGAAAGATTCTTGAACAGTTCAGAATAATTCTTTGAAAAAGTTTTTTGAACGTTAACATCAATATTAAATTCTGAAACGGGCTCAAGCTGAGCGGCTATGTTTACCTGTTGCTGGTAATCCTGCATGTACATCAGGTTAAACAAAGTATCTCTTGTAATTACACCTTCTCTTGCTTTTTTATTGAGCCAGTTGGTATCCGGTTGTTTACCGAAGATATAATCAAGGCCCGGCTGGTTTGCTTTTTGATTTTGACCAAGATATCCTGTACCTGTTGTAATACCCGGAACACGGCTGTTATAACTTGTGTTGTAACTTAATGATGCATGCTTCACCATTGTTACAATGTGGCCTGCAGCCTGTGCCAAACCGCTTCCTGTATTGGCTTGTTTATTTTTGCGTTGCTGTTTGCGGTAATCTCTTTTTTGCTGACGCCATTTTTGTAAAGCATGCCTTTTTTCAAAACCTTTCAGCTTATTACCATCTGCATCTTTCAAAACTTCTGATTTCTTCTTTGGAGGTTGAATACTATCATTGGGATTTGTATTGTCTGCATTATCCTGGTCTGCAGGCTGGCTTACTTTGCTCAGGAATTTTGACTTTGCATACAAACGTGTAAAATCAAATTCACTGGTTAAGCTGTTCTGTTGTGTGTTTTCAATTGTGTTACCTAAACTTAAGGCAAGCAAGCTTGCACCTACCCAGTTATAAGCAGCGGTATAACTGTAACGGGCGGTTATCCAGTCAGCAAAAGGAAATTTAGCTAACGGAAGATTATAACTTAACGTAGCTCTTTGCTGATACAAAGTGTTTCTTCCGGCATGCCAGAAATTATTCCATACTGAATCTTTTTTATCTTTTGTATTCAACTGCCCATATGGTTCATCAACCCTTGCAAAAGCAGTGGCGGAAAAATCAAGATTAAGGCTGCGTGTAAAGTCCCATCGCAAATTATAGTAACGATCGAATGTGAAATACTTATCGTAAGTAGTATCTACTTTTTCAACTTTTGAATCATAAGTATTTACAATTCGCGGAACAAACATCCCATATTGCCTGTTGATATCAGCCCTGAAACTTACCAGTGAAGGCACATAATTAAAGTTGATATCTCTTATAAAAGTGAGCCATACACTTTTGTTTTTGATCGTATTCCTGAACGGCTCTTTAAACTTCGACGGAGCATTAAATGTGTATCCGACACCTGCCCTGTATTTCTTAATATTATTTAATAAAACAAGCGGGTTTGTTTGATCGAATTCTGTATAAGAATAACTGAAATCAAAATTGCTGATACTCCAGAAATGCGGTTTAGTTCCGCGTTGCGCAAACCGTACATTGGTGAAATTGATCGTTTTTATGGTAGTGATATCTGCCGCAGCTTTCTTTACTGAATCGCGTTTATCACCTGCCATTTTCAGTTTGTCTTTATACAAAATGTCGAGATCGTAGGGATCATATTCAGGCGTTAAAATTGTTTTATTGATGCTTGCATACACAGGAATGGAAACACCTACTTTTTGCGGCAACAATTTTCCCGCATCAATATTTAATGCTGCATCAAACTGGAACATATTATCTCTTGCACGCTGGTTGATCTGCTGATCGATACTTCCAAAACCATAAGTGTATGTACTTGCTGAAAGAGACAGTGTTCCAAGATCTGCGAGTTGCATATCTACTCTTCCCAATGCTGAATAGCCCCCCTTCTCATCGATCTTTGATAAACGCAATTCATTCACCCAAACTTCAGTGCTGATAGTTGATTCAGTTTCGTTTTCAATAGCAATTAAGATACCCTGCACTTCACCGATATTAGGATTACCGCGAATTGAATATGTTCTGTCACCCACTTTTTCTGAATAAAAGCCCGCGATAGGATAATTCTGCGAGTTACGCCTGATCTTTAATTGCACAAGATCATTCAGAATAAGGTTAAGATTATTTGAATCGGGCCATATAATGTTGGGATCGGTGCTTCCAAACGGAGTGATGGTTAAAGGAATTTTTACTTCATAATAGTTATCAAGAAAATCCTGGCCGATACGAATTCTTGCAGCTATCTGTCCATAGGTAAGCGGTGGCGCTTGCCTCAATCCTGATTCAGCATGAATGAACATATCCATTTGCCCAAACTGCCTTAAATCAAGATTCAATGTTTTAAAAACAGCCCTTGACTGATGCTTTTCAAGATTATTTATCTGCAGGCTCATTGCCTGTTCATTCTGCAAAAGGTTCACACCATTATTACTTAATTCCTGCACTCTTTCAATACCGGGCGGTGTAACGTAGATGATCGGCTGGCGGCTGCTGTTCTCTTCAACATTCACTGCCAGAACATTTATGTTAGACGTTGATGAAACCTGTTTATAAGCTCCGATAGTATCTACATCGTAGGTAAAAGTTCTCCATTGGTTGCGTGTCAGATCAAGCGTGGCAAAACGTATAACAACGGAATCAGAAAAACCGGTAAGGAACATACGCATAAACCTGATCGACTTAAAGTCTGGTATTTGTCCAACTTTATTGGTAAAATCATCAATCGGTACACGGAAGAGATACCAGTTTTCAGGAGCTGTTGTTCCGTCTGCCAATCTCGGGTTTACCACTTTCTGGTCTGTGATATATTTTGAAGTACCAACACCCATTCCCGGTTTCAGATCAATTTCATATTCGTAATATTCTTCTGTTTCATTTAAAGTATTATCCCTGTTCAGGTCTTCGTTATCAGGGTACAATGTTGCTGCAGGAGAAAACTGTGAGGTACCTGTAAATATCGGCGAGTTGCCCTGCGGATTATTGTAATCTTTATACCTGCCCAAAATACCGGTTCCTGCTGCATCATAGCTCCCGTCGCGGTACCATTTATAATCGTCGTTTGCGGGGTCTGCAGATGCTTTTTGATAAAAGTTTGAAGACGTACCAAAATTGTTTGCAATATCACTTAGATATATGCTGCGCTGAATTTTTTCTGAATCGTTGGCAAGGCCATCAAATCCCACATCCTGGTAAGGCCGATCATTGGGATCATTACTGAATGCCTGTGTAATTTGTATGGGATTGACCGGAGTATTTCCCCAGATAGATTTGTCAACAATAGCAGGAATAGTGGGCGTTGGCAAACCATTTTCGTAAAAGCGGCGGCCATCTTTTAAAATGTCTTCGCTTATGTTTCCAAGATTGATGAATAATTTACCACCTGTGCTTGTGGGCTCTTTTATGAAAGGGTCCTGTACCCAGAATTCGATGTATTGAATGTTGCCGGTTTCAAAATCAGTTTGATCAAGACTGCGCATTATTCCGCCCCAGCGCCTTTGCGGATCTTTCAGTTTACCATTTGCATCAACATCTGCAATGTTTTCTGTGAAGTTGTAAGGGCCTCTATCTGTTGGATAATAAGCAAGGTCAAATGTTCCGGTTATAACATCCGTAATGTTAGTGGTACGTTGCGGGAACAATTCATTTGTATATACCTGCCTTACCCTCGGATCACTCAATTCTTTTAAGTCGCCTCTTAAAGGATTATTAGGGCTTGATTTATCCTGCAGTGTCGGTTCAATGTTATACCATGCAAGCTTTGCACGGTTTTTACCATAATCAAGATCATTTATCTTACCACTTTCAGGAAATGTACTTGGTGTTGATGCCAATGCCCATGCAATAAAAGGGAAACGCAGGTCAACACTGCTTGTTGCACCTTCAAAATCATCAATATAAATTAGCCCGCTTGATCCCTTTCCAATCTGTGGCGGATGGCCGGGTTGCAACATAGCTGCTTCACCGTAAGCAGTAATAGAGCTTGGTGCATCAGAGTTATAGAAGGGCAATTTGTTGATCAATCGCGTTAAGCCCGGCAGTTCATTCTGGTAGTTGAAGTCAAGACCATACATGGTATTCCGTATCGGGTCTTCATTATAATTTACTTTAGTGAAGTAGGGTCTTTCAGAGAGTCGTTCAATCGTACCGCCCAGCGATAAATGTTGATTGGCAATGTAATCAAGTCTTAATCCTAAAAAGCTTCGCTGTTGAATACCGAATGTTGCATTGTTTTCAAACTGCACACTTACCGGAATGCCTGCATTAATGATAGCCTGGTTGATTATTTTTAAAGTACCTAGATTATAATCGATAATATAATCCGTGTTTTCCTGCAAAACTTGCCCACCTGCGGTAACTGTTACCGAACCGCGTGGAATATTAAATGCACCCAGGTAAATATCCGTATTTGAACTTCCCTTCACCGTACCCTGTATTTCATACCGGTTAAGGTTAGCATAGGTTTGAGCGATCGCTTTTATGGAATCATATAATTGCTGGTAAACATATTTTTTGATGGTTGTATCCGGCTGCCCCTGGAATGCAAGGTTCTTCAGATCATTACCAAATGGCTGCAATACAGGAAATATAATTTTGCCTTGCTGCGATATAACTGTGAACCCATCAACAAAGTCGTACAAGCCATCCGGCTGCGGATCGTTTTGATTATTCAACCGGTCAGCCCGTAAAATCTGGATCAATGGACTTCCGGAAACGACGGGATCAGATTCGGGTAAATATCTTTTTAAACCGCCGCTGGGTTCCTGGTATAATACGTTCAACTTAAAATCTTCACGTGTTAAGCCCGTTACATCAAGTGAATAAACGTTCTTCATCATCAACTGCCATATGGGAAGATTAACGCGCTGTGATGTTGCTTTCAATAATTTGAGAAAAAGCATTTTTTGCACACCCTGCGTTGAATCCACGGTAACATCCTGCGAGAATTCGCCCACCTGGTAAACTCTTCCGTTATACGTGTATTGGTAAGCAACACCCAATACTTCGTCCGGTTGCAATTGCACATTTAAGGAAAGAAATCCCACCTGCCCGTTGTAATAATATTCAGTTGAATCAAGTTTGCGTGCAAATGTTTTTTCGTAATCATTCACGGGAGTTAAACCTCTTGCCAGCAATAAACTGTTCACTAAAGAAGGATCACGGAAGTTTGGGTCAGCCAATAATGTTGAATAAAGATCATTCGAATTATTCTGAGGTAATTGATCGGCAGTGAGTGAATGAATATTTGAATTGTACGGTTGATTTTCGCCGAGGTCCATAAAGCCAACAACACTTCTTGTATTAATAGTTGTACCCGTGCGGTTAGTAACCCATACTTCCATGCGCAGGATCTGAACCTGGCTGTTCACCACAGGCAGGTTGCTCATGGCATAGTTGTAATGGTCTTTAAAATACTGAGCTAACAAAAAGTGCCTGTTCTCATCATAATCATCCAGCTTTTTGGTTACTTTTTGATTTAAACCACCACCTTCCAGCGCCAATGATTGTTGCTGTGATTTCTGGCTGGCAACAGCAGCAGTAATAAATAGTTTTCCAAACTGAAGCTGTGTTTTTACCCCGAATAAACTTTGAGGGCTGCTCATCAAACTTCCCTTTGTTTGAAATGAAATATTACCTGCCTCAACAGATTTTAATATTTCATCATCCATTCCTTTATAATCAAGCTTTAGCTGGTTTTCATAATCAAAATTGGCAAGCGTATTATAACTGATGGGAAGTTTTAATTTATCACCGATGCTTGCATTAACATTCAAATTGGCGTTCATGTTAAAATCCAGGCCGCCATTCTTGCGGGCGCTTTCAGGCAGTGTTGGATTCTTTATCACCTGCCCCTGGTAACCCATCGTTAAATCGATCGTTCCCTGTGGCTTTATATCTACTTTCAAACCTTCGGGGCCAAGGCCGAACATCCTATCGAACAATCTTTCATATACATGCGGCGGAGGGCGGGAAACTTTCCTGTTGAGATCGAGCAGCGTTTGAGAACGCTGGTTGAAATAATCGTTTTGCTGCTTCTCACTCTGCAGGCGATACATTTCTTCAAAAGTGAGGTAAGTTGGTTTGCGGTAAATGATGTCGCCAACCTTTTCTGTAATGTAATATTGATTTGTTACAGGATCATATTCTATATTCTGCTTTATAACAGAAGTGTCATTAATATCAAAAGGGTTAGTGTAATTCGATGAAAACCTGTCCCCCCTCCTGTCCTGTAAAGGAAAACGCAAACTGTCGGGCCTCTGAGCAAACACATTATTGCACAGGGAAACCATTAAAAAAACAGTAACGGGTATAAGTTTATCGGCAATTGAAAATTTTGTCAACTTTATTTAGCCTGGTTAGGTAGAAATCTTCTTATACGCTATAGGTTTTTTAATGCGAGTTTAATAATGTTTTCAACTGTAGAATTATTGGCGGATGAAAGTACCTTTTTTATGGCTGCTTCAGCAATATTTTTTTGAATACCTAACGCTATTAAGGCATTTAAAGCATCTGACTCAACTGTATTAAGTGAATACGCAGATTGTTGTACGTTGGTTTGCAGGCGGCCTAATTTATCTTTCAGTTCAAGCACAATACGCTCCGCCGTTTTTTTACCGATACCTTTAATGCTTTCTAATTGTTTAGTGTTCCCATTCGCAATTGCTTTTACAATCTCGTCTGGTTTTAACCCGCTCAACATCATTCTTGCTGTAGATGCTCCAACGCCGGAAACGCTGATTAATTGTAGAAAAAGCTCTTTTTCTTCCAAATCAGAAAACCCGTAAAGCGTTTGAGCGTTTTCTGTAATATGCAGGTATGTAAAAAGTTTGCCACTTTCCTTGTTGGTTATGGCAGAGTAAGTGTTCAGGCTTATCTGCAGATCATATCCTACACCATTCACATCTACAATGACCTGCGAGGGCAGTTTCGTGACAAAATTTCCGCTTACAAATGCAATCATACAAGTGCGCCAAAAATATAGCTTTCATCTGTACGGAATATTATTTTGCGGAAAAGAATTAAAACCGGATGGGATTTACCTTTTTAAAAGATGCTTACGGAGCCAGCCAGGAAACTAAAATGCGCTTTGTGAATTTGCAACGATTAAAATGGCGCCTGCCACAAGTGTTATTACTGCAACAATGCCCACAATATTTAAAACATGGTTTGTGTTGCTTGCGCTTTCGTTTATCTCATATACATCCGCACGATGGAATGAAGTAATTTTTTCTGCTAACCCTGTATCTGTATTTTGTAATTCCTCGTTGGTGTATAAATGCACTTCGGTTAAAACATTTTTATCCTTAGCTGTAACACGGTTTTTTATACTTGAAGTGTCAGGATTTAAATTGCCTGAATGCTCAGGTGGAAGTGCTATAATGGTGCCAAATAAGCTATCGTTTTTAACATAAGGATGTTCCAGCGCATTTGTACTGTTTGAGAAATGTATAATAAAAAAACGGTTTTCTTTAGCAAGCGCTGATGTTGTTTGTGCATCAATTGATGGTTTTGTATTGGTCTTATAAAAATAATCCATGCAACTGCTTAAAGAAACAACAAGAAATAATGCCGGCAGATAAACAATTTTTCTTCTATTCATGACTATCTGTTTAGGAAATAAGAAGACAATGATGTACCCTTTAATAAATTGAAAAGGAGTTTTGTTATAGATATTTTACTGCATAACATGTGTAAGTGTTTTCCGCAAAACGAGTAAACTAGAAATAATCATTTCATATCCGGTTTCAATCATTTTAATTAGTGTTGTTAGCTGCTAGAAAGAATCTGTATCAGTTTCAGGCGAAAGACAAAACGTAAATGCTTCTCTATGAATAAATATTGTGTTTTCATTCTTTAATTTTTCGAATTAGATATTTTGTGAACTGATATTTGAAATCAATTCTTAAAAACTTTATTTACCTGTAAAAAAGGTGTCTCCGCCAGGGAGACAACCTTTGTTACTGAGTAATGATCACTCTTGATCTGTATACTTATTTGGCCCTGGGCTTATTGCCGAACATAATGCCAACACCGAGACCGAAGTAACGGTTGTGGTATTTACTGCTGAACTCAGGGTCTTCTATCGCAAGATTGCTGATACCGGCATTATAGTTTGCCTGAACAAAGAAGCCACCTGAAAACTGGTAACCCGCTAATACATTAATGGCTGCTTCGAATGCCTTAAGATCATCATCAGCACTATTGCCAAAATGTATATCGCTCTTCCCTGATTCCATGTTGTCTTCCCATTTGTCTTTTCCTGATAAACCAAAGCTTAATGAAGGACCGGCACCAACAAAAAACAGCCCGTTTTTAGTAGGAGCATTAAGAACAAAATTTAAGGGTAGTTCCAGGTAATTTAATGTGAGTTTATCTGTAAAATCCTGGTCGCTAACCTTGCCACCCTTCTGAACATAATTCAATTGTGGGCGAAAACTTATTTTTTTACTTACGGGAATGGAAGCAACCAAACCTGCTGTAAAACCAGTGTGACCGTCGGACGTCATTGATATGTCTTCTATAGTGGCCTTATACGAGGCTAAGGTTGCGCCTGCAGTTATGCCGAAAGTTGCTTTTTGTGCAAAGGAATAATTGAGCACAAATAACAAGCTGAATAAAGAAAGAACTTGTTTCATAATGATTAAATTTTAGTTTTTATTGTAAAAAATTATTGTGATAAAATAAATTCAACTGTAAAAAATCCATGTTCTATTCTTACTCTTGAGCAAACCCCGTTTATATAGTTGTAATAATTTTTATTACCGTCAGGAAATTCTATTAGGTAACAGTTCTTTCCGTTTTTTTTAATCTTAAGATATTGCTCATAATTGTCAGAATAAACCTCACTGATATTCATTGGCTCAAAAAAATAAAGGCTCAGTTGGTTATAGGCTATCTTATTAAATTTCACTTGTGCTGAAGACTTATCCTTATTTATCTCATAGTGATCATTCCGGTATATTGTAAGCTTATTCACTTTTGTATTATCATTAATTTTACGATACACATATGAGCGTTTCATAACTCCGTTCTCAAAGAAAGCCTGTTGGGTTTCAAAAATATTAAGCATAAAAACGAGGCGCTTTTTTATTTCGGAATTAAGTAATATGCAATAAGCGTTCACACTATCTTTTTTCTCCAGTTTCATCCAGCCTATTGTATCATTGTTTTGAACTACTTTGTAATTAAGGATTTTTGATTGCGCGTTTGAACAACCCGGTAGCGACGCCATTATCAATGTTATAAATAAGTTCAGCCAAAACCGGCGATTTTTATTCTTTAACTGGTTATATACTGTAAGTATGTATTCCGCTATTTTTTTTCTTAGTAACAGAAATATCAGCAGGCAAATCATACTTATCATTTTAATTATTTGTCGTTATTTATTTTGTTCCGGGATCAACATTGCGCCTTGAATTTTCAAAAGTTTCCAGAAAATTATACAGATGTTGCTTTCTTAACAATATGCATTTATCATTTAAAGATTTTGGCTTAATAATTAAATTAATAGCATTTGTATAAGCGCTGAAATCAGCCTGCAGCATATAAAAAAGCTAACTGTTAATTGAATAGTTACAATTATTAATTGATAAGCCATATCCAAAAAACTAATTGTTATATTTAGACAAATAACTGCCGCTTTGAAGTTTCTCGTAATTATAACTGTCTTATTGTATTGTCTGTGTGATTCAATTATTGGGTTTTCTCAATCAGATACGCTCATACTTTCTCCCTTCAACAACCTGTTGATGAACGATTATAACCTGCGAAAAATGGCGGTAGATAAAGAAAATAATTTATGGTTTGGCACCGATAAAGGCCTTGTAAAATTTGACGGAAATGATATAACGGTTTTTGAAAAAAAAGAAGCAGATACAAATACATTATCTATTAACAGCCTCGGTTGCATTTTCCCTGATAAAAACGGCAATTTTTATGTATTTGGTGTAAGCAGGTACATAGATTTTTTTAATACAAAAACAGGTAAGGTAGAAAGATCTAAAATTCAATTTCGCGATGAGGATTTGGGGAAACGGGCATTTCCCTGGGTGTTTAGTTCAATATATATTGAAAACGATTCTTCCTTGTGGGCAGGTATGTTCAACGTAGGATTTATACATTTCAACCGTTATACCAATAAAACCATTTACTACCCAATCAATGCAAGATATGATTTTCAAAATGGTGAGGTATATATAATAAAACCAGATCGCAACGATAATGATAAATTATGGCTTGCTACTGATGATGGAATTTATTCATTTAATAAAAAAACTGAAAAGCTAACAAGAAGCTTTCATTGTTCAAATCGCCTGGATTCCACTAATGATGATCTGAGAATTTTTAACATGGACACTGAAACAAAAGATACTATCTGGTTTACTGCAGAAAATTTAGGGTTCGGATGTTATGATGTTCAATCAGGCAAATACACCATTTTATATGACAGGAATAAAAAAACAGGTAAAATAATAACTCATCGCATAGATATTAATGAACTGCAGAGAAAGAATGATCATGAAATTTATATGACCTCGACAGCAGCAACACCTGGTGTATTCAATACAAGAGATCACAGTTATAATTATTTTACGAGAATAAGGGAGCATTACCCGAACATACAACAAGCGCATTACCTCGCCGATAGTTTAGGCAATTTATGGAGTCTTGTATTTTACCAATTGTATAAAGGTGAAAGAGATAACCGGAAATTTAAAACCATCATCTGTCCCCAGGCAAGCGCAAAATGGACCTCAACCTTTACGCATAAAAACACTACCAGCCCAACTGCATTCAAAGTTGCTGTTTGGGATGAGAAACTAAAGCTTTATTACATAATTTTTGATGGCCGAAAAGATGTGATAACGATGAACGAGCAGCGTAAGATTATTGACAGCATACCCATAGTTTATGAAAATAAACAAGACCCCAATGCCGGACCGGAAATGCTCGATGCATTGCTTGATAAAAATGGACATTTATGGATTTGCGGGCCAAAAATATTTCTGTATGATCAGTCGCTGCAAAAAGCTAAAGAAGTAAAAACGAATCCAAAAATTGATTTTACTTCTATGGAATTTCAAAATATGATAGAACGTGGTAATTATATTTATTTCCAACCCTCAAGGCCTCCCTTTAACGCCATTTACAGAATAGATATTAATACATTCAAGTGCGATTCAATTGCACTTCCAAAAGAAATTACGAGTGATACAACAATGATGGATCAATTTGGAAAAGAAATGGATGTTCTTGAAATGGACAAAAAAGGTGAAGTGGTTTATCTATGTTATGGGTTAAGTCTTTATCAATTTAATCTCATCACAAAAAAAGTAAGGAAGATCATTACCTATCCAACTATTGATAAAGAAGTAAAAGGCCATCAACATTTTTATAACATGTTTTGGTATAAATTGGATGATGATGAAAATCTCTGGGTGGCCACTCTTCCCGGCATAACAATTTATGACCATGCCACTTTAAAAGTTATCAGGGAAATTCCAAGGGAAAAAGATGCATACCCGCTCGAGCTTTTTCATGATGAAAAAGACAAGATCATGTGCTACCTGTATTCCAACGGTGTTATATTGTATGATTATAAAAACAACAGGGAATTTAAACTCTCTTTGGCCGATGGCCTTGCCACCATCAATAATTCGGGCATTACCGTTGCAAACAACATCTTATTCATCGGCGCATTTGATTACTTCCACTGGGCAACATTATCCGGTATCATTGGAAGTACTGCTCAAAGGCGGTGCTACCTCTCAAAAATTGCAGTATTTAATAAGCCTTTTGTAACAGATTCTTTGCCGGAATACCTTCATACATTAACGCTACCCCATGATAAAAATTCCATTTCACTTACTTTTTCAGCTACCGAATTTGACGAACCCGAATTACTGCAATACAGGTATAAGTTAATCGGAATTGATAAAGATTGGGTTAATGCAAATTATCTCAACAGAACAATTTCGTATAATAGCCTCAGCCCGGGTCATTATACATTTCTTGCCAATATTAAAAATACTGATGGAACGTGGAGCAGGGATGGAGTAGTCCTAAACATCACTATTGTTCCTGCATGGTGGCAAACCCGGTTATTTAATATTGTTGCTGCTCTCCTGTTTATGGCAATGATATACGCATTTGCATTGTGGAGAATAAAAACAATAAAAAGACAGGAACAATTAAAAGGAAAGTATGAAAGGGAATTGCTTGAGCTGGAAGCAAAAGCTCTCCGGGCGCAAATGAACCCTCACTTTATTTTCAATTGCATGAATTCTATCAAAGCACTCATACAAAAAAATGACAACGAAAAAGCAGTTGCCTACCTTACAATTTTTTCAAAGCTTATACGAACAATTTTTCAAAATTCATACAAAAGAGAAATTACCTTGTTTGACGAAATAGAAACCTGCCGCTTATACACGCAATTAGAAAGCATGCGCTTTGGTAATAAGTTCAATTATGAATTTAATATTGATGAAACACTCGACCTTAAGTCTATAATGGTTCCTGCTCTCATTCTGCAACCCTTTATTGAAAATGCCATCTGGCATGGCATTATGCCGAAAGAAGACGGCGGCAGCCTGAGCGTTAAAGTGATTCAATATGATCACACCATCAGCTGTATTATTGATGATGATGGTATAGGAAGAGAAACTTCAAGACAAAATAAATTTTCAACCGCTGATTCCAGGCATGAATCTAAAGGAGAACATTTAACACAGGCCCGTCTTGATCTTGACAATTTATTGAACGAACGTAATGCCGGTTTGAAAATAATTGATAAGAAAAATGACATTGATAAACCTGCGGGAACTACAGTGATACTTTCTTTTAAAGAAGATTAGATTTTGAGAATTTATGGATAAACTTTTCCCGATACCATTACATTCTTTTTTCCAGAATAAAAAATCAATACGCGGTTGAAATGGAAATGCACCTGTAATAGTGTAGGGTTTCCGAATGTTAAACGATTCAGGTAAATTATTAGCTCAAATTAACTATTTGCTGAAAGCACTAAGGAATTAGGGAAAAGACTTCTTACTTTTAAATACAAATACTGATTGTTTAGCAAGATGATCAAATCACTTATCATAGATGATGAACAACATTGCATAGATGCACTTAAAGCTGACATCGACAAACATTGCGGGAATGTGGAAGTTTGCGCAACGTGCCTGTCGGCCAAAGAAGGAATTCTCGCCATAAAAAAACACAAGCCAAGATTGATCTTTCTTGATGTGGAAATGCCATGGATGAATGGCTTTGAAATGCTTGAAATGCTCGATAACATTGACTTCTGCATCATCTTCACCACGGCTTACGACAGGTTTGCTGCAAAAGCTTTTCGCATAAGCGCCGTAGATTATTTATTAAAGCCTGTTGACATAAATGATTTGAAAGTGGCTGTAAAAAAAGCGGAAGAAAAAATTCTTGCATCCGAGGGAACAGTAAATATTCAAAACCTGTTGCATAATATTCGCCAGCCTGCGGAACACCAGAAAATTGCTTTCCCCAAAAGAGATGGTTACGAATTTATTCCTGCCGAAAATATTTTATACTGTAATGCCGAAGGAGCTTATACAAACATTCACCTCACCGGTAATAAAAAGTTCCTTGTTTCAAAAACGCTTGGTGATATTGAGGAAATGTTACCGGTAGATATATTTCAGCGCATACATCATTCAACCATAGTTAATATGCAACATATCACCAACCTTATAAGGTCTGATGGTGGTTATGTTATGTTGAATAACGGTGAAAAGCTGATGATATCAAAAGCAAAAAAAGATACGCTGCTGCACAGGCTCGGCTTAAAAAAAGATTGATAGACTTGTTATTCACTATTCACTATTCACTATTCACTATTCACCATTCACTATTCACCATTCACTATTCACCATTCACTATTCACCATTCACCATTCAC
>JADMIO011189651.1_pt1 | contig 21120 bp, 20 predicted proteins | sample 8958161 | NCBI WGS metagenome assembly JADMIO01 (sample SAMN16585339, study PRJNA669376) | soil metagenome | isolation source: Crop rotation soil | place: USA: Cullars Rotation, Alabama | collected 2011
CGCGACTTCAAGTCACGTGAATTCCAAGCTTCGGATCCCACTGTGCTGGAAAGGGGATTATCAACGATCTCGCGCCATTTGTCGAACGGCTGACAGGGGAGGCTCAAAGTTTTGGTTTCGAATTTACAAAACTGTTAATGTCGTCTTGTCACATGACACATCCGATTCTTGGCCTCCACCACGTGACGGCGACGGTCGGCGATGCGCAGGCCGACCTCGATTTCTGCCTGGAGCTGCTGGGGCTACGGCTCGTGAAGAAGACCGTGAACTTCGACAATCACGACGTCTATCACTTCTATTACGGAACCGAGCGCGGGCTGCCGGGCACCATCTGGACGACGTTTCCGTACAAGGGCAAGGGTGTGCGGATCGGGACGAAGGGCGCGGGCCAGGTCGTGGCGACGTCATTCTCGGTGCCGGCGGCCTCGCTCCCGTTCTGGCGGAAGCGATTTACGGAGCGCGGCGTGGCCTGGCGCGATGTGGCGACGCGATTCGGCGAAGACGCGGTGCACGTCGCTGACCCCTCCGGGCTGTGGTTCGAGATGATCGGCAGCGATCGCGACGCGCGCGCGCCGTGGATTGGCAACGGTGTGGGCGCGGGTGACGCGATTCGCGGCCTGCACAGCGTGACGCTTACGGTGCGATCGCTCGGGCCGACCGTCGACGTCATGACCGGCCTGCTCGGCTATCGTGTCGTCGATGAATCGCCCGAGCGGACGCGATTGTCGGTGGGCGGCGACGGGCCCGGCCGCAGCATCGACGTGATCGCCTCGGCCGACGCGCCGGCGGCCATCAACGGGCTCGGCACGGTGCATCACGTGGCGATGGCGATTTCATCCGATGACGAACAGCTGCGGCTGCGGCAGGAGCTGCTGCGGATGGGCTTGCGCGTGACCGAGGTGCGCGACCGCTGCTACTTCAACTCGATCTATTTTCGCGAGCCAGGCGGCGTGCTGTTCGAGGTCGCGACGATTCAACCTGGATTCGCGATTGACGAGGATGCGGCGTCACTCGGCCGCGGCCTGAAGCTGCCGCCGTGGGAGGAGCCGTTCCGCGCGTCCATCGAGGCTCAATTGCCGGCGATTGAGTACCGCTGACGTGGCGCCGCACGGCGGACAACCGGTAACGCAGATCGGCCCGCCGCTCGGCCAGGGGCCCGTGGCGATTTTCGTGCACGGGCGCAACGCCGGTCCGGAGAACATCCTGGATCTCGTGCCGCGCCTCGCGCGGCCCCAGTTCACGTGCCTGGCGCCCGCCGCCGCGGGCCGCACGTGGTATCCGAACAGCTTTCTCGCCGACATTGCGAGCAATGAGCCGGGCCTGTCCTCCGGGATTGCCGTGCTCGCGTCACTGGTCGCCCGGGCCGAAGCCGCGGGCGTGCCCCGCGCGCGCATCTGCCTGATTGGCTTTTCGCAGGGCGCGTGTCTGACATCCGAGTTCGCGGCCCGTCACGCGTCGCGGTTCGGCGGCGTGATTGTGTTCAGCGGCGGCGTCGTTGGACCGCCCGGGACGCCGCGCGACTATGGCGGATCGTTCGACGGCACCCCGGTCTTCTTCGGCTGCAGCGACCGCGATGCGCACGTGCCCGAAGCGCGCGTGCGCGAAAGCGCCGAGATCTTTGCCCGAATGGGCGCGCAGGTCACGACCCGCATCTACCCGGGCATGGGCCATGTCGTGGCGGATGACGAAATTGTCATGGCGCAGGGCATCCTAGACGCCATCTAGCCGGGACTCGTTTCTTGCAATCTAGCCGGGACTCGTTTCTTGCCATCTAGCCGGGACTCGTTTCCGCACGTCCTCTTCGGCAGCCTCGACCGGCTGCCCGCCGAGCTCGACGCGCTCGGTATGAGCCGTGTCTTGCTCATCACCACCCCCGGCCGCGCAGCCGGTCTCGACCGGCTGCGCGGCCTCCTCGGCGATCGCCTGGCCGGCGTCTGCGACCGCGCGGCCATGCACGTGCCGATCGATCGCGTCCGAGAGGCGCTCGACGCGTTCGATCGCGCGTCCCCGGACGGATTGCTGTGCATTGGCGGGGGCTCGGCGATTGGCCTCGGCAAGGCCGTCGCGCTGGAGCGGCCGGCCGCGATCGCGGCCGTGCCGACGACCTACGCGGGGTCGGAAATGACGTCGATCTACGGCGTCACCGACGGCGATCTCAAGCGCACGGGCCGCGATCCGCGCGTGCGGCCGCGGCTCGTGCTCTATGACGCGGCGCTCACGGTGTCGCTATCGCCGCATGCGAGCGCGGCCAGCGGCATGAACGCGATCGCCCATGCCGTGGAGGCGCTCTACGCCCCGGACACCAGTACTGACGCGACAACGGCCGCGGAAGAGGCTCTGCGCGCACTGGCCACAGCACTGCCGATCATCGTCACGCAGCCTGGCGACATGGACGCGCGCGAACTTGCGCAGCACGGCGCCCGCGCCGCGGGCGCCGCGCTGGATCTCGCGGCGATGGGCCTGCACCACAAGATCTGTCACGTGCTCGGCGGCACGTTCGGCCTGCCGCACGCGGAAACGCACGCCGCGGTGCTCCCGCACGTTGTGGCGTTCAATGCACCCGCCGCGCCCGATGCCATGGCGCGCATCGCCGCCGCACTCGGCGTCGTTGACGCGGCCAGAGGCGTGGCTGCGCTCAATCAGAAACTGGGACTGACGATGTCGCTGGGGGAGCTTGGTCTGCGCGCGGCAGATGTCGACAGGGCGGCGGCGCTGGTCACTCAATCGCCGTACAAAAATCCGCGCACGGCGTCGCTTGACGACGTGCGCGGATTGCTCAGGCAGGCGCTGTAAAAGTTATTTCGGTTTGCTGAAGAGCGTGTCCGCCAGTGCCGGATTCACTTTGTATTCCGTCACCGTCAGCGTGTCGAGCGTGTTCCAGTTGTTCCGCTTGATCGTGAACGGCATCATCACGCCCTGCACCGGCTTGTAGTCGCTGTAGTCGAACGTCTCAGTGAGCCGTCCGTTCAGCGGCGTCTGCGTCGTGATCTGACGGCGCAGCAGCAGCCCGGTGTTCACGTCGAAGTAGAACCGCTCCGTTGACTGCGGCGTCGGCTGGCCCTGGATCAAATTGACCGCAACCGGCGTGCCGCCCGGCGTCGCCGGCGGCAGCGTCGTCGGACGGCCCGCGGTGACGTTCTGATACATGTCTTTGATGTGCAGCATGCGCGGCAAATCGTTCAGCCGCGTGAACTGCTGTACCTGGAAGGGCGACATGTCAGTGACGAACGTGCCGCTCTGAATCCATCCCGCCGATCCGTCGAAGGCGAAGACCTGGCTTCCGCCCGGCATCGTCCACGTCTCGCGATACTTCTTGCCCTTTTCCTCGATCGTGAACGGGACGGTCTGATTCGCGCGCGTCACGTAGCTGCCGCTGATCGACAGCGCCTGCAGCTTCTGCACGTTCGCTGCACCGCCGATCGCTTCGATGTACTTGTTGAGCACGTCGTCAACCGCCGGGGCCGGCGGCTGATTGGCGCCGCCCGCGCGTCCTTGTCCTGCCGCGCCCGCGCCTCCCGGGGGCGGGCCACCGGCCGGCGGACCACCCGCCGGCGGAGCGCCCGCGCGACCCGGACCGCCGGGCGCGCCCGCGCCGCCAGGTCCGCCCTGACGCGCGGCCAGCGCCGCGAGCTGATCGGGCGTCATCATCGTCGCGGCCGCGAGACCGGCCGGCCGATTGAGCCCCTGATGGCACGTGCCGCAGTTGATCCGCGCGCCGAAGTCGCCGGCGTTGATCGTCTGCACGATCTTGATCATGTTGCGCGCCGTGCGCTTCGTGTTCGTGTCGGCCGCGTAGTTGAACTCGCCCGTGGCCTGATCGCGCTGGTGGCAGTTCGAACAGTTCAGGCCCGTCGCCGCCACGAAGTACCGCATCGTCAGATCGAGCTGATCGGCGGGCACGTCCTTGAGGACCTGAATGTCCTTGTACTTTTCCGGCGCGAGCGGACCCGTCGGGGCGGCCGGCTGCTGGCCGCCCTGGCCCTGCTGCGCGCGAAGAGCGCCGGTCGTCACGAGGACAACAGCGGCGCCCGAAACGAGCAGGCGAGCAAATGCGTGACGTGCCATGAGAATTCTCCGGAGAGGCCGTGGGTCCAAAGCCCCACGGCTCCCAGAAACCTACTTCTTGCCGAAACCGGTGACGATGATGTCCGTGTTGTGCGCGGACCGAATGCCGTAGACGCCGTCGAGCGACTTCAGCTTGCCGGCGCCGACGATCGCGGCCTTGTCGTACGTGCCGACGACGGTGCCGTTGATCGAGCACGACACCTTGTCGCCCGCGACCGACACTTCAATGTCCTGCTTGACCGGCGAGCCCTTGCCGGCGGCCTTGTTGATGATGGCGTTCGCTTCCGGCCGCGGGCCGTTGATCTGGAACGCCGCCGGGCCGAACCCGCGCACAATGAACGTGCCGTTCCCGTACGCACTGCAGTACATGATGCTCATGTTCGGGGTGCCGAGATCGTTACCGGCAATCGCAATGCCGTACGGATGCGGATGCGTGTTGACGTTCATGTATTCCGGTTCGCTGAACGTCGCCTTGATCGTGTAGTTGCCGGTCGCCTTGTTGGCCGGATTCCAGAACGTGCTGGCCGGACCCGTCGTGATGTGGAAGCCGCCGCCTTCGCTGATGAACTTGGCGTTGTTGATCGTCATGCCGGCCGCTTCTTCGTTGGCGTCCACCTTGCCGGTCCAGCCGGCCACCTTGATGCCGCCGCCGGCGACCGCGCGCGAGCCTTCTTCCTGAGCAGCGCCCTGCGCGCGTCCCTGGCCCTGCGCTTGTCCAGTTTGAGCGGCGAGTGGCGCGACGACGACCGCGAGCGCGGCAGCAACGGTCATTCCGTAGATCAAACGCATGGCAATTCTCCCGACACAGGCCCCGCAGGGCTGAAATGGCCCGCGCGACACGCGCAAAGCCAGGAAAACGTTGAACGGTTTACTTTACCACCGGGCCGCCGAGGAAGGCCGGATCGGTGGGCGTGGACAGCCCCACGTGCTCGAGCACGATGGTGCCGGCTTCCGTCTTGTCGAACAGGAGCCGGATGCTCTTGATTTGACGCGGATCGAATCCCGGCGCGGCCTTCGTGAAATCGGCCAGCGGCATCACGAAGGTCTGGGGGATCAGCTCGTAGATATTGGTGAAGCGCGTGGCATCGCGGCCCGCGCGGCGATAGATGCGCGCATCGAGCGGATGCCGGGCGATGCCGTACTGGCTGAGCGCGACATGCGCGACGTGCCCGGCTTCGTCGGTCAGCTCGACGGTGAGATCGACCGGCGTCAGATCCGGTTCTTCCTTCTTCTTCGGCGCCGGCGTGGGCGACGGTTTCGGCGTCGGCTTGGGCTTTGGCGTCGCCTTGGGCTTTTCCGCCGGCTTCTTCGTGTCCGCCGGCTTCTCTTCTTCACCCTCCTTCTTTGGTGGCTTCGGTGGCTGCCGCGGCCCGGGCTTCGTGTTGGTGGCCGCGATCGACAGGTACAGCGCGCTGTCGTTGCCGATGTTCCACTGCGATCGCAGATCGGCCGGCACGGAAATCGTGTACGCCGCGGGCGGGCCGAGCTTCAGCTTCGATTCTTCGGGTTTCTGATCACCCGGCTTCTGATCTGTCTTCGGTGTCGGCTTCGGCGCGGGCGTCTGCGTGGGCACGCTGGACGTCTTCACTTCCTCGGCCGTCTTCATGTCCTGGCCATCTGCGGGCGCCTTGTCCGATCCAGCAAGGCGGTTATTCCACCCGATCCACGCCCCGTTATGTCCCTGCGGATCGTTGCCGCCCCTGAAGTTGAGCCCGTTCTCGTTCCAGGTCGACAGATTTTCGCCCGCGAGTGTCACGCCGGCGGCACTGCCCGTGGTCAGATCGATGTCGTTGTCGAATTCGGCGAGCGAGTGATAACCGTTCTCCTGGAACCGCGTCGTATACATCGTCTTCGGCAGCCAGGCACCGGCGGTGCGGTGGTCGCGGAACATCGGTACGTATTCGCGCTTCTGATGCAGCGTCGCCTCGAGGAAGCCGGAGATGACGACTTTCCCAAACTGCCGCTGATCCTCCGGATCGATCAGCGCGCGCAAATCGAGCGAGCGTCCGCTGCGCGGTCCGTTGTCCTTGTTGTTCCAGACGGTGTTCCACTGCCCATGATTCGCGCGATACATGAACATCGCGGACTTGAACCATGGCTGTCCGTCGGTGAACTTCAGCCGCTCGTACTGCCTGAAGCCGACGGCGGTCGAGACGTCGCCGTCGTGCGATCCGTGGATGATCAGGTAGTTGACGTTTTCGAGCGGCGTGAACTGCGCGCTCGGCTTGTACTGGCCATCGACCGGCGCGATCGCGACGACCGACTTGATCGCGAAGTTGAATTTGAATTCCTGCTTGAAATCGTCCGGGTAGTACTTGAGCTTGTTGAAGGCCGCCGCGGTGGCCGCCGCTTCGCCGCCGCGCGAGTGGCCCATCAGCGCGATGTTGTTCATGTCCACGCGGTGATAGAGCGGTCCGCCGGCCGAGTCGTTGAACTGTTTCCAGGCTTCGAGGTGTTTCAGCAGCAGCCACGCGCGGCCGTCGTTCTCGCCGCTGAGGCCGTTGATGAAGTTCTCGTCCACTGACGCGAGAATGAATCCGCGCGACGCCAGCAGCTCGCCGAGATAGCCGTAGCCCGGATCGGAAAATTCCTTCCAGTTGTGATTGCCGTGCACGACGAGCGCGAGCGGGAAAGGACCGGGACCGTCCGGATACCAGACGCGGCCGTTGATCGGCGCCTTCTTGAGATCGAAGCCCCAGAATTTCAGGCGATCTTTCTGCGCGGGCTTGGGAATGGTCGCGAACGGCGATGCGTCGACGGTCTTCGTCTTGATCGTGACGTCCTTGCCGAATTCGGGCCGCTGTTTGTCCGTGCCCGATCCGTAGAACAGCGTTTTCACGGCATACGTGCCCTTGTCCGCCGGGTTCGGCGCGGTGATCGTCTGATGCGCGAGCACCGTCGCCGAATCGTCTTTCATCAGTTTCAGGGTCTGCGAGCAGCCGCAGGCGACGGCGAGCGTCGCCGCGATTGCGATGGGGCGCCCCGGAAAAGAAATGTTCAGCGCCATCGGACCGTCACCATGTGCGAAGGATGCGTGCCGTCGAAAAACTGCACGCCGTATTCCACCGTCAACCGATCGGCTGTGAGCGCGGCGCCCAGCGTGATCGGCTCTTCGAGCGCCGTGAACGGCCGTCGCGCGCCGACGCGCACGGCCACGTTGTAGCCCTCGATCCAGCTGTAGCCCACTTCCAGGCCGCCGGCGGGCGACCACCAGTCCTTGCGCATCGTCACCTGGCCGACGGCCGACAGATCAAGCGGCCCGACGGATCGGCCGATCGAGTACCCGGCAAGAAATTGCCTCGGCGTCACCAGCGTTGTCGCATCGACGGCTTCGGTGCGTCCCAGATTCTGCGCCGAGAAGGCTGCGACGCCGCCCCAGAGATTGCGGGCCACACCAACATCCGCGACCCAGGCATGCTGGCTGACGGCCGCAAAGATCGGATCGCCCGGCATCGACGCGACGTGTTCCGACAGGAATTTGGCTGCGCCGCCGATACGAAAGTTCTTGTAGACGATCGCGCCGCCGAACGTCGCGAGCAGGCTCTGTCCATCCGCCGTGCCTTTCGTGAGCAGATCGTCCGGCGTGTATGGATAGCTGGCGGCGGGGTCGACGTTGAAATCCAGAAAGCGCAGGCCCCAACCCAGCGTCAAGGAGTACTTGCCCGCGGCATACGACGAGGCCGCCGCGAGCGAGGACGATCCGGGGCCAGGCCGCCCGAACGTGACACCGAAGGTGCGCGTGGCCCCGATGATCTGCGCGGGATTGTAGAAAATGACTTCCGAGTCGCGCCCCGTGACCCAGGCATCGCCGAGCGCCATCGTGCGCGCGGTCGCGGGCATTTGGAGAATCAGGGGCGCTACCGGCGGCGCCTGCGCCCACGCGGGCGTGGCGACCGCGGCGACAAGGCCGATCGCGATGAGAAGTTTCGAAATCATGAACGGGGCAGTATCTCCTGTTTACGACCTTCGAAGGTCATAACTTAGACGCCAGAACCAAACCCGCCGTTCGCCGCCAGGAACGGCACCAGGCCGCCATGTTCGAGGATGCGCCGCATGATGGCGGGAAGCGGTGCGCCGGCACGGACCAGGCCGCGCGTGACGTCCCGAACGGAGCTCCGGTCGTCGGAGAGGCTGAGCGAGATTCGATCACCTTCGCCGATCCCGCTCGTATCGCACTCGACGACGAGCAGGCCATTGTTGATGGCATTCCGGTAGAAGCTGCGCGCGAAGGTTTGCGCGATCACCGCGCGGATGCCCGCCGCCTGAATCACCGTGACGGCAACTTCCATCGCCGATCCGCACCCAAAATTCCGGCCCGCCACCAGCAAATCCCCCTGCTGTACAGATCCGGCGAACTCCGGCGCGATTGACTCGAACAGGTACCTCGACAACTGCCGCGCGTCGATCGTCTGCCGTTTGCGAGACGACGTGATGATGTAGTCCGTGTTGACGTCGTCGCCGAAGAGGCGCGCGCGACCCTCGAGCGTCATGAACGCTCCGGAATGCGGCCGAGCGCGGCAGCCGCGCCACACGCAGCGGGCGATGCGAGATAAATCGCGGCGGTCGCTTCTCCCATTCGTGCCTTGAAATTCCGGTTGGCGGTCGAGAGTACGTTCGTGCCCGGCGCCGGAATCACGCCGCTCGTGCCGCAACAGGCGCCGCAACCGGTTTCAGTAAGCACCGCGCCTGCCCGCAGAAACGCATCCAGGGTGCCGTCCGTCATCAGCGCGTCGTGAACGGTGCGTGACGCCGGCGTCAGGACGACCTGCAGCCCGGCCGCGATGCGGCCGCCCGCGCGTGTGAACGCCTCGAGCGCATCATGAAAATCAACGACGCGGCCGCCGGTGCAGGTGCCGATGAACACCATCTGTACGGGCGTCCCGGCGGCGTCAGCCAGCCGGCCGACGTTGTCCGGCGCATGCGGCCGGGCGATCTGCGGCGCGATCGATGCCAGGTCGGAGGCGATCTCGCGGATGAAGCGCGCGTGGGCGTCGGATGACACGGCGCCTGGAAAGACCGCGGCTTTGGCGCCGCACTCGACCATGAGATTGCAGATCACGAGACGATCGTCGAAGGACAAGGACGCCAGCCCATCGCCGGCGAATTCAATGGCACAGTAGTTCGCGCCGTCGGCGCCGAGCTCTTTCACCAATGCCAGTGCAATGTCTTTCGCTGCCACGCCGCGTTCCCGTCTGCCCGCAAACGTCACGCGAATCGTTGCGGGCACCCGCAGCCAGATCTGGCCGGTGCGCATTGCCGCGGCCAAATCCGACGATCCCACGCCAATCGCCAGGCAGTTGGCGGCCCCGAGCGTGACGGTGTGGCTGTCAGCGCCGATGACGAGATCGCCCGCGCCGGCGAGCGCGCGATCGATCGCCACCTGGTGGCTGATGCCATCGCCCACATCGAACACGGTCGCACCATAGCGCCGCGCAAACTCCCGGATGCGCGCGTGAAAGGCCTGCGTTTCCGGCGTGTTCGGCGGCGCATAATGATCGAGCGAAAAGAAGATGCGCGAGGGATCGAACACCGCAGGCCTGTCGGTGGCCGCCGTCATCTGTTCGAAATAGTCGATCGCCATCGGACCGGATCCGTCCGTCCCCAAGATCAGATCGACCGTGCAGATCGCGACATCACCCGCGTGCACCGGCCGGCCGGCGTGACTCGACAGGATTTTTTCGCTGATCGTCTGGCCGGCCACGTCAGGCCTCTTTCAATTGCTCGCCCTGGCTGCGTGCGATCACGGCCGTGCCGACGAGATTACTGAACGTGTTGACCGCCGTGCGGCACATGTCGAGCGGCCGGTCGATGCCCGCCACCAGAGCAATGCCGGCCGAGGCATTTGCGCCGAGGCCGATCGCATTCAACACGATCATCGTGGTCACGAGAGAGCTGCCGGGCACGCCCGCACCCGCCGATGATGCGACGATCGTCGCGACGATGATCGTCATGACAACGGCGGCGTCGAGGTGAACGCCGTACAGGCGCGCGAGAAACACCGCGGTGACGGCTTTGTAGACCGCCGCGCCGTTCTTGTTCAGCGTGGTGCCCGTAGGCAGTACGAAGTTGGCGACTTCCGGTGATACGCCGAGCCGCGTCTGCGCCGCGGCCAGGCTGACCGGGAGCGTCACACTGGATGCTGCCGTTGAGAAGGCGAGCAGCAGTGCGTCGCCGGCGGCCGCGGCAAATACGCGGAGTCGCACGCGCGCGATCAGCCGGAGGATGGGTACGAGCACGAACACGGCATGTGCAATGAGTGCGATGACGACGATGACCGAGTACGTGAGGAGATTCTGGAGGACATCCGCGCCTGAGTGCAGCACGGTACTGGCGATCAGGATCGCGACCGCGGCCGGCGCCAGCACCATCAGCCACTGAATCACCACGAGACAGAGGTCGTTCGCGGCCTGGCAGAATTCGACGAGCGGACGCCGCCGCGGCTCGCTCAGCGTCGTCGCGGCCGCTGCGAACAGGACGACGCTGAAGATCACGGGCAGGAGATCGCCGCGGGCCGCTGCGCCGATTGGATTCGGCGGGACCATCTGCACGATGGTGTCCCAGAGCGTGGGAATGGTCCTCTCGCCGATTCCGCCCGAGGGTGGCGCGGGCGCGGCTGGCGACACTGCGGCGCCGGCGCCCGCGACAATCGCAATCGCGACGCCAATCACGGCGGCGAGCGCGGTCGTGGCAAGGAAGTAGAGCAGCGTGCGGCCGCCGATGCGCCCCAGCCGCCGGATGTCGCCGAGCGACGCCACGCCGACGAACAGGCCGGCGATGACGAGCGGCACCACGACCATCGTGATCAACTGAATGAAGAGCGTACCCGCGGGGGCGATCCAGTTCACAGCAGTCGCGAGCCACTCGAGTCGCCGTGCCGCGACGCCGACGACGGCGCCGATGATGAGCCCGAGCAGAATCCGCGCGTGCGGCTTCATGGGGCGGCAATCTCGCCCATGACATCCGCGATCGTGTCCATCGTCCGATCGACGTCCGCGGGACGGATGTCTCCCATGTGACCGATGCGGAATGCCGCCGGTGCGTAGCGATCGAGCGCGCCGGCGACGAGAATGCCGCGCGCTTTCAGGCCATCGCGCAGCCGCGCGGGCTGTACGCCGGCGGGCATCGCCACGGCCGTCACGGTGGTGGCGCGCCGGCGGAGTTGTGGACACTGGGGCGCGAGCTTCAGCGCGTCGAGCCGCCGCGCAACGGCCGCGCTCATCTGTTGATGCCGCGCGATGACCTGCGGCAGTCCTTCTTCGTGCATCTGCCGCAGCGCTTCGGCCACCTGCATCACCACATGAATCGGAGGCGTGCCCGGCGTTTCAGGTTTCGGCTTCGTGACCTCGCCGCGGATTTGATCGAAATCCCAGTACCGGTGCGGAAGCGTCGCGCGGGTCGCCGCGGTGCGCGCGCGCTCACTTAAGACCGCAAACGAGAGTCCGGGCGCGGACATCAGACACTTCTGCGAAGCCGTGATCGCGGCGTCCACGCCCCATTCGTCGAAGGCGAACGGCATGCCGCCGATCGACGACACACCATCGACGAACGTCAGGACGTTGCGCTGACGCGCGATGGCCGCGACAGTCGCCACGTCGTTCGCGACGCCGGTCGAGGTGTCGCTGTAGGCAAGGGCCACCGCACGAATGCCTGAATTCTCGGCGAGCGCGCGATCGACTTCGCCGGGATCAACGTCATGCTCCCAGTCCGTCGCGAGGCTATGGACGAGGACCCCGTGCGACTGCGCGATCGCCGCCCACATCTCCCCGAATCGCCCGTTGCCACACACGGCGAGCGTCTCGCCCGGCGACATCAGATTGCAGATGACGGCTTCCATCGCGCCGCGGCCGGTGGCGTGCACCGGCAGCACGGGCTCGCGCGTGCCGAACAGCGGCGGCAGGAGCTCGTTGAGCACGGCCAGCTCGCGCGAAAACTCTGGCGACCGATGATGGACCATCGGGCGCGCGCCGGCCTGGAGCACGCGATCGGGCACGCGCGTCGGGCCCGGCGTCATCAGGAGCAGCGGCTCGCTCACTCGACGACGCCCTTTTTCCTGAGCGTGTCGTCGATCTCCGGCTTGAAAGGCATGCCGTTATCGATCTCGGCGACGCGCGCGCGTTCCTTTTCCATGAGCGCCAGCGCGGCCGCCAACACGTCCTCGGCATGATCGCGCGGAACGACGGCGATCCCGTCAGCGTCGCCGACGATTAAATCGCCTGGCTGCACGACCGCGCCGCCGCAGCTGATCGGCACGTTGATTTCGCCGGGCCCATCTTTGTCACAGCTGCCAGGACTCACGTGCCGGCTGAACGCCGCAAACCCAAGCGCGCGCAGTCCATCGACGTCGCGGATCGCGCCATCGACGACGAGGCCGCCCAGCTTCTGCGCGGCCGCCGTGCGGCACATCAGCTCGCCGAACACCGCACTCGTGGTGTTGCCGCCGGTGGCGACCACGACCACGTCGCCGGACTTCGCGATCTGCAGGGCTTTGTGCACCATCAGGTTGTCGCCGGGCCGCGCGTTGACGGTGACCGCGCATCCGCACAACGGAAGCCCGGTCCGCGGCTGAATGCCGGGATCCATGAAGTTGAAACGTCCCATCGCATCCGCGACGGTCGAGGATGCGAGGCCGTGAAAGCGGCGGACCAGATCGTCAGGGAGTGCGGGCGGTGACGGCAGGATGCGAAAACCGAGGCGAGGCATGCGGGGATTGTACGTTCGTCGTTTCACAACAGCGTCCGTGCGAACTCGACCCCTTGCTCCAGTGTCGTGATCTCCCCGTCCAGCTGCCGCTCGTAGACGGTCTTGAGCAGCACGCCCATCTGGGGACCTGGTTTCACGCCCAGATCGAGCAGATGCCGGCCGAGCACGAGCGGCGCCGGCGCCTGATGTTCGACGCCCAGGGCCCGCGCCCGTTCCAAAAACCAGTCGATGGCGGAGCAATCGAACACGCCGGTGCGGCCATGACAATCGGCTTTGGCGAGGCGCGCCAACAACTCCGGATCAACTTTCTGTGCGAGCCGGCGAAATGCGCCGTCGCTGACGGGCGTGGGCGACTTCCGGAACATGCTCGGCTTCAGGTGATGCGCGACGAGCCCGAGCACGGTCCGCCGCACGTCGTAACCGTCAAGCGTGTACACGTTGAAGCGGTCGAGCAGCGACGTCGCCGGCGCCACGCCGCCTTCCTCATGCCCGAGGGAGCGGATTCGGCCGTCAATGAGCGCGGTTGTGGCGGGCTTCCCGAGGTCGTGACACAAGGCGCCGAGCATGATCGCGCAGGCGCGGCCGCGATCGAGGCCCTCGATGCGATTGCGCGCCTGGTCCACGACCATCAGCGTGTGGATCCACACGTCGCCCTCGGGATGCCATTCCGGTTCCTGCGGGCAGTCGAAGAGCGGCACCAGCTCCGGCCACAGCCGCTGCACGATGCCGAGATCGCGCGCGAGCGCCAGGCCCACCGACGGGCGCGGCGCCAGCAGGAACAGTTTCTCGAGCTCGCCCCAGATCCGCTCGTGCGGAAGGTCGTCGAGCGGAATCTCCCGCAGAATCGCGCGCGTCTCCTCGTCGACCGACAGATCGAAGCGCGCGGCGAACTGGAGCGCGCGCAGGACGCGCAGGCTGTCGTCGGCAAACGTGCGCGGATCGACCACGCGCAGACGCTTCGCGCGCAAATCGTCCCGGCCGTGGAACGGATCGATAATCTCGCCCGTGAGCGGGTCGCGCGAAATCGCGTTGATGGTGAAATCGCGCCGGCGCGCCGCCTCCTCCGCCGAGAGCGTCGGGTCGCCGTCGACCGTGAATCCCTTGTGGCCGCGGCCGGTCTTGGACTCCCGGCGGGGCAGCGACACGTCGAGGCCCGCGACTTTGTAGACCGAGAAACTCTCGCCGACCGCATCGACGCGCCCGAACGTCTCGAGCAGTCCGCGCAGTGCCGACGCGTCCACGCCAAACACTTCGATGTCGAAGTCTTTCGGCGCGCGGCCGAGCAGTTCGTCGCGAACGGACCCGCCCACGATAAGCGCGCGCCCGCCGCGGGCACGGACGGCTTCGGCGATGTGTCGAACGAGGTCGATTGGATTCTCAGACAACGAACGATCATAGAAGGGCAAAGGGCAGAGGGCAAAGGGCAAAGGGCAGAGGTCTGGAATGCGCTAACGCGCGCCAGTTTTCCTTTAGTTGTGACCTCTGACTTTTGACCTTCCTTTGCCCTTTGCTCTCTGCCCTTTGCCCTGTGTCCTATGATGCTGTCCGTGTCGAAGGTCATCGCCATCACCGGTGCGTCGGCCGGCATCGGCCGCGCGTGCGCGGACCGGCTCGCCGCTGACGGGGCCGCGGTTGTGCTGTCGGCGCGTCGCGTGGACAAGCTCGAGGAAGTCGCCGCTGCGATCCAGGCTCGGGGTGGCCGCGCGCTGGCGGTGCCCGGCGACGTGACGATACCGGCCGACATGGACAAATTGGTCGCACGCGCCGTGGCCGCGTTCGGCCGTCTTGACGTGATGATCTGCAATGCCGGCGTCGGGTTCCATGGGCCGCTTGAGGAATCCACGCCCGAAATCACCAGGCGATTGTTCGATATCAATGTCCTCGGCACCGTCTTCGCGGCGCGCGCGGCGCACGCGCACTTCGCGCGGCAGGGCAGCGGGCACATCATCGCGATGTCTTCAGTCGCGGGTTTGCGCGGCGGCGCCGGCATGGCGCTCTATTCCGCGACCAAGGCGGCGCAGATCGCGTTCATCGAGTCGCTGCGCACGGAGTTTCTCGGCACGCCTCTCCAGGCGTCAATTGTCTATCCCGTGTCGGCCGTGACGGAATTTCGCGAGGTCATGCGCCGCGAGTACGGGTACGCGTCGGAAGGTCCCGGCCTGCAGCAGACGCCGGAAGAGGTTGCCGATGCCGTCGCGCGCTGCATCGCCCATCCGACCGCGGAGGTCTATCCGAGGCGCGGAACCAGATGGCTGCGGGTCGCGGCGGCGATGGCGCCGGCCTGGGCCGATCGATTCATGCGGAAATATGACCGCCGAAAGCGCACGTGAGCTCATGGATCCGTTGCCGCTGCTCTGCGATCTGGTCGCCGCGAATTCCATCAACCCCGCGCTCGTGCCCGGCGCGCCGGGTGAGCGCGACGCAGCCGCTGTGGCCGCGCGCGCGATGAAGGCGGCCGGACTCGACGTGGTCACCGAAGACGCCGCGCCCGGACGGCCGAATGTCATCGGCGTGCTCCAAGGCCGCACGCCGGGCCCCACGATGATGTTCTGCGGACATCTCGATACCGTCGGCGTAGAGGGCATGACCGATCCGTTCAGGCCGCGCGTCGCGGACGGGCGCGTGTACGGACGCGGGTCGCAGGACATGAAAGGCGGTGTTGCGGCCATGATTGCCGCCGCCGCGCAGCTCGCGGCCGACTGGTCGCGCGGGCGCCTCATCGTCGCCGGTGTCGCCGACGAGGAACACATGAGCCTCGGCGCGGAGGCGCTCGTGCGGAGTTGGCGCGCGGACATGGCGATCGTCACGGAGCCGACCGACTTGCGGCTCGCGATTGGCCACAAGGGATTTGCGTGGGCGACGATTACCACGCACGGCCGGGCAGCGCACGGCAGTCGTCCCGAAGAAGGGCGCGACGCCATCACGCGCATGGGACGCGTGCTGGTTTCGCTCGAGACGCGCGACCGCCAGCTGCGCGCGCGTCACCCGATTCCGTTCCAGGGGACCGGCTCATTGCACGCGTCGATCATCCGCGGCGGCGCCGAAATCAGCAGCTATCCCGCCGCGTGCACGCTCGAGATGGAACGCCGCACGGTGTCCGGCGAAGACGACGCGAGTGTGGCGCGTGAGATTGAGGACTTGCTGCAGGCCCTGCGGCGCAACGATCCGGACTTCAAGGCCGACGCGAAGGTGACCGCGTATCGGCCGGCGTACAGTCTCGACGCGCAGCACGCCCTGCCGGCGGCGATCGGCGCGGCGCTTTCGGTCGCGGGTCTCAATACGGAGCCGACCGGCATGTCGTTCTGGACCGACGCCGCCATCCTGGCGGCCGCCGGCATTCCGTCAGTGCTGTTCGGACCGGGCGGCGCCGGTCTTCACAGCCACGAGGAGTATGTGGTCGTGGACGATCTGTGCACGTGCCGGGATGTGCTGGTGACCGCGACGCGCGCCCTGATTTGACCCCGGTTACTTTTCCCGGAAGATGCTGCGGACCACGAACCCGACGTTGGCGGGACGTTCGCCGAGCCGGCGCATGAAGTACGGGAACCACTCCTTGCCGAACGGCACGTACACGCGGAAGTTGTAGCCTTCCGACGACAGCTGCGCCTGCAAATCGCGCCGGATGCCGTAGAGCATCTGAAACTCGAACTTGTCGCGGCCGATCTTGTTGGCCTTCACGAATTCCTGCGTCGCGGCAATCATCGCCGGGTCGTGCGTCGCAATCGCGGGATACGTCCCGCGCTGGAGCAGCCGCTGCATCAGCGCGACGAACGCCGCGTCGACCTCGGTCTTTTGCTGAAACGCGGCCTCGGCCGGCTCCCGATACGCGCCTTTCACGAGCCGGACGCGCACGCCGAGATTGTTGAGCCGCTCGATGTCCTTCGGCGAGCGCCGCAGGTAGGACTGAATGACCGTGCCGACATTGCGGCAACCGATGTTCCACACGGTCTCGAGCGCGTCGAGCGTCGCATCCGTGTACGGCGAGTTCTCCATGTCGATGCGCACGAAAAACCCGCCCGGCGTCGCGGCGTCGAGGATGCGCCGCAGGTTGTCGATGCAGGTCGCACGGTCGATGTCGAGGCCGAGCTGCGTGAGCTTGAGCGAAATGTTGCGGCCGACACCGGCGCGTTCGATCTCGCCAATCATGTCGACGTAGGCGCGCGTGGCGTGCGCGGCCTCCTCGGTCGTGGCCACGCTTTCGCCGAGCAGATCGAGCGTCACCGACAGGCCCTGCTGCTCGATAATGCGCGCGGCCGCGATCGCTTCCCCGACCGTTTCACCGGCGATGAACCGCCGCGCGAAACTGCCGGGCCTCCGCATGCCGTACCGGGACGCGACGCGCTTCAGAAACTGGCTGGATGCGAGCGCTGAAAACGCCGCCTTGGGCAGTGCCTCAAACATTAATCATCAATCAACAGGTGAGTCAGTGCGTCGTGCGGTGCGATCGGCCCAGCAGGTGCTCGATCGTGCGCGCGTAGTAACGCAGGGAGATGCGGTCGCGGACGCGCACGCGATGCCGCTCCTCGACCAGAATGTCGCGCGCCGCGAGCATCGCGACGCCCTCGTCGGCGGCCTGACGGCCGGTCTTGACTGACAGGTTGGCGCCGGCCGCGGACAGAAGCCCCAGCCGTTCGTCGAGCCGCGCCACCAGTTCGGTCTTCAGCATGTGGGGCCGCACGACGGAGGCCACCAGCGCCGTCGGCAGCACCTTGTAGCGGCGGCCGATTTCATCGTGCACGCGATGCGCGAGCGTGACGAGATCGCGGCGTGAATCCGGATCGAACGCCCGGAGCGGGATCGGCTCGCCGAACGTGACGAAGGCGCGCGATTCGTATCCGACTGCGTGCCGCACCATTTCCGCCACTTCCTGGGCGAATGGCCGCTTGACCTTGCGGCTCACCTCGCGCGACAGGATGCGATCCTCGAGCACGAGATCGTAGGCGACGGCCATCGGGACAATCGACAGCTCGTGCCGGTTGGCCTGGAGCGCGGCCTGCAGCAGGCCGGTCTTCGGCGTCTTCAGCTCGCCGCTGTAGCTCCGGCCGCCCTCCGCGTAGTAGAGCAGGTCGCGCGTCTTGAGGAGCTCGGCCACGTACGCCTTCAGCGTGACGAGGTACAGCGGGTCCTTGCTGTTGCGGCGGATCGGCACCGCGCCCGTCACGTGCTTGTGCAGCAGACCCAGCGCGCCGCCAAAGAGGTTAATGCCCGCGGCGAGCAGGGGCGGTCTAATGCCGTTGTCGTCGAGCACGAGCGGCTCGACGAGATAGTCGAGATGGCTCTTATGATTGGAGACGTAGACGACCTTGCCGCGCGCCGTGGCGTCCTGCGCGTACGGCACCTGCTCGGCCATGCGCCGCACCTTCCGCAGAATCGGGTAGAGCGGATGCTGCAGCGCGCGGTAGAAACGGTACCGCTGGGTCGTGCGTAGTTCGTCGAGATATGCCTCAATGCGTTCGCGCGCGTCTGGCGTAGCGGCTTGCGGCTCCTCGCGGAGGTACCTGGCGACATCCTCGCGTTCCAGGACGGCTCGTCTGATGTCTTCCGGGCTCACGTTGGGGAAAACTATAGCAGAAGGTCCTCACTCATGATGACTCGCTTCGTGCGCGTAACGGCGTGTGTTTTTGTGCTCTGGGCAGTGGCGGCCATGGCCGCGCAAACGCCGGCGGCGGTATTGAGCGGCACCGTGAAATCCGGCGATGCCCCGCAGGCCGGCATCACCGTGCGCGCACACCTCGGCGAGCAGACGCAGGTCGCTGGTACCGCCACGACTGGACCAGACGGCGTGTACAAGCTCGAGCTGGCGCCCGGCGTCTATCGCGTCACATTTTCCGGACCGGGATTCGACCCGGCCGTCCGCACCGGCGTCGTCGTCATCGAGAGCAGTCCCAACGAGTTGAATGTCGTCCTGATGAAAGCGGGCACCGCGCGTCCGCCGGAATCGCTCGACGATGTGAAACCCGGCGAAGTCGCGGTGCGAATCGACACGCCCTTCGGATCGATCTTCATCGCGGTGGATGAAAAGCATGCGCCGGTCACGGCCGCGAATTTTCTGAAGTACGTCGATGGCGGGTTCTATACCAACGGCCGATTCCATCGCGTCACGCGTCCCGACAACTACACGCCGGTGCCCCCGAACCGGCCCGCGATGGAATTGATCCAGGGCGGCATCGATCCGTCGCGCGCAGACAAGGGCTTCCCGCCCATTCCGCTCGAGCGCACGTCGGTGACCGGGCTCAAGCATGTCACCGGCACTGTGTCGATGGCGCGCGGCACGGCGCCTGATACGGCCACGTCGGATTTCTTCATCCTGCTCGATGACCAGCCGTCACTCGATTTCGGCGGCAAGCGCTTCGACGACGGGCAGGGCGCCGCGGCATTCGGCCGTGTGTACTTCGGACTCGGCGTGGTCAAGAACATCCAGCTGCGGCCCGCACAAGGCCAGAACCTGACGCCGCCGGTCCTCATGATTCGCGTCGCGCGCGTGAATCCGGTGGAGAAGTAGGGCAGACATGCGGCGGGGGACCCTCGGACCACTCTGCCTTTTGCTCATGGGCATGCAATCCCTGGCGCCGCCGCCTTTGCCCGATCCGTTCGCGACGCCTTGGTACCGGAAACCCACGCGTGTCGTGGCCATGCCCGACGGACACACGCTGACGGTGCCGGCTGGATTCACGGTGAATCTGTTTGCCGATCATCTCCAGATGGCGCGGGTGATGGCGCTGGCGCCCAACGGTGACATCTTCCTGTCGGAGCCGGTCAGCCGGACGGCCGGCCGCATCACGATCCTGCGCGACGCCGATCATGACGGCGTGGCCGAATCGCGCGAGACGTTCGCGACCGGGCTCAACCGGCCGTTCGGCCTCGCCTTCGCACACGGCTTTCTGTATGCCGGCAACAACGACTCGGTGATCCGCTTTGCGTACCGCGCGGGCCAATCGGCTGCGCAGGGCGCGCCGGAAAAGATCGCCGATCTCCCGGCCAGCGACGCGGCGCTCGATCAGGACACCGCCGATCGCCTGAAGATTCCGCTCAATCAGACGCGCGGCTACAACCACTGGACGCGCAACGTCGTCGTCAATCCGGCCGGAACGAAGATGTACGTCACCGTCGGGTCGGCGACGAACGCCACACCGGAAAACCAGCCGGGTGACGTCGAGCGCGCCGCGATTCACGAATACAACCTGGACGGCACAGGCCACCGGCTGTTCGCCGGCGGGCTCCGGAATCCGGTCGGGCTTGCCTTCTTTCCGGGATCGACAACGCTGTGGACGTCGGTCAACGAACGCGATCATCTGGGCGACGATCTGGTGCCCGACTTCGTCACGTCCGTGCAGCCGGACGGATTCTACGGGTGGCCTTACTCGTACATCGGCCAGCATGTCGATCCGACCGTGACGACGCCGCGCCCGGATCTGGTGAAGCGCGCCATTGTGCCGGATGTGCTGCTCCCGTCGCACTCCGCGGCGCTTGGGTTGTTGTTTTATACCGGCACGCAGTTTCCGGCGGAGTACCGCAATAGCGCGTTTGTCGCCCTGCACGGGTCGATCAACCGTTCGAAGCTGTCGGGATATGCGGTCGCGCGCATTCCATTTCGCAACGGCAAGCCATCGGGCCCGCCGGAGAATTTCCTCACGGGCTTCATTGCGAGGGATGACGACGAAAAAGAGGCGTGGGGGAGGCCGGTTGGGCTGCTTCAACTTCCGGACGGATCGCTGTTGGTCTCAGATGACGGGGGAAATCGTATCTGGCGCGTGAGCTACACCCCAAAGCGTTAGTGTGACAAGCGTCACAGGCGCGCGGCGAGCAAAACAGCGATCTGTTCCAGCAAGTCCCGATCGTCTTTGCCAAATGCCGCGGGGCGATCGCTGTCGATGTCGATCTCTCCCAGTACCGTGTCCCCGCGCATGATCGGGACGACGATTTCCGAGCGCGTTTCAAGGCTGCAGGCGAGGTACCGCGGATCGTTGTTCACATCGTCCACGATGATCGTGGCGCGCTCGGTCGCGGCGGCGCCGCAGATGCCGCGGCCGAGCGGAATGCGCGTGTGCGGCGACGGCTTCCCCAGGTACGGGCCCAGTACCAGCTCATCGCCTTCCATCAGATAAATGCCGGCCCAGGTGTAGTGGGGCAGGTTGTCCTTCAGCAGGCGAACCGCCTCGGTCATGGCGGCTGTGGCGTCCGGCGCTGCGGCGATCGCGGTGCGCACGCGCGAAATCAGCGCCGTGTCGCTTTTCGATGCGGATGTCATCGTGTGCCTTTCCTGTCCTTTCAGCCGCGCTCAATGTGTGTCGGTGGTTTCAATCTTTCCAGCACATTGGGATCCTAAGCTTAGAATTCCACGTGGACAAGTTGTCG
>JADMIO011472264.1_pt1 | contig 21120 bp, 14 predicted proteins | sample 8958161 | NCBI WGS metagenome assembly JADMIO01 (sample SAMN16585339, study PRJNA669376) | soil metagenome | isolation source: Crop rotation soil | place: USA: Cullars Rotation, Alabama | collected 2011
GTGACCGATATCCCCTCGCCGCTGCTCGGGGTGTTCTATCGGGCGCCCAAGCCGGGCGAGCCGCCGTTCGTCGACGTGGGCTCCCAGGTGGAGGAGGACACGGTCATCGCCATCATCGAGGTGATGAAGCTGATGAACTCGGTCCGCGCCGGGGTGAAGGGCGAGGTGGTCGAGGTCACCGCCCAGAACGGCGTCCTGGTGGAGTACGGCCAGCCCCTGATGCGGGTCCGCCGGGCGGAGAGCGGGCTGGGATGAGATTGAACCGCCTGCGTTGCGTTCGGACGGTCGCCCGGCCAGGCGCGTCGTGCCGGGCGATGTGGGACATCGCCCAAGCGGCGCAACGCCGCCGGCGGCCGTCCCAACGCAACCCGAAGGGCCGTCGCATCTTGGCGAGCGGGGGCGTCGAAGGCCTTGCCCGTAGCTCCACTACGACCTGCGGCCTTCTTCTGCCCGCTCGCCAAGATGCGGCGGCGCAGGTAGTCCAATCTCGTCCCAGCCCGCTCTAGATGCCGAAGATCGACCGCCTGCTGATCGCCAACCGCGGCGAGATCGCCGTTCGCATCATCCGCACCTGCAAGAGCCTCGGGATCGAGACCGTGCTGGCCTCGTCCGAGGCCGACCTGGAGTCGCTGGGCGCCAAGGTCGCCGACCGCACCCTGTGCATCGGGCCTGCGCCCTCGGCCCAGAGCTACCTGAAGCCCGAGACCATCGTGCAGGCGGCGCTGGGCTCGGCTTGCCAGGCCATCCACCCCGGTTACGGCTTCCTGTCCGAGCGTGTGGCGCTGGCGCGGCTGTGCGAACAGGAGGGCGTGATCTTCGTCGGCCCGACCTCCGAGCAGATTGAGGCGGTCGGCGACAAGCTGCGGGCCCGGGCCGAAGCCGAGGCCGCCGACGTGCCGCTGGCGCCCGGCGGGCCGGCCGACTCCACGGACGAGGCCATCGCGCTCGGCGAGCAGATCGGCGCGCCGCTGCTGGTCAAGGCGGTGGGCGGCGGCGGCGGGCGCGGCATGAAGCTGGTCGAGCGGCTGGAGGAGCTGCCCGCGGCGCTGGACATGGCCTCGGCCGAGGCCGGCGCCGCCTTCGGCGACTCGCGGGTCTATCTGGAGCGCTTCGTCGCCCGCGGCCGGCACGTGGAGGTGCAGATCCTCGGCGACGGGGAGGGCGAGGTGATCCACCTCGGCGAGCGCGACTGCTCGGTGCAGCGCCGGTACCAGAAGCTGATCGAGGAGACCCCCGCGCCGCACCTCTCGCACGAGCTGCGCCAGGGCGTCTGGGACTCGGCCGTTCGGCTCGGCCGCCGGCTGAAGTACCGCGGGGCCGGCACGGTGGAGTTCCTGGTCGATGTGGACCGGCAGGCCTTCTACTTCCTGGAGGTCAACGCCCGCATCCAGGTCGAGCACCCGGTCACCGAGGCGGTCACCGGCCTCGACCTCGTCGCCGAGCAGATCGCCATCGCCGAGGGCCAGGGTCTGCGCCTGACCCAGGGGCAGGTGAACCTCAGCGGCGCGGCCATGGAGTGCCGCGTCAACGCCGAGGATCCGGCGCGCGACTTCGCGCCCTCGCCCGGCACTGTCACCGAGGCCGCTTGGCCGTCCGGGGACGGCCTGCGGGTCGACACCCACATCGTCTCCGGCGCCAAGGTGCCGCCCTACTACGACTCCCTGATGGCCAAGGTGATCGCCCACGGGCCCGACCGCGCCGCCGCCATGGCCGCGCTTGGCTCGGCGCTGCAGAGCGCCCACATCGCCGGGATCAGGACCAACCTGCCGTTCCACCGCGCCGTGCTCGCCGACGCGGAGTTCCAGGCGGGCGGGGTCGACACCGGATACCTCGGGCGCTTCTTCGAGCGCGCCCCCAGCTTCGCGGAGGCCTGATGGCCAAGATCGAGCTCGTCGAGACCTCGCTTCGGGACGGCAACCAGAGCCTGTGGGCCGCCCTGGGCGTCGACACCGCCCGCACCCTGACCATCGCGCCGACCATGGATCGGGTCGGCTACAAGGCCATCGACTTCACCACCTCGACCCACATGGGCGTGGCCGTCCGCTACAAGAAGGAGGATCCCTGGGAGCGGATCCGGCTGATGGCCGCGGCGACGCCGAACACCCCGCTCCAGTTCCTCTCCACCGGCTTCCGCTTCATCTCCTGGGAGACCGCCAGTCCCGAGTTCATGGCCCTGGCGTTCAAGACCCTGGTGGACGCCGGCATCCGCCGGTTCGCCCTGGCCGATCCGATGAACAGCCTGGAGGGCAACCTCGCCGCCGCGAAGATGGCCAAGGATGGGGGCGCCGCCTACGTGGTCGCGGCCCTGGTCTATACGCTCAGCCCCATCCACGACGACGCCCACTACGTCGAGCGGGCCCGCGCGCTCGCCGCCAGCCCCGACGTCGACGCCCTCTACATCAAGGACCCGGGCGGCCTGCTCACCCCCAAACGGGCCCAGACCCTGGTCCCGGCGATCATGGCGGTGATCGGCGACAAGCCGCTGGAGATGCACTGCCACTGCACCATCGGCCTCGGCGAGCTGGCCTATATGGACACGCCCGAGTACGGCGCGAGCGCAGTGCAGTGCGCCTCCGGCGCCGCCAGCGACGGCACCTCCAATCCCAACATCGAGCGGGTGGTCTCCAACCTGCGCGAGCTCGGCCACACCATCGAGGTGGACGACGCGGCCCTGGCCGAGGTGGCCCGTTACTTCGACGCCCTGGCGGAGGCGGAGGACCTGCCCGTCGGGAAGCCGCAGCCGTTCGACGCCGCCTACCTCCACCACCAGCTCCCGGGCGGTGTGGTCGGCACCATGCGCCGGCACCTGGCCGAGAGCCGGCTGTCGCACGTGGAGCAGCAGGTGATCGAGGAGCTCGGCCGCGTGCGCCAGGAGCTCGGCTGGCCGATCGTGATGACCCCCTTCGCCCAGATGGTGCTGACCCAGGCGGTGATGAACGTCACCGGCAAGGAGCGCTACGCGGTGATCCCCGACGAGATCATCCGCTACGCCATCGGCCGCTTCGGCCGCCCCAACGTGCCGATCGATCCCAATGTGATGGACCGGATCATGTCGCTGCCGCGCACCAAGGAGCTGGCCGAGGAGCCCGGCATGCCGCCGCTGCAGGAGCTGCGCCGGCGCATCGGCCCCAACCTGCCGGACGAGGAGTTCCTGCTGCGCGCCACCATGCCGGCCGAGCTGGTCGACGCCATGCAGCCCAAGGGCGCCGCGCCTCGGCACTATGAGCCGGGCTCCACCGCCATCGTGGAGCTGATCCGCAAGCTCGCCCAGCGCAGCGACCTCGCCCAGCTGGCGGTCGAGAAGCCCGGCTTCCGGCTGGAGCTGAAGGGCCGCGGCGGCGCCGAACCTGAGCTCGCGGAGGCGTGAGCGTGGACGGCGAAACCTCAGAGCCCCTGCCGCCGATCCGGGGCTTCATGTTCGACGTCGACGGCACCCTGGTGCTCGGCGACCGCTCCGGCCGCGGCTACGAGGCCCTTCCCGGGGCGGTGGAGGTGCTGACCACCCTGAAGCAGCGCGGCGTCCCGTTCGTGCTGCTGACCAACGGAAGCGCCTATCCGGCCGCCGAGCAGGCCCCGCGCCTGCGCGCCGTCGGCCTCCCGGTGGACGACGAGCAGATGCTGACGCCCTCGAGCGTCACCGCCGACGTGCTGTCCCGCGCCAAATGCCGAAAGGTGCTGGTGCTGGGCTCGCCCGGCACGGCCCACGCGCTGAAGGAAGCGGGCCTGGAGTGCGTGTTCACCGGCGAGCCGGGCTGCGAGCAGGCCGACGCCGTCTATGTGGCCTGGCACCCCGAGTGCAACATGAAGGACATCGACGCGGCGGTGCACGCCATCTGGAACGGGGCGAAGCTCTACGTCGCGTCCTCGGTGCCCTTCTTCGCCGCCCGCGGCGGCAAGGCGATCGGCTATTCCCACGCGATCACCGCGGCGATCCGCAGCCTGGTGAAGGTCCCCGTGACCATCACCGGCAAGCCCTCGCGCCACGCCCTGGCCTTCGTCGCCCGCAAGCTCGGCGTGCCGATCAAGAGCGTCGCCGTGGTCGGCGACGACCCGGGCCTGGAGCCCGGCATGGCCCGCCGCGGCGGCGCCGTCGGCTTCGGAGTGACCACCGGCCTCTACAAGGCGCCGGACTGGGCCGCGCAGCCCGAGGCCAACCGCCCGCACCGGCTGCTCACCTGCGTCGGCGACCTGCTCAAGCTCGGGGTGATCGCCTAGAACCTGAGCCGCAGCTCGGCGTAGGCGCTGCGGGGGACCGACAGGGCCTGAGGCGCCGGGAACTCCTGGTGGCGGCCGTGCAGCAGGTTGAAGCCGGAGACCGCGAGCTGGACCTGGTCGGTCAGACTCCAGGCCACGCGGCTGTTCAGCTCCACATAGGCCGGCACGTGCGGGTCGCGCAGGGTCGAGACGTAGCGCAGGTCCGCATCGAGGGTGACCTTGGGCCCCAGGTTCATCGACGAGCGCAGCTTGGCCTGGGCGTGCGGATCGTCCCCCGCCTGGGCGATGCCGGCCAGGCGGCTGGAGCCCGGCTTGAACCTCAGGTGCTCGAAGATCAGGTTCAGCCCCGCGCCGAGCCGCCACCAGCTCGCCGCCTGGTAATTGCCCCAGGCCTCCAGGCCGTAGGTGTGCCCCGCGATCAGATTGCCCCAGTACAGCGGCAGGATGGTCGAAGGCGTCAGCTCGATCGAGCGCAGGTCGTCGTAGTCGTTGTAGTAGCCCGAGACCGACAGGGAGACGCGCGGCGACGGCTGCACCCGCAGGCCCGCCTCATAGGCCCACAGCTTCTCGGTCCTGAAGTCGGGATTGCCGCGGACGAACAGCACGCCGCCGACCACCTCGCGCACATCCTCGTCGAACGGAGTGGGCGAGCGGACCGCCCGCGATACGGCGGCCCAGAGCATGGCCCCGCGGACCGGCGACCACGACAGGCGCGCGCTCGGCAGGGCTGAGGTTCCTGCGTAGGGGTCGTCCTCGACCTTGACGCCGAGGATCGCGCGCAGCGTGGGCGCGAGGCTCACGGTGTCCTGCACGAAGCCGTTGACCAGGGTCAGGGTCCGTCGGGGCGGGGTGAAGAACAGGCTGGAGGTGCCGACGATGTGGTAGCGGGTGCTGCGCACCCCGCCGCCCCACACCACCTGCTGGCGGGCGCCGATCGCGAAGCTGTGCTGGACGTCGACGTCCAGGGTGTTGACCCACAGCGGCGTCCCCCCGGTGGTGTCGGGCCCGCGCGCCTCGCGGTCGAAATAGGCCTGCAGCTGCAGCTGCGAGCCGCTTTTCCAGTTGTGGCTCCAGCGGGCCAGCACGTCGCCGCCCTCGACGCCTTTGTAGACGCCCCCGGTGGCGTGGAAGACGTCGCCCTGGACCGTGACGACGTCGCTTTCGGCGGGCGTCCAGTCGAACCGGAAGCCGCCCTGCAGCTTCGACCAGTGGTCGCCGGCCGAGACTCCGGCGGCGGTGTCGGTGTTCGCCTCGTGGAAGCCCCGCGCATAGATGCGGAGGCTCGCGTCGGCGCCGGCGCGCGCGCCGATCCGCATCGAGGCGCCCTGCTCCTGGTTGCCGGCGCGCCCCTCTACGAACCCGCCCTGGGTGTCCGCGGACGAGCGGGTGATGATGTTGATCACCCCATTGACCGCATTGGCGCCCCAGAGGGTCGCCCCCGGGCCGGAGATCACCTCGATCCGGTCAATGTCCTCCGGCAGGACGTCCTGCATGTCCCAGTACAGGCCCGAAAACAGGGGCGTGTAGACGCTGCGCCCGTCGATCAGCACCAGAAGCTTGTTGGTGAAGCTCTGGTCGCCCAGGTTGCCGCTGAGGCCGCGGGCGGTGATCACATGGGTGGCGGCGCTGGTCTGGGCGACGAACAGGTTCGGCGCCAGCCTCAGCATCTCCGGCAGTCGACGGGCCCCGGAGCGCAGGATCTCGTCGTGGGTGATCACATAGATCGCCGCCGGCGCGTCGCTCAGGGATTCGGCCGACTTCGAGACCGAGGTGACATCGACGTTGGCGAGCTCTTCGACCGAGAGCCGCTGCAGCTCCTCGAGAGATTGGGCCCGCGCCTGCGAAGCGAGCGCGAGCGCCGCGGCCAGGGCCAGCGGGGCGGCGGCCGCAACGGCCCGCGCCCTGATCCTCACGCCTGGCAAGCGGCCCCCTCCCTTAGCCAACCAGAGGAAACGTGCAACTACGGCCAAGGTTGCCTGCGTCAGGCGCTGGCGGCGCGGCGGCTCGGCGCGGTCTCGACCAGGAACAGGCTCAGCACCGAACAGACCGCGGCGGCCGCGGCGCAGATCCAGAACGGCGCGCCGAGGCCGAACAGGTCCGCCGCACGTCCGGCGACTGCTGGCCCGAGCACCCCGCCGATCAGCTCGCCGGAGGTCATCGACACGGCCACCGCTGCGGCGACGTAGCGGGCGGGCGCGCTCTCGGCCGGCACGATGCCGATGTAGAGCGGTCCGGCGCCCGCGCCGAGGCCTCCCACGAACAGCGCCGCCGCGATCATCCAGGGCGAGCCGTGGACCAACAGCACCGCGGCGGGAGAGAGCACGCCGAAGGCGCAGATCGCGGCCAGCACCGGCCGGCGGCCCAGCCGATCCGAGATCGCCGGCGCCACCATGCCGCCGAGCGCCGAGGCGACGCCCGTGACCGAGACCACCCAGCCCATCTGGGTCGGCTGCAGGCCGTCGATCCGCACCAGGTAGAGCGGCAGGAACACGCCCTGGATCAACAGCCAGCCGGAGAACAGGCCCGAGATCAGGATGCACAGCAGGATGTTTCGCGTGCGCAGCACCGCCCACATTCCCCCGCCCGAGAGGCCCGGCGCGGCCGCGCCCGGAGCGGCTTCGCGCACCGGCCGCATCCAGCGCCACACCGCCAGCGCCAGCAACAGGCCGGGGACGCAGGAGACGAAGAAGGCCGCGCGCCAGCCGAAGGCCGTGGCCACCTGGGTGGCGACGATCGGGCCGACCCCGATGCCGAGCAGGGCTGCGCCGAGGTTCAGCATGATGCCCATGTTCAGCCCGCGCCGACGCTCGGTGGACTCGATCGCCACCACCGACTGGGCGATCGGCGCGATGGGGCCTTCGGTGAGGCCGAGCAGGATGCGGGCGGCGAGCAGCAGGCCGAAGCCGGTCGCCAGGCCCGAGAGCGCCGAGCACAGCGAGAACAGCACCAGCATGACCAGCAGGATCTGCTTGCGTCGGCGGGTGGCGTCGGCCAGCGACGAAAGCAGATAGGCCGAGGCCGCGACCGCCACCGAGAGCCCGGAGGCCAGCAGCCCGAGCTGGGTGTTGCTGATCCCGAACTCGTCGACGATCCAGGGGGCCAGGAAGCTGGTCGCCGAGCGGTCGAGCGCCACCACGCCGTTGCACAGGCTCATCATCAGGACGAGCCCGTTCTCGTAGCTTGTCAGCCTGCGCATGGGCCCTCCCCTCGCGCTGCGATGGGGAACGAGCCGCAGCCCGCGGTCAAGCGGCGGGCGCCTGGTCCTGCCGCCGGGCGTAGCGGCGCGCCAGGGCGGCGCAGACCATCAGCTGCATCTGGTGGAAGATCATCAGCGGCAGGACGGTCAGCCCGACCGCCGGGCCGGCGAACAGCACATTGGCCATGGGCACGCCCGACGCCAGCGACTTCTTTGAGCCGCAGAAGACGATGGCGATCTCGTCTTCGCGGCTGAAGCCGAAGAGGCGCGCGCCCCAGGTGGTGGCGAGCAGCACCGCCGCCAGCAGCGCCGCCAGCACCAGGGTCAGCAGCGCCAGCCCCTCCAGCGGCAGCCGCCGCCACACGCCCTGCACCACCGCCGCGCTGAACGAGGTGTAGACGGCGAGCAGGATCGAGCCGCGGTCGCTGATCATCACCAGCCGCGGGTTGCGCTCGGCCCAGCCGGCCAGCAGGGGGCGCGACAGGTGCCCGAGGACGAAGGGCGCAAGCAGCTGCAGCACCACCTTCCAGATGTCGGCGAGCGAGCCGGCCGCGCCGTGGAGGCGGATCAGGAGCCCGACCAGCAGGGGGGTCAGCAACACCCCCAGGATGTTGGACGCGGTGGCCGCGCCCACCGCCGCCGGCACATTGCCGCGAGCGATCGAGGTGAAGGCGATCGAGGACTGCACGGTGGAGGGGAGGGCGCAGACGAACAGCACGCCCAGCCACAGCGGCCGCGGCAGGAGCCCCGGCGCGGCCGCGGACATGGCCAGGCCGAGCAGCGGGAACAGCAGAAAGGTGGCCGCCAGGATCACCAGGTGCAGGCGCCAGTGCGACAGCCCGGCGACCACCGCCTGCCGCGACAGCCGCACCCCATGCATGAAGAACAGCAGGGCGATGGCCGCGATGGTCAGCCAGCCGAACACCGTCGCAGCCTGGCCGCGGCACGGGACGATCGAGGCGAGAGCGACGGCGAGGAGCAGCCCGAGGATCAGCGGGTCGGGCAGGAAGCGGAGGGCCCTAGGCAAGGTCGCGGCGCAGCGTACGGGCGGCGAGGGCGAAGTGCAGGGCCGACCAGAGGTAAAGCAGCGCCGTCAGGGTGAAGGCCCACTGCAGGCCGGCAGCCGCAGCCGCGCCGCACGGCCCCGCGGCCGCGGGCTCCGCCGCGCGCGGCCCGGCGCAGGCTGCGTGGAAGTCTCCAGCGAAGACGGCGCGGGCGAAGCGGTCGCTGAGCGCCCCCACCAGCAGCGGACCCGCGCCCGAGGCGACCAGGTTGATGAAAATGCCCACGATCGCCGAGGACGAGGAGCGCATCCGCGGCTCCATCAGGTTCTGGAAGATGCCGAAGCTGGGAGCCATGTAGGCGTACTGGAACAGGCCGGTGAGCATCAGCAGCGCGGTCGCGCCCTGCCAGCCCCCGATCCGGAAGCTCAGCACATAGAACGGCGCCGCCAGCAGGGAGCCGAGCAGCGGAACCCAGGCATAGGCGCGCGGGTCTCGCTTCCCGAGCCGATCGGCGAGCAGGCCCGCGCCGAACATGCTGATCGAGCCGGGAATGGCGCTGATCAGCCCGGTGATCAGGCCGCTCTGGGCGAAATCCAGCCCGAAGCGTCGGAAGAAGTAAGGGGCCAGGAAGACATTGATCCCGAACCCGGCGGCCGACGCCAGGGTCGAGCCCATCAGCACGTGCAGGAACGAGGGGCGTTGCACCATTCGCCGCAGCACGGCGCCGAACGGCGGCGGCGCCTGCTCGCCGAGCCCCGGCGGGTCGTAGTGGCCGCGGACCGGCTCGCGGACGGTGAGCGCCAGCAGCAGGGCCAGGAGCACGCCGGGCGCGCCCGCGGCGACGAAGGCCCAGCGCCAGTCGGCGTGCTGGGCGATGAAGCCCCCGCCGGCCGAGCCGAGCAGGGCGCCGGCCGGCACCGACAGCACATAGATGGCCATGGCGGTGGTGCGCTGGTCCCTCGGATAGTAGTCCGCGATGGTGGAGCTGACGGTCGGCTGCTGGGTCGCCTCGCCCACGCCGACGAACACCCGCGCCAGCCACAGTTGTCCGAATCCGCTGGCGAGGCCGCAGGCCATGGTCGCGATCGACCACAGGAACACACCGATCGAATAGATCAGCACCCGGCTGTAGCGCTCGGCCAGTCGCGCGATGGGCAGGCCGATCAGCGAGTTCAGCAGCCCGAAGGCGAGACCGCCGAGCAGGCCGAGCTGGGCGTCGGTGAGGCCGAGGTCACGCTTGATCGGCTGCCCGAGGGCGGAGATCACCTGCCGGTCGACGAAGCCGAACATCGAGATCAGCAGAAGCAGGCTGAGCACCCACCCCCTGTAGGGGCGGCTCTGCATCAGCTTCAGCGTGCTGGCCTTGTCGCTCATCGCCGCGCACCGGAGGGCAGAACCCCGCCCCGGTCAACGGCGCAAAACAGAAGAGCCGCCGGCGCACGCCGGCGGCTCTCCCCCCTATCCCCTCGGGAACTCAGTAGCGGAAGCGGACGGTGGCGTACCACTCGCGCGGGGCGTTGTAGGTGGCGTCGACGATCGACACCCCGCCCTGCCACTGTCCGGTCACGATGTACCGCTTGTCGGTCAGGTTGGTGACGCCGCCGGTGACCTCCCAGTGCCCGCCCATCGGTCGGAAGGTGGCCGAGGCGTTGACGATGTTGGTGTCGCCGCGGCGCAGGGCGATGGAGTTGCCCAGGTCATTGAACAGCTCGGACGTGTAGGTCCAGTCCGCGTTGAACTGCAGCTGGGAGCCGTTGCCGAACTCCGCCACGTACTGCGGCCCCAGCACCGTCTTCCACTTCGGCGTCTTGGGCAGGGCGCACTGGTGGTTCACATAGGCGCGCGGATCCCCGTACGGATACTGGATCGCGAACTCGGGGCAGCGGTTGAGCGTCAGGTTGTTGCCGTTGTCGCCCACGCCCGGCGCGATGCGGGTGTACCGGGCGTTGGTGTAGCCGACCGCGGCGTTGAACGAGAAGCCCATGCCCAGCACCGCCTCGGCCTCGGCCTCGGCGCCCCAGATGCGGGCGTCGCCGGCGTTCAGCAGCGTCGGGGAGATGCCCTGCTGGGAGTTCAGCTGGATGTCCTTGTAGGAGGTGCGGAAGGCCGCGAGGTTCAGGCGCAGGCGGCGCTCGAACAGCTCGGTCTTCAGGCCCACCTCCACCGTCGACGCGTGCTCGGGCCCGAAGTGCAGGCTCGCGTCATAGGTCGGGTGCGGGTTGGACAGCCGGGTGGTCCAGCTGCCGGTCTTGAACCCTTCCGAATAGGTCGCATAGCCCATGATGTCGGGCGTGAACTGGAACTGCAGCCCGATGGTCGGCGAGAAGTCGGTGAAGTTCTGGGCGAACACGCCGGCCGGATAGTAGCGGTAGGGCTCGCCCGGGTTCGGGAAGCCCAGCACCTGCTGGCAGTTCGCCACCGGGCTGAACACGAAGGCGCTCGGCGGGTAGCAGCCGGAGATCTTGTAGCTCAGGCCGTTGTCGTCGGTCTGGTGGCCTTCGAAGGTCTTGTGCTCCCAGGTGTAGCGGGCGCCGCCCACCACCGACAGCTGGTCGGTGAGCTTGAAGTTGATGTGGGCGAACACCGCCTCGGCCCGGGTCTTCAGGTCGTTCGGGCCGTCGATCATCAACAGCACGCCCGGGAAGGTGACGTAGTCGTGCAGGTGGCCGCCTTCCCGGAAGTAGTAGGCGCCCAGCACGTAATCGAGCCGGTTGTCGATCGCCTTGCCGACCAGCTGCAGCTCTTCGGAGAACTGGTGCTGGGTCATGTCGAAGGAGGTGTGCAGGATGTCGAGCGGCGAGCCGTCGAGGTCCATGCCCGCGTCCCAGTGCAGCGCGCGGAAGGCGGTGATCGAGCGCAGGGTGGTGTCCGGCGCGATGGTCCAGGCCAGGGTGCCGGCGACACCCCAGTTCTTCAGCTTCGAGAAGTCGTTGCCGGTGGCGTAGGTCTTGTCGATGTCGCCAGTCTCGAAGCGGTTGTCGAACGGCAGCCGGTTGTTGTTGGGGTTGCCGTCCACGTTGACGCCGGCCAGCGGCGGCAGGGCCGGGGTGGGCGTCGGCACCGGTCCGACGTTCAGCCGCGGCTCGGTGCAGAGGAAGTTGAACGGCGCCGTCACCCCGTTGATGCAGAGGTTGTAGATGGTCGCCAGGCCGCCGGTCGCCCCGTAGTTGGGGTCGATGTAGGAGACGGTGTTGGCGGTCGCCTCCTGGTCGACGTGGGTGTAGTCGGCGGTCAGGGTGAAGCGGACGTCGTCCGACAGCAGCATCACCGCCTTGCCGCGGACGCTCCAGCTGTTCTGGCCGCCCTGGCGGTCGCCGGTCTTGTAGCCGGCCGCCGGCTGGGTGTCGTAGCCGTCGTTCACGTAGGAGCAGCTCGCGCCCACCGGACCGCAGTCGGGGATATAGGCGAACGGCCCGGCCGTGGTGGACAGCGGCGCCAGGTTGGTCGCTTCGCCGAAGCGGATGCGCTTCTGGTAGCCGTCCCGATGCTGCTCGGAGAACGACAGGCTGGTCAGCACCCTCTCGCCCAGCGGCACGTCCATGGTGCCGCGCACGTCGAGCCGGCTGTAGCTGCCGGTGGTGACCTCGGCCCGGGCCATGAAGTTCGGCCCGGGATCGCGGGTGACGATCGAGATCGCGCCGCCGATGGTGTTCCGGCCGAACAGGGTGCCCTGCGGCCCCTTGAGGATCTCGACCCGGTCCACGTCCAGCATCGAGGTGTTCGAGCCGACGCTGCGGGCCAGGTACACGCCGTCGACATAGACGCCGACGCCCGGGTCCTGGTTGAAGGCGAAGTCGTTCTGGCCGATGCCGCGAATGAAGGCCGAGAGCACGTTGTCCGAGCCGGAGAACGGCGTGCCCGCGTCCAGGGTGACGTTCGGGGCCATGTTCGAGAGCTGCGAGACGTCGTTGATTCCCTTCGTCTCCAGCGCCTTGGCGGTCACGGCGGTGACGGCGATCGGCACGTTCTGGATGTTCTGGGTCGTCTTCTGGGCGGTGACGTTCACCTCCTCGACCGTGGTGGCGGTCGCCACCGGGCCGTTGTCCGCCACGGGACCGCCCCCGCCGCCCCCCGCTGGCTGGGCCAGGGCGGCCCCGGCGCTGAGCAGCAGCACGCTGGTCGCGAGAGCCGTGGTGGAGGCGAGCGCGGTCTTCGAAAGCTTCATCGTGTTCCCCTGCGTATCCGCCCCGGCTCGTCGCAGCGGCCGGGCTTGGCTTCTTATTTGCCAATTGCTTACCATGGCGTGTGCGCCAGCCTCTCGGCCGCACGCGAACCGGGCGCGGCTTCAGGCGAAGCCAAGCGCCGTCAGGCGGCCTGCCACTGCCTCCGGCGCGCGCCGCCCGCGTAATCGCTGGGGCTGACGCCGAAGCGGCGGCGGAAGGCGCGGCCGAAGTGGGTCAGGTCGTTGAACCCCACGCTGAGGGCCGTCTCGGTGACTCCGCCACGCCCGACGCCGCCGCGCAGCCGCTCCGCCGCCATCTCCAGCCGCCGCTCCTGGATGAAGGCCGAGGGGGTGCTGTTGGCCTCGGCGAACAGCAGCTGCACGTAGCGGGCGCTGACGCCAAGGGCGGAGGCCACCGCGGCGACTCCCAGCTCCGGGTCGCACAGCCGGCTTTCGATGAAGGCGTGGGCGTCCCGCCGCCGCCGCGCACGGGCGGAGCTGTCGTCGGGGCTCCGGAGCGGCCGGTAGGCGAGGTCGAGGAGGTCGAGGATCACCCCGGCGACGGTGTGCGCCCAGGCCTCGTCGGCGACCTCGCGGTCCAGCTCGTCCCAGACCGTGCGCAGGAACGACGACAGCATCGCCGCGCCCGCCGCCTGGGCCGACATCGGCAGGCAGAGGAGGCCCTCGACGTCGCCGAGCCGCGCCACCAGCGACTGCGCCGGCAGCTTCAGGCACAGCATGTGGTTGGGCTCGTTGAAGCTCACCAGATAGGGGCGCGAGGCGTCGCAGAGGGTGAAGTCGCCGGCCTCCAGCACCGCCTCGCGCCCGGCCTGGACGTTGAGGCTGCGGCCGGAGAGCTGGAAGTGCAGGTCGAACGCCTTCAGCCCCCGCGCCGACCGGAACGCGTCCGAGGTGCGGCTGACCCGGGCCGGCGCGGAATCGGCGCTCATCAGGGTGAGCTCGCCGATGGGCGCGCGCACCATCTCGCCGCAGAAGGTCTCCCGTTCGGCGCAATCGATGGTCAGGTTGTTGAAGGTCTGGCTGGCGAGGGCGTTCCAATAGGCCAGCCGCTCGGCGGGCTCAGCCGAGCTGGTCGAGAACCGCTCCACCGCGATGGGCCGCATGCCGCCTCGCCTGTCTCCCCCCGTCGGTCATGGGCGGAGGTCCAATGCGTAACACAGCAAGGGTAGGGAGGGGGCCGGGCACCGTCAAGACAAAGCCTCTGAGAACTCAAAGGCTTGGCCCGACAGCGCTGACAGGGGACGGCCTTGCCGGCGGCCCCCGCCGGTTCCGCTAGCCGAGGTTCACGGAGACGGTCTTGGTCTCGAAGTAGTGCTCGGCGCCCTCGAAGCCGTTCTCGCGGCCCCAGCCGGACTGCTTGAAGCCGCCGAACGGCACGGCCGGGTCGATGCCGGCGTTGCCGTTCACCGAGACCGTGCCGGCCTGCAGCTTCTTGGCCAGCTTGTGGGCCACGCCCATGTTGCCGGTCCAGATGTAGGCGGCCAGGCCATAGGTCGTGTCGTTGGCATTGCGGGCGATCTGCTCGATGTCGTCGTCGGTGATCGGCATGGCGCAGACCACCGGGCCGAAGATCTCCTCGCGCACCACCTTCATGTTGCGGTTGGTCTCGGCCAGCACGGTCGGCTGCATGAAGTAGCCCTGGTTGCCGTGGCGCTCGCCGCCGATCACCACCTCGGCGCCTTCCTCCTTGCCGGAGGCGATGTAGCCGGAGACGCGCTCGAGCTGCTTCTGGGAGATCAGCGGGCCCATCTGGGTCTCGGGGTCCTGCCCCGGTCCGACCTTCAGCTTCTTGGCCATGTCGGTGACGCCGTCGACGACCTTGTCGAACACGTCCTTGTGCACATAGAGGCGCGAGCCCGCGACGCAGACCTGGCCGGCGTTGCCGAACACGCCCATGGCCGCGCCCGGGATCGCCCGCTCCAGGTCGGCGTCGGGGAAGATCAGCACCGGCGACTTGCCGCCGAGCTCCAGCGACACCCGCTTCAGGTTGCCCGCGGCCGCCTGCACGATCCACTTGCCGGTGGCGGTCGAGCCGGTGAACGACACCTTGTCCACGTCCGGATGCTCGACCAGCGCCTTGCCGGCCGGGTCGCCGTAGCCGGTGACGATGTTCACGACGCCCGCCGGGATCCCGACCTTCTGGATCAGGTGCGCCAGCTTGATGGCGCTGAGCGGGGTCAGCTCGGCGGGCTTCAGCACCACCGTGCAGCCGGCGGCCAGCGCCGGGGAGATCTTGGCCACCGCCATCGGCAGCGGGAAGTTCCAGGGCGTGATCGCCCCGACCACGCCGATCGGCTGCTTCAGGGTATAGACGTGCCGGCCGGGGTTGTGCCCCTCGATGGTCTCGCCCATGACCTTGCCGGCCCAGCCGGCGTTGTAGCGCAGGTTGTTGGCCGAGCCGCCGACCGCGCCGAAGCGCGCCATCATCATCGGCATGCCATTGTCGAGGCTCTCGACCAGCCCGATGTCGTCGCCTTCCTCCTCCAGCGCATCGGCCAGCCGCCAAAGCAGCTTGGCGCGCTCGGTGGGGTTCATCTGGGGCCAGGGCCCGCTCTCGAACGCCTTGCGGGCGGCCTTCACCGCCCTGTCGATGTCGGCGGCGCTGGCGGCCTGCACCTTGGCGATCACCTGGCCGGTGGCCGGGTTGATCACGTCGATGGTCTCGCCGGTCTCGGAGTCCACCCACTCGCCGCCGATGAACAGCTTGTGGGTCTCGGCGAAGAAGCCGGTCTCGAGCGCCTTGATGCGGTCGGTCAGGACGGGCGCGTTCATGGGAGTCCTCCAGGCAGGCGAGGGAAGGGCGAGACCTAACCAGCTAGATGTGACAGGCGCAAGGCGAGGGCTATAGAGCCAGGGACCCGGAGAGAGCCATGCCGCCCACCGTCGCCGTCATCGCCATGGGAGAGATGGGCTCCGGTGTCGCCGCGCGCCTCGTGCAGGGCGGCGCGCGGGTGCTCACCAACCTGCAGGGCCGCTCCGGCGCGAGCGCGGAACGGGCGCGGCAGGCGGGGGTCGAGGCGGTCGCAGACGACGCGGCGCTCGTCTCCGGCGCGGACGTCGTGCTGTCGATCGTGCCGCCCGCCCGCGCCGGCGAGCTGGCCGAGCGGCTCCTGCCCCAGATCCGCGCCGCCAATCCGAAGGTCGTCTACGTCGACTGCAACGCCGTGGCGCCGCAGACGGTCAAGCGCATCGCCGCGCCGTTCGCCGACGCAGGGTTGAGCTTCGTGGACGCCGGCATCGTCGGCGGCCCTCCGACAACGGAGGGGTACACCCCTCGCATCTATGCCTCGGGCGAAGACGCCGGGGCCTTCGCAGGCCTGACCGCCTACGGCCTGGACATCCCGCTGCTGTCGCAGGCCGTCGGCGACGCTTCGGCGCTGAAGATGGCCTACGCCGGCACCACCAAGGGCGCGCACGCGGTGATGATCTCGATGATGCTGGGCGCCATGCGCCACGGCGTGGGCGAGGCCTTCATCGCCGAGATGAAGGACAGCCAGGCTGGCCGGTTGGAGCAGGCTGTCCGCCAGCTGCCGATGGTGCTGCGCAAGGCCTACCGCTGGGATGGCGAGATGGAGGAGATCGCCCGCTTCCTGACGCCGGAGACCGGAAGCGCGCAGATCTTCGAGGGGGCCGCCGAGCTGTACCGCGCGCTGGCGCGCGACGTCGAGCAGGGCGATGGCGGCGAACGCACCTCGCTGCTGGAGCGCTACTCAGCGGTTTGAGCCTCGGTGGCGCGGGGCCGGCCACCATGCGATATGCCCGGGACCAGCAGCAACGGCGGGGAGCCAGGTGGCGGCCGAGACGTACGACTATGTGATCGTGGGCGCGGGGGCCGGAGGCTGCGTGCTGGCCAACCGGCTGACCGAGGACCCCGACGTCAAGGTGCTGGTGCTCGAGGCGGGCGGCCAGGACAACTCGCTCTACATGCAGATGCCGCTCGGCTGGCGCCAGATCTGGCGCGGGCCGATGCATAACTGGAACTTCATGTCGGAGCCCGAGCCCTACTGCGACGATCGGAGGTTCCTGGCGCCGCGGGGCAAGACCCTGGGCGGCTCGACCTCGATCAACGGCATGCTCTACCTGCGCGGCCATCCGCGCGACTACGACCAGTGGCGCCAGCTCGGCTGCGACGGCTGGAGCTATGCGGACGTGCTGCCCTACTTCAAGAAGTCCGAGGGCGGCTGGCGCGGCGAGACCAAGTACCACGGCGGCTCGGGCCCGATCGGCACCACCGCGATCGACGTCACCAAGCTGCACTTCAATGTCTTCGCCGAGTCCGCCAAAGAGGCCGGCCTGCCGCTGACCGAGGACGTCAACGCCGAGCACACCGAGGGCTTCACGCCGGTCGACATCATGGTCAAGAACGGCCGCCGCGCCTCGGCCGCCACGGCCTACCTCCGCCCGGCCATGAAGCGGCCGAACCTCGAGGTCCGCACCCATGCCCTGACCCACCGGGTGCTGATCGAGAACGGCAAGGCCGTCGGGGTCGAATACAGCTCGGGCGGACAGGTGCGAACCGTCCGCGCCGAGCGCGAGGTGCTGCTGGCCGGCGGCGCCTACAACACGCCTCAGCTGATGATGCTGTCGGGGCTCGGGCCGGCCGACGAGCTGAAATCGAAGGGCATCCAGCCCCTGGTCGACCTCAAGGGCGTCGGCCAGAACCTGCAGGAGCACGTGCTCACCTTCATGCAGTTCGCCACCAAGGGACCGGTGACCTTCCTGAAGGAGCTGCGCTGGGACAAGCTGGCCTTCGCCACCCTGCAGTGGATGATGTTCAACAAGGGGCTGATGGCCAACCAGCCGCTGACCGCGCTCGGCTTCGTCAAGAGCCGGCCCGAGCTTGACCGGCCGGATCTGGAGATCTTCTGCAACCCGGTGCGGCTCGACGCCGACGTATGGTTCCCGGTTATCAAGCCGGCGCTGCAGCACGCCTTCGAGGCCTGTCCCAGCCTCCTCCACCCCGAGAGCCGCGGCGAGGTCACGCTGCGCTCGGCCGACCCCAAGGACCCGCCGCGGATCCTGTTCAACTTCCTCAAGGCCGAGGCGGACGTGAGGGCCATGCGGGCCGGCGTGCGCATCGTGCGCGAGATGTACTCGCAGGGCCCCCTGGCCGAGATGATCGACGAGGAGATCAAGCCCGGCCCCGACGTCACCTCTGATGCCGACATCGACGCCTACCTCAGGAGCTCGCTGGACCTCGACCACCACCCGGTCGGCACCTGCGCCATGGGGGTGGGCGAGGAAGCGGTGCTCGACCCGCAGCTGAAGGTGCGCGGTGTCGAACGCCTGCGCGTGGTCGACGCCTCCGCCATGCCGCTGAACATCGGCGGCCACACCACCGCCCCGGTGATCATGCTGGCCGAGAAGGCCGCCGACATGATCCGCGGCCGGCAGCCGCTGCCGCCGGCCGACGTTTGAACGAGAGACCCCGATGACCGTCCTGAACCCCCTGCGAGATGCGCTCGGCGCCGACGTCTTCCAGTTTCCCGGCGAGTTCGACCCCGCGCCGCTGTTGCACGACTTCACCACCACCGCCCCGCCCGAGGCCAACATCCTGGGCGTGGCGCGTCCGCGCTCGACGGCGGAGGTCTCGCAGATCCTGAAGTTCTGCAACGACCAGGGGCTGAAGGTGGTGCCCCAGGGCGGCATGACCGGCCTCGCCGGCGGGGGCGTGCCGATCGGGACCTGCGTGGTGCTGTCGATGGAGCGGATGCGCGCCATCGAGGAGGTCGATCCGGCGGCGGGGACCATCACCGTCCAGGCGGGCTGCCCGCTGGAGGCGGTGCAGGTGGCGGCGGACGAGGCCGGCCTGTTCTTCCCGCTCGACCTCGGGGGGCGCGGCACGGCCCAGGTGGGCGGCAACACCTCCACCAACGCCGGCGGCAACCGGGTGGTGCGCTACGGCATGATGCGGGCGCTGGTGCTCGGCATGGAGTGGGTGATGGCCGACGGCATGGTCGTCACCTCGCTCAACAAGATGATCAAGAACAACGCCGGCTATGACCTCAAGCACCTGTTCATCGGCACCGAGGGCACCCTCGGCGTCATCACCCGGCTGGTGCTGCGGCTGTTCCCCAAGGCGCCGGCGGTGTGCACCGGGCTCTGCGCCCTGAAGGACTATCCGGCGGTGCTCGACCTGCTGCAGCGCGCGCGCCAGGGGCTGGGCGCCACCCTTTCGGCGTTCGAGATGATGTGGCCGGACTTCTACCACCTCGGCACCGGGGCTCTCGGCCGCCGTCCCCCGATCGCGCCCGAGCACGGCGTCTATGTGCTGCTGGAGACCATGGGCGACGACGAGGCCGCCGACCAGGCCCGCTTCGAGCGGGTGATCTCCGAGGCCATCGAGGCCGGCGTGGTGCAGGACGCGGTCGTGGCCAACTCGGTGTCCCAGGCGCGCGAGCTCTGGGCCATCCGCGACTGTCCCGGCGAGTTCTCCAAGTCCGGCCACTGGCCGCAGCTCAGCTTCGACGTCTCCATCCCCACCGGCGAGATGGGCGACTTCATGGAGATGATCAAAGGCCGCCTCGAGGCGAAATGGCCCGGTATCCGGCAGGTGTTCTTCGGCCACGTCGCCGACTCCAACCTGCACCTCAGTGTGAAGAGCGACGGCGACCCGCACCGCGAGCACGAGATCGAGCAGGAGGTCTACAAGGCGGTGGGCGACTGGGGCGGCTCGGTGTCCGCCGAGCACGGCATCGGGGTGCACAAGAAAGAGTTCCTGCACCACTCCCGCACCCCCGAGGAGCTGGCCCTGATGCGCACGCTCAAGGCCGCGCTGGACCCGAAGGGGACGTTGAACCCCGGCAAGGTGTTCTAGCCTCACCGTGCCGTCGCCTCGCCAGTTGCGCCTGGGCGCCTTCATGCGCCCGGCGAGCATCCACACCGGCGGCTGGCGCTATCCGGGCGCGATCGCGGACTCCAACTTCAACTTCGCCGCCCACGTGCGCTACGCGCAGACGCTGGAGCGCGCCTGCTTCGATGCGATCTTCCTGGCCGACAGCCAGGCGGTGCTGCCGATGCCGACGCCGGCGCTGAAGCGCAGCGCCACGGTCTCCTCGTTCGATCCAATGACCCTGCTGCCGGCCCTGGCGGCGGTGACCTCGCACATCGGCCTGATCGCCACGGCCTCGACCACCTACAACGCGCCCTTCCATGTGGCCCGAAAGTTCGCCTCCCTCGACCACATCTCCGGCGGCCGGGCCGGCTGGAACGTGGTCACCTCCGGCAACCCTCACGAGGCGATGAACTTCGGCCTCACCGAACACCTGGAGCACGACGAGCGCTACCGCCGCGCGCGAGAGTTCTACGAGGTGGTCACCGGCCTCTGGGACAGCTGGGCCGACGACGCCTTCCGGCTCGACCAGGAGAACGGCGTCTTCTTCGATCCCGACCGGCTCCACATACTTAACCACCAAGGCAAGTATTTCGACGTGCGGGGGCCGATGAACCTGGCCCGCCCGCCGCAGGGCTGGCCGGTGATCGTGCAGGCGGGCTCCTCGGAGGCGGGCAAGGCGCTGGCGGCCGAGACCGCGGAGATGGTGTTCACCAGCCAGATCGAGATGGCCGAGGCGCGCGACTTCTACGCCGAGGTGAAGGGCCGGATGGCCGCCCACGGCCGCGCGCCCGACCAGCTTAAGGTGATGCCCGGCGCCTTCGTGGTCGTCGGCGACACCGCCGAGGAGGCGCGCCAGAAGAAGAAGCGGCTCGACAGCCTGGTGCACCCGGACAGCGGCATCGCCTCGCTGTCGGTGGTGCTCGGGCACGACGTCTCCGGCTTCGACCTGGACGGCCCGCTGCCGGAAATCCCGGAGAGCAACGCCTCCCGAAGCGGCCGGCAGAAGATCGTCGACCTGGCGCGGCGCGAGAACCTGACGGTGCGCGAGCTCGCCCAGATCGTCGGCGGCAGCTACGGCCAGCTGGAGTTCGTCGGCACGCCGCAGATGATCGCCGACAGCATGCAGCGGTGGTTTGAAGCGGAGGCCTGCGACGGCTTCAACGTCATGTTCCCGTTCGTGCCCGAAGGTCTGGATCTGTTCGTGGACAAGGTGGTGCCGGAGCTGCAGGCCCGCGGCCTGTTCCGGCGCGCGTACGAGGGCTCGACCTTGCGCGAGAACCTGGGGCTGAACCGGCCGCCGAACCGGTTCTTCGCCTAATGCAGACAAAGACCCTGCGCGCGAACGGCCTGGACTTCGCGGTCGACGTGGCCGGGGAGGGCGACACGGTCGCCCTGTGCCTGCACGGCTTTCCGGAAAGCCGCCAGAGCTGGCAGGGCCAGCTCAAGGCCCTGCCTTCGCTCGGCTGGACGGTCGCCGCTCCGGACCTGCGCGGCTATGGCGACAGCTCGCGTCCGAAGGGAGTGGAGCCCTACCGCGTCGGCCACCTGGTGGGCGATGTGGCCGGGCTGTTCGAGGCGCTGGGCGCACGCCGGCGCATCCTGATCGGGCACGACTGGGGCGGGGTGATCGCCTGGCAGGTCGCGCTCCGCCGCCTGCCGCTCGATGGCCTGGTGATCATCAACGCCC
>JADMIO011609077.1_pt1 | contig 21120 bp, 10 predicted proteins | sample 8958161 | NCBI WGS metagenome assembly JADMIO01 (sample SAMN16585339, study PRJNA669376) | soil metagenome | isolation source: Crop rotation soil | place: USA: Cullars Rotation, Alabama | collected 2011
CGCGACAACTTGTCCACGTGGAATTCTAAGCTTAGGATCCCAATGTGCTGGAAAGATTACCTGCAAGAGTAGAACGAAGAAGTTCAAACAGAAGAGAGAGCCGAAGCCATTGCGAATGGAGTTAATGATTGTGACATTTTTACTGCTCACAGTTGGACTAGGACTAAGCTGTGTTGTGTTTGTGAGTGAAATCTTATGGGTTTATGTCATTGCAGATCACACATCAGGTTTGCCTGAATAAAACTAGCCCCATCTATAATAACTGCTATTGTAGCAAGGGCAGTTACTATATTTCACGCTAGTTTTATCTTTATGAAGGCTTGAAAATATATCGCAGTGACTTCCAGGCAAAAATAATTATCTGCAAAACTGGCAAAAGTAGCAGGAATAGTTTTAAACAGAAGAGAGAACCGAAGCCATTGCGAATAGAGCTGATGATTGTCCTTTTTCTACTACTCACTGTAGGACTCAGCTGTGTTGCGTTTGGGAGTTAAATGATATGGCAATATCTCTCAGCGGAACACAGAGCTGGGTGGCCTAAATAGAACGGCCGATAATGAAAACATTCCTGCTCTTTCTACAATAACAAACCTGTGATGCTCGTTTTAACACTGACAGGAGAGTTTTGTGGCATGGGTGCCACACTAATGATTTTCAACAAGCGAAATGCAAATGCTATAACTTGGATCTCCTCTGTCAGTGTAAAAGCCTATCAGAAAAAAATGTTCACAATGGCAAAACACAATGGCGATGCTTCTCTTTGAGTAGTTCCCATCCAGGGGTGGGTCCAGGGGGGCCTAGGGGGCCATGGCCCCCAAAACGTGAACCAAGTTCATACTGGAGAGAATGAGATTTTTTTGAAAAATTTAGTTCATACCAGATGAAATAGACTAAATTTTATAGTATCTTTTGGCCTTTGGCCTCTCCTGATTTTTTTCTGGACCCGCCCCTGTTCTCATCGCACATAGAAAGAGCTGAGAAACATTAACACTGACAGTGGAGATCCTATTGTGGTATGTATATTACACTTGCCAAAAAGCCTTAGTGTGGCAGCCATGCCATGGAACTCCCTGTCAGTGTTAAGCAGTCTTTGGAGAGCAGCAACATACCCTCCAGTATTTTATGCTCTAGAGACGATGATTTATAATTACGCATTAGTCTCATGTCTTAGTCATATTTCTATCATATCTAAGTCTTAAGTCTCTATATCTTATATCTAAGTTCTAATTTATATATCTTCATATCTAAGTCTTAAGTCTCTATATCTTATATTTAAGTCATAATCTCTATATCTCTATATTTAAGTCTCTATATCATATATCTAAGTCATATGCATTTTAATTTCATAAAAAATCCAATTGGGAGAGATTCAAACGTGTCAAACAGAATAGAGAATTTCGACAAGCAGCTCATTTTGCAATATATGCAACGTTCATTCGCCAGTTATTCTTATTGACTGCTTTGATTTTCCATATGATTTTTTGCGAAATCTAAAGGGGCATTCACACCAAAGCTATCGTTGCTTAAGCAAGCAAATGATGTGTGATTTCACACCATTTTTGAGCGTGTTTTGGACAAATCAGGCTCAAAAATGGTGTGAAATCACAGATCATTTGCTTGCTTAAGCAACGATAACTTTGGTGTGAACGCCCCCTAAGGAACAGAAGGAAGTGACAAACAAATGAGAGTTGCATTTATTGCAAAATCAGCTTAACAAGCTGCTTTTCAAAACTGCGTCTCATTACATTGCTCATCCCTGAAATGTCATCTGTGCTGGAAACGCGAAAGCGGGGAATGATTGAAATCCTCTTCTCATCCCATTTCTCCTCTTCTTTTTCCCCTTCCCTTTTCCTTTCTTTTTCCCCTCCCCTTTTCCTTTCTTTGGGACATTCCTCTTTCTATTCCCCACTCCTTTTCCATTTCTAAGTATCTGCTTGAAGGGCTGCAACTTTCCATCACTGGCTGGTGCTCGAATGTTCAACAGATGAGCCATCAGTGGGTAGATGTCTCTATTGCTTATTCTCGGATTTTTTCGATCAACTTTAGCACGGAACTGGAAAAGAAGGTGGCAGGATTGCCGATTTCAAGGTACTTACCTTAAAACGACCTAATTTCAACCCATTCAAGGTAATTTTGTCAAATTACCTTGAATTTTTGCCAATTTTTATTAATATTCATGCAATATTCTGGGTTTTCAAGGTAATTACCTTGAATTTTACATTTTTAAGGTAATGTCCTTAATGGTCCGTAATGGTCCTTCCAGGGTTGCCAGTTGGTGGAAATGCAGCACGGAAAGTTTTGTATGGCCAACAGCCTATGTCAGCCCCGTCGCTACCATATGGCAAGTGTAGTCCTTGCACCAGGTGCGACATTCTGGGAGGGTGCGGAATTTTTAAGGCACTGCATATGTTAGGAATGTAATTTTGTAGAAATAGCATATTTCTTGCAAAAGAGCGGAGAATTCGTCAATTTGCACCAGGCGCGACTAGAGGTAGCGACGGGGCCGGCCTATGTACAGATAAACTCACATTACTATGAAACGCATTTGCTCTGTCTATATTGCAGACCTCCAATCACAATATATCACACAATGTTCCTCTTCTCTGATTAGTTGTTAAGTTGTAAACAAAGAAAGAGTGTTTCATGGTAATTGAGTTAATCTGTAACTATTATGAACCAAATTTGTTTAATTCCCGTCGGCTGCTTAGACTTTCCATTGAGAGAGTTAGCACTGCCAGACGATCTTAAACTGGATCTGATAATGAAAAGGTAATTTAAAAGGCAAAATGTCACTTAAGGCGATTTTGCCTTTAAGATCGTCTGGCAGTGTTAATTGAGAAATCTAAGCAGCCGAGGGAAGTAAACAAATGTGCTACAAGTATGGCATGGCATTTGACATGGACTGGATGAGAAGGCATCAAAAGTCAGTACTTTACATTCAGATTGATTGAGAAGTCTAAGCACACGACAGGAATAAAACAAAAAATGACATGTGGACCAACTTTTGCACACGGAGCTGAATGACGATGTGGCAAAAGTGTGTAAATGCAGAGTTTTGACAAACAGCTCTGATTTACCGAAAATGAACCTGATTAATATAGCCAGATGGTAATTGTTGTGGCGTAACATTCAACACACACATTCCGTGTTATATACAGATGTTGTGTACACAAAATAAGAAATAAAGAATATATGAGGATGAAATCGGAATCCGCAAAACTAAGTTCCCAGCGGGAAATCTAACTTACGAAATACTATAATAAGAAAGATCTCAAAAACGTGTCAAGAGCCACTAACTTTTGACTTAAATGACGGTCCATGAGCAATCAACATTGACCACATTGATGGCAGATTGTTGTCATAACCATGTGTACCAGCCCTCAGTGTTGGACCATTCCTGCCTCCTGTGTTCAGTAAAATGGGAAGTTTGCTTTCGTCTAAGTTCATTTTGGTTTTTATATGAAAGCACCTCAGTTGCGTTACTTTACTTGCAGCAAAATGACCTTAAATCCAAGCGTATATCCATTTACCAGCAGCAGAGCCTGGGTGAAATGAAGGGTGAGGCTGTACGTTTTTGATTTACAGGACAGTTATTATGGATGCTTCATTGATTGTCAGAATATTTTAAACATCATTTAGGTGCTACAATTCTCCTCACACACTATCAGATTTGATGAAAAAGGATTTCGAATATCACAAAAATCAGAAATCAGAAATGAAAGTTGATAGTTTGAACCACTGTCATGTTTGAGGCTCAGCCTCAAACACCATTCTAACGTACACTCTTAAAAATAAAATCGTCCCAACGCAGCAAAAAAATGCATTTTATTGGGTGTTGGCCGGCCACTTATTTAATTGTCACACAACGTAGTTATTATATACGTTGGATTATTTTGGTCTCTAGGCACACTAAATAATGAGTAGAGGATTAGCGCACGACGGTGAAACAAAGTGTTGGTAGCGGAAAGAGTTCGTCTGTATGGCATCTCTTCCTACCTGCGTTTACCTGGAATTCCAAAGGGATTATCTCCTCAACGTTCCATTTGCGTGGGGGTACCATTATTTAATTCGTCGGACGCAAATAATATTAGTCGCGACGTTTTTTCTTTTCCTCAGTCAATCAGAATTAATCCCCTCAACGTATTTATATTGCGTCGCTCCAAGATTCCACCAATGACTGGCGCAGTTAACTAATCGTTCGATACGCATCGAGTGAGCGCAGTTGACACCACCTCCGCGTTGAGAAGCGAACTGACGCCGTTGTTTTACGCATTTTTAAAAAGCGTCCGTCACCAGCTCCAGCTCCGTCTCTGACGCTCTTCTGTTATTATGTCATGCGTTCGGTACGCAACAAAAAGCCGCCCGCTACGCCTTTTTCCGCTGCTGCAAGCATATTCTATTGCGCAGAGAACGCTCTTTTATTCCGTCTGGTGCGTTCAGATTTCGTAGCGCAACGAATTAATTACGCGTCGGTATCTCTATTTCATTTCCGTTGCGTACGCATTCAAATTGCGTAACGCTACGAATAATAGTGCGTCGGTGTCTGTAATTCATTCCCGTTGCGTACGCATCCGATTGCGTAACGCGGCGAATTAATAGTGCGTGGGTATCTGTAATTCATTCCCGTTGCATACGCATCCGATTGCGTAACGCGGCGAATTAATACACGAAAACAACAGCGTTGGTAACGCGCTGTTTCGTAGAAGCACAGGTGAGCGAAGAATTACTCGACGGAAAGGGGGATGCACAACGATTAAATTAATGGTGAAACAACGTATCCAATACGTTGCAACAGCTTGCTGCTGCATTGACTGACAGGTGACTGCTGCATGTCCCATAATCCGCTGTAAGCTGACAGGTGACATGTTGCAACCACGCAACGTTTGCCTGGTGCACGCACAATGACTGCATTCAGGGCGAATTGTCTCCGTACAGAACACCTACTTAGCGTAGCGTTGTTTGGCTTCCATGCTGATCATTGCGTTGGTCGCGAAAAGTTTCGTTGATTTGAGAGAGAATCACTGAGAAATGCGTCGGAAGGGATTAAAATTCCGGAATTTTTGATCTGACGGCGAATAAATGTCATTTAATTGCCCCGTCAACTCTGTCATGCAGCAACGTATATATATATTCGTAGATCGACCAAAAGTGCTGCGTGTGCAAGGCATATCGTATTAAATTTTGCGCACTGTTTTTGCAGTGTATACGCTGATTTTGAGGCTCAGCCTCAATCCGTATTCAGTGCATAGTACGTTAGCGCAGAGTAAGATGGTATATTTATGCATAGCTTTCTATAAATGCTCATCATACATCATGCTTTTGGCCAACCCATCCTCAAATAGTGGTTACAGAAATGAAAGAATTAAAATGAATAATAAAAGGTTTAAAATGAAGGAATTTAGTTCCTCTGCTAGTTGGTTTCTGCTGTTTGACGTTTCAAACCATTTTAAGTAACAAATCTGATAACAAAGGATATTCGTTTTTTATAATATTAGAATGTTTGCATATTACAGAAATATTGCAAAACAAAACGGCCTAATGATACGCTGCAGAATGCAGCCACACTGCTTTCTACACTGCCTTTTCAATACTTTTCAGACGATTACTCAATATTGAACTGAGGCTGCTTCAGAATCAGCCTCACTCCGACCACTGTTGGTTTCGTTTTCACTGTTTCATGTAATTTAACATTGAGATAATATAGAAGGATCTATAATGGATGAAAAGTAAGGAAAGTTTCTACTAGAAATTACACTCTCTTGTTGAATAATTTCTTTTTTCAGAATATGAGAGGTGAGGCTTCAGCCTCATTAGCCTCACCCGACGCTCCACCACTGCCATTTACACTTAAGTAATGGGCTATGAAGGCTTCATTTCTGGAGTTTGAAACTAGCTGTAGAATTTGTAACTAAATTTATGTGTTCAGTAAAATGTGAAAGCATTGTAATAGAAAGCCATTGTCACAGTGGCACCTCGATAATGGTTTTACCCAATCTGTGAGAATTTTGCACACTTGGGTGTTTTTAGTGGGAATTCAGTTTAACCTAGGAATGCTTCAATCGAGGAAGAAAGACTCCGTTTAAAGAGTAAACATTCAGTAGTACCCAAAATATTCGTTGTCCGCTATTTTTTCATCTGTCAAGGACAACTACATTTACAAGTACATTAGCAGCCTGAATTTTGAAAAGTTTAGGAGCCATCTACCACTTCTCACATAGATAATAAAAGAGACCAGCTAACTGGGGGTAAAATATAGCTATAAAGTTGAATAATTTATATTTCTTTTTACAATGCCTCCGGGACAGTCCTATACCTTGTTAGCAGCAACTCTCACATTATTGTCAGGATTGGGTGTTACTCAAAAGGTAACGGTAGACCGGAGGATCGAACAAGGGATCGAACCCCGGACCTTCTGCATGCTGGGTGAACGTGCTACCTACTAGAGACGACTTAGTGTAATATTATTTCAATAGTTTGCATGCTATAAGTCCACTCCAGAAATACATTGAATGCTACAAGTGCTTTAGTCCATTTACGTGTGCATTCAAAGGCACCTGTGGTACAGGTAAGGTAATGTAACTCACGTGGTTCTAAATGCAAACTTAAGTGGTCTTGGCAAATTTTAGCATGAAGTGCCTCAATTCAGTAAAATTTGCATTCAAATATACAATTTATTCAGTTTGTTTAAAGCTTATTAAGTATTATTTTTAATTTTAGTGTATTTTGTTATTTTAGATTAATAGGTTAACGTTTATTTAAAGTTTTGTTCAGTTTACTATCAGAGTTCATTCAGTGGTAGAATTCAGTTAAACTTACGTCTGAACTTTTTATCCTGAAACACCCAATGCTCATCAGCAACAACCAGAAATTGCATCATTCGTGAACTGCGCTTCACATGCCATCTCTTCGGGATGTCTTTCTTGCGATAAACGCGGTAATGGTTGGTTTTAGCTGCAGCTTTCAGAGCAGAGTAGATCTTATTCTCATTACCTGAAATATTACATAATTAAGTACGAATGATAAAGCAGTTTGAATCATCAGTGGTTTCTAGCATTAACCACAAGTGTCTCTCTCATTCATGAGTTGGTTATGGTGACTAAACATCTAAAGCAAGACTCGAATCTGGTCGTTGCAACTATATGTTTCAGAACTGACACAATGTCTCTATATTGATTGACACTGTAGCGGTTGAACCAGTCACGGATCCAGAGGGGGGCCAGGTGGGTCATGGCCTTCTCTAAAATAGTTGAGCAAATTCCTACTAGATAGATTGGAGTTTTCTGAGAAATGGAGACCATACTAGATAGAATGAGACTTTCTGGCCCCTGACCCTCTCCAAATATTTTTCCTGGATCCGCCCCTGGGTTGAGCGCCATCTCTCAGGGATGTCTTTCTTACGATAGACGCGGTAGTGGTTGACTGTGGATGCAGGTTTCACAGCAGTGTAAATCTTGAAAACGATTCAGTGCTTCTTGTTAGAACCACAAAAATTTGCATCTGATTTTTAAAGCAGAGAGTATTTCTCCGTTACTCTCAGAGACCAACGTTTAGACACTGATAAGGGAGGTTGTCAAGAATATACCCAAGTTGCAATACTCAAACCGGAGCCGCAGGCGAGGGCCTGCTCAGATGGAAAATATTTTATTATAAGAATGTTTCTCTCGCACGCTCTGTTTGCTGCTACTGTTGCTGTGTTTGCATCTAATGCTGCTTGCTGCTGTTGCCATGAGCAACGGTCACATGGCCTTGCCCTCCTCTGTGTTGCTGAGATCTGCTCACTGAGGGAGCTGTTAGCAGCTGGGAGGAAGAAACCCCTTTCCACAGAGAAGAACGATTTTTTGTTAATGCGGGAGGCAAGAGTAAAAAGAGACAACTGAGCTGGCCTAAGAGCACGAAGCGCTTGACCTGACCTCTAGTGAGGCCGTGCTCAAACACACATGAACGATCTCGATACGTGTAAACGAATTTCTCCAGCACAAACTACTGTTTGAACAAAATAAACAACAAATAACAACTGAGCTACTGAAGTGTACCTCCTTTTTGGCTGATTTGTAGAACTGGTGATTTGGAGCTGATTTGGTAAGATGACTTTGAGATGCCAGCTTTTTGCAGGATCTTGACCAGGTCAGTTTTCCACTGTGGTCTGATTTCTGTCATTCCATGGTCAGAAGTGATGATCAGGTTGGCTTTATTCAAAAGACCAACTTGTTTCAGTCTAGTCTTCAAGTAACCCACAGCATCGTCCACTTTGCTGTGAGAGAAATGTGACAAGTAGATAGTTATTAAATAGATATTTTTATATTTCAGAACTTTCAATATCAGCTCTCTATTTTCCATTTCATCATATTCTGTGCAAACTAGCTAATTTACATTCAATATAATTAGTGTCATTAAGGTGACTTTCTTTTCATTAGTTCTATTGTTGTAACATGTACTAATGATGGATTTTGGGATTTGTCATTAAGTTATTAAGTTATTAAGGTCGTGTTCAAGCAGTGAATAAACTACTGTGAGTAATAAGTGTTTCACAAGGACCTACACTACGGTAGCAACTGATGAGTTTCATTTAAGAGAGATCTACGCACATCAGACTGTAATCGCGCTAGATGTATAGGTAGGATCGCGTGCATTCGTTGCACCCCTTTTCACGCCAAGTACCTACGCATACTGAGGATAAGAGTTCTCTAAGTGTACTTCAGCATCGGCGGGATTCTTCCTATAAGAGACAGGAAGCGTGTTCCATCGATGTGAGCTACCGTGGCTCTGATACGGTTGGCGCTCTTGCCGGGCAAAAACTATTCGCTGTTCTGCCCTGTAATTCATCGTAGATTAGCGAAAACAACAAACTTAACATCCCTCTCGAGGGAGGGAACCGTTACAGCATTGAACATGATTTCATCCTTATCTTACTAATTTTTTATTATCTCCCACTATCAAGCTTCACATATCCACCCTGAGAGCCTACTTAGATTTATCGAAAAAAGTTAATGAAAAGGCTAAGCAGCCCACAGCGAATAATTAAAGAAAGATGGTTCATATTAGTTAAAGAAGCAGTTTTGTCAAAACTCTGTAACACGCTACATTTGCCGACTTCAATTATTGCAGCTCTGTGCAGAATAACACAGAAACTTGGGAATTCTGCTGCTCTGTTTACATTTCAGATCAAAATATCATTCTAGAAGAAGAAGAAGAAGCATCATGACAGCAACAGTAGCTTAGTGCAGGCTTTCCCATTTGATTACTCATTGGGCAACCTGCAGAAAATCAGCGTGCAATTAATTGCACACAGTTTGGGAAAAGCTGGATTAGTTGACTTGTAAACTATTACCCTAATCTGACTCGTATTTGTTACCTGCCCGGATAGCTCAGCTGGTTAGAGCATCTGTCTAGATTACAGAAGGTCCGTGGTTCGAGGCCCCATCCGAGCATTAACCTTTGCGAGATATGATTACAAAACAAAGAAAACTCGTTCCTATATGCTGCGCGCGTTTATCGGCACTATACCTGATAGCCTTCTGCATCTGACCCTTGTTGTTCGGACTAAACTTATGCCCCGTCAAGTCAGGTTCCTCAAAGTAGAGCATCACCAAATTGGAAGGTTTTGTTTTGTCTGTCAGCCATTTTATTGCAGTGTCTACCCTTGTCCTAGAAGAAGAAGATACTATATTTGGAACATGCTTAACACTCACATTAACACTCCGAGGTATATATACCACGGTGCACAAATTTCACATATTTTTTAGAAAATCAGCACTCACATTTCCCATAATAAAAGGACATTGTCATGCCGGGGTATATATACCCCGCAGTGTCTATTAACCATATCTTGTCCCTCTACCTTCTGTTCATGTCAAAGCATCTCGCTGAGACCAAGAAACGATTATATAAAATGGTATAGTTTTGATTAAAGGTGGCTTTCTGAACAGATTGTGCTGTTCTAAAATGTTCCATTTATTCAAGTTATAGTATATGGATCTTTAAAGTATCTAGTCTCTTTTATCTATTCTATTTCATATAGTTTTGTGTGCAATACACACAAACTTCATCAAAATTGTCTCAATTTGAACACTAATCTTTTCTATGGTTGAAGTTTAAAACTAGCTGGTAAGCACATGGTTAAAGTAAAACATACTGCAGTCATTGAAAAGTCTCTGAGATTCTCATTGTCTAAATACAGTGATTAGTAGTCAGTAAGTCATTGGTACAATTTGATTTCTGTGGAAATTACATTGCAATTAATTGCACACTGTCAAATGCATGCAGTTTGTGCCACAATCTGTTGACCACAGTGTGAGTTGTTTTTCTTGCTCTCTCTCTCTCTCCCACCCATATTTTACACTTTTCTTTCTCCTTGGTACATTTAGGTAAGAAGAAGATAGAGAGCAAAAACGCAACTACTATGCTTCACACTGTGACCAACACAATGTGGCATATTCATACACATCTATGCCACCTGTAATTCAAGTTTCTGCCTCCCGAACTTAGAACATTCTTGATCTTGTGGTTAGCATATGGCCAGGTAGATCCAGGCCACCTCACAACACTGCTATACCGATTCCTTCCTGCCAACTCATTTGCTGTCTTTAGAATCAAAAGTGGAATAAAAATATGTTCTTTGAAACATTCTCAGTGCAGTGAAGAGTCATTCTACTTTTTCATTCTACCGTAGTCTTCAGCCATTCTACTCTTCATTCTCTTCTTTTCATGAAGAGTCATTCTACTTTTCGTTTACAATCCAAACTATACACAGTACATACAACACAGTCTATACAAAAAGAAATTAATTTTTTATGCATCCAATGAAGTAAACTCATAGATGACAATCATCAAGGATTACTGAGATGCCCATGGATTCATTTTATTTCAGAGTGGTTTTTGCTAGTTTTTGTTTATTGTTTATCGCTAATTGTGCAATATAGCTTGTACTATGAAAGATTCGACAGTCAGTGTAAAGTTCATTAATTACAGCTAGATTGTGCCCATGGGCATACCAGTAACTCTTAGGCTGAAGATTCTTTACAGTTTACTATAATACTCATACCTTCTAATGCTCTCTGGCAATGGACAATCCTGATGGTGTGTCTTGTTTAATCCATAGAGGCATTCTAAATGCAACATTTGTCCAACAAAGCCAATTTACTCAGCTAGGCCTACTTCATAATCTGTCTCTCACCCATATAGGCGTGACTTGTTGTTGAAGAGCTCTGATCTCTTTACTGCACTCGTTTCTTCAACGTTGAATCATAGAGCATCTCTCTGATCTATGATTATTACTTGAACATATGCTTGAATATATATGATTGTTATTCTGTAAACTATCTTGGTATTATTTGAATATGTTATTTGTTTCTCCACAGAAATCAGCTGAAATGGCTGTTTCCATAACAAAAACTCGTCCATTTGTGATTGGGTAAGTTTGCAAGAGGGTATCTCTCCCTCTGTGAACTCTCACATTGCAAGTTGTCACAGGAGCATAAAAATACTTGAATACACGTTCATAAATGTGGTCTGTATATTATGGGCTCCCCATCTGAGTGTTAAGCTCCATGCACTCACCCATATAGGCTTGACACGTTTGTTGAACATATAGTAGGCCATATCTGTTTTCTGCACCCGTCTCTTCAATTTTGGATCATAAAGATTATCTCCAACTGTTCCTGTTTTCTCTGGGAATTTCCCAGTTGCAATTGCAAAGTGATTGACTGGGGTGATGGTGGGAAATGAAGTCTTGATGATGGGAACAAATGATCCATTCTCTTTTAACCTGAAAGCACACACATACAAACATTATTTGAGTGAAGTATATATAGATATTACGTAAGTAAGTGTCATTCATTGATCATGTTCATAACAATATGACAGAGTTGGGGAATGAGATATGCAGCCACATTTATATGACAATTGAAGCTGGCATGTCAATACGATTTCATCGTAAGGAAAGTAATGATATTGAAAACTCTTTTGATAATACTATTCTGCACTACTCAATCAAATACTGGTATTGACAGGTGTCTTCAAACGTACACAGTGTTAACACTGACAGGGGAGTTCCATGGCATGGGTGCCACACTAATGTGTTTCGACAAACGTAATGCAAATACCACTAGGATCTCCTCTGGCAGTGTTAAACTTACCATTTAATATTTGGTGCTCTAAACTTGTCCAGATAATCATGCCGAAATCCATCCAGTGAAATGACAATCAGTGGCCTGAGACCAAACTTGCTTAGGCTATCAGCTGCATCAGTGAGATCCAGTGAGTGCTGCAGCATCAGTAGAGCATAAAACAGCTTGCAGACGCAGAGAACATATTGAATGCATGTTTCCCGTTTCACTCTCTTGAACACCACTGTCCACATTTCATTCACTGTGCAAAATCACTACGTGATTTGAGCTTACACTGTCATTACTGGGTATCTATTGTACTTGTATATTCAATATTTCGGGAAGCAGGGGCGGGCCCAGCGGGGGGCCAAGAGGGTCCCCCAAAAAGTTGGAGCAAATTCATACTAGACAGAATGAGATTTTTGAAAAATGAAGTTCATGCTCGATAGAATGGCACTTTTTTGCCATTAGCCCCTCCCGAAATCTTTTTATGGACCCGCCCCTGTCGGGGAAGATAGTCTGACGAACACCAGCAGCATCCAGCCAGGTCGTTCCTGTCTCTTTTCTTCTGTCTGAGAGCAACGTTGGTTTCAACATCAAGCACCCAATCAGTTAGATGGCACACTGGTCATTTCATTTACTTATTGTGACAATAGAGGTATATTTATATTCAAGGAGTCATGAATGTTTGTTTTGATTTCAACAGTCCAATAAAGAAAGTATAAACAAACCCTCAGAGCCAATCAGATTCAAGGACTCTTATCTAGGTGCTCTGTAATTGGAAGTTGCAAATTGAAACAATAAACATTCATGACTCTTCCACTCTTCGTATATGAATGCACCTGTACCACGAGATAAAAAGGTAATGAAACGAAAATATATAGCGCTTGAGGTGAGCATATATTCCCGACTCAAACTGTTCGCTTCTTATGAGAGATAGAAAATGTCATACTTTGCATTTCTGTCCCGCCTGTGGCACTGTTGTAGTCTTGTTATTTGCAGCCCATCGTTTAACACTTCCAGATGATCTGAAAGTCAAAATCGCCTTTAATCACACTTTTCACCTATAAATTGCCTTTTTTGCTTGAATATCCAGTTTAAGATCGTCTGGCAGTGTTAACTCTCATGTGGAAAGTTCGTACGTTTATACAAATTCCTATATACCGCTTTATTCGCCGCTCTCCACAACTCTGTAGTGCCAGAGTTTTCAGAATTTATAATCGTCGTCGCTTACTGGATTCTTCAAGTTGTTTGTTTCATTTTGTAAATTGTGGCCATTTCGCGAATCAATACTATATTAACACTGACAGAGGAGATCCTTTGTATTATGTATATTTCGATGGTCAAAAAGCATTAGTGTGGCACATATGCCATGGAACTCCCTTGTCAGTGTTAATATATTCAGTGGTTTCGCAGACTTCTATTAATCCGAAGGAATCATATGTTAAACTTGGAAAACAAATGAGGCATTTTGGAGTAGAAGCGCCTAAATCCATGTTGTCTCGCAATTGAAACCACACATGTCTCATATTTTATATGTCACATATGCGTGGTTTTAACTGGAAGCCAAAGCGGACAAACAGTTTGATTATAAGAGAGCTATAATATGAGAGTTCAGCAGCAAGCGGCACTCATTCACACTGTGGCACCATTTGAAAATGTAAAATCCTGAAAATCTGCAGAAAATTGCAAAATCCTGCAAATAATAATGAAAAAAATCTTTGCTGACATAACCTAAGTAATAAATTTTTTATTATTATTTTGGTAAAGTGTGAATTATGCACCTCCTGTTTATGAACTCCCATATTACATCTCTCTTTTCTTTGCGTTTGTGTGCGTATGTACGTCTTTTCACGCCGACTTTTCGAAGAAAAATGAAGTTGATGCATACGATTTTGTTCATATTTCGATCAAAGTGTCACATACTTTCAATTTTACGCATAGAATGACGCAATATCACGCTGTTCAAGTGCCACAAGTGCCCAATTTCACGCTGCTATCTCTCATTATAATCAAATAATTCTCAATTTACTGGCTATTCAATGGTTACACACTCTGACAACTTGAATTATTCAAGCCTCTTTAGTGCTGTTGAAGAAAATAATTTATCTGTCTCCCTGAATTGAAATTAACTGATGCTCTCAATTGAAATAATTTACATCTCGCTGGAGAACAGAGGATAAAATATTCTAAAAAATAATAATAATATGAAAAAATGAAGAAAAAAAATTGGCTGCTGTGCTGCTAAAAACTAATAAAACATAGAAGAAAATCTATTAAAAAATATAACACTCCTAAGAAGCAGTAAAAAAAGTTAAAAAAGTCGCAAAAAGCAGCAAAAAAATTTTAATTTTCAGTGTGAGTGTTGAAAGTATAAACAAAATATATAAAATATGTATATCACAGCAGTCTGATGCATTAAAAAAGTTGAAACTGTTGTGGCTACAGTAGCGGGACAGAGACTTCTATGCATCACTGAATGAGTCCCATGCGCTGTAGCAACTTTCTTTCTTTCTCCGTTTCTCCGTTTCTACTTTTCTCTCTCCTCTCCTGCTCTTATTTCACAGCTTTCTCTATTTACCTCACGTGCGCAAGTGTAAAACTCACAAAAGAGAGGTGCAATATGGGAGTTCTCAAACAGGAGGTGCGTAATTCAGACTTTGACAAAATAATAATAAAAATTTTATTAATTAGGTTATGTCAGCAAGATTTTTTTCATTATTATTTGCAGGATTTTGCAATTTCATGCAGATTTTCAGGATTTTACACTTTCAAATGGTGCCACAGTGTGAATGAGTGCCGCTTGTTTCTGAACTCTCATATTATAGCTCTCTATTATAGCCGGTGAAGGATAAGTCCATATTCAGCCATCGGCACAAACTGTTCAAATTGGTAATATATATGACCTACTCCTAACCGTATAATCAGAAAGATGAAATAAAGAGGGAAAAGTACAAGCAACAGTAGAAGTAGCAGCAACTGAGTCCATGGGATATGTCATAGGGAGAGACTTAGAATGACGTATGAACCATTCTAGACATTTCCTAACCGGTTATGGTGTGTGTGATATATCTGCAATCTGCTTCGCCTCTACAACTTGGTGAATCAACCAGTAGCGGATCCAGAGAGGGGGGCCAGAGGGATCATGGCCCCCAAAATAAGAGAGAAAATTCATACCAGAAAGAAAAGGATTTGAGAAAAAAATCGAGTTTATACTGGATAGATTGGCACTTTTTTGCATCTGGCCCCCTCACTTTTTTTCCTGGATTCGCCCCTGGAATCAACCTGAAAAAAGTGGCAAGTAAACGCGTGTGCTGTTTTTAGGTAACTATTTATGTTCTAGTTACTTCAATATACAATGTCCAGTACCAACATGTTATGTTATCATGTTATGGCCCTTGTTGTATGAATTCTAGTCATCTGCCCCTGTAAGTGATTCTAAGAAAATCACTAAGTTTCTCTAACATGTAAGCATTGCAATTACTGCATACCATTCCAGTTGCAACGTAGATGATCATGAGACTCAGAAAACGTCATTAGAGGATTTTGACAGATAGGTAATGTGGCAAATTTGCAACATCTACAACTCTCCTTTGTTTTTAATTACGTTGGCTGCTTAGATTTAACATTGAATCTTATGGAAAATTTAAGCAGCAGACCAATGTTACACATATATATAAATGAAATCTCTGTCAAAATTGTCCATTAACAATCACATTATTAGTTTACTGCCTTTTAGATCATGATTATGCATGTTTCTGTGTTCTACCTTACTCAATTCAGGCAACCTCCGGTGTGAGTGTTAAAACTCTTTAGCATGCAATACGAGCTTTCAAATTCTCATAGGGACTGTAGAACGTTGTGGAATGTATGAACACCAATAAAAGTGCTATATAAAACGATTTGGGAGTGTTAAGTATATAATATGATTCCATAACATCGACTTGATTTTATTTACGAATTTAATCCTTTGTTAATGAACTTGTTGGCCATGGCAATAGGCTTGAAACGGGTTTTATTTATACATTCCGGTATTTACATTCCGTAATGTTCAGAATTACGCTGATACCTAGCTCTTCCGCAGATCAAACTGTCTGTGCTAGATGAAAATATAATGCCCCATTGGAAAGATTATTTAAAGTTGCTTTGAACAATTCAGTTGCTCAGTCCAGAAGTCGCCTCTAAGACATTTTTAGCATGACTAAATAATAGAGATTATTCTACGGAATACAATTTGGTTTAGTCCACACGGAATCTTTTATTATTTAAATGAGTGCTGTCAAGTCTTAGCAGAATTAAACTTATACTGAAATACACACCTCTTGGTCAACTTGTGGGAACCAGTAAAAAATCGTACCTCTCTCTCTCTCTCTCTCTTTTCGACACTTTATTTCTCACTCAACCCACCTTTCACGCTCTCTCTCTCTCTCAGTTCATATCTCTTTCGTCTTTCTCTATCCTAAACTCCCATTTTCTCACTATCTCTATTTCTGACACTCCTTTCTTTCTTCTTCAAAACATCGCTTCCTTGCCTAATAATCTCTTACTCTTCCCCTCACATTTTTTCTGCCACTTTCTCTCTCTCTTTCTTTCTGCCTCATTTCCTATATCTATCTTTTCATACGCTATTCCGTATATCTTTCGTTTTTACAGTCTATCCCTACTAAATGGTTTTCATTATTTTCAGTGTTCTCGACATTCATTCTCTTTCCTTGTATTTCTTTTTCAGTAATATTACTCTTTATCTATTTCTTTCTGCTCTAAATTACAAGCGTTATATTTAATCTATCATCGCTTCTTCTCCTTCTTCACATTTTTTTTTAAATTTCTCACCTACATGTTCTGAATTCCTTCCCTCTCCTTTTCCATATTTCCAGTTTTTCTTTCTTTCTTAATTCCTTTTTCATCTGTTGCTCTCTCTCTCCCCTCAATCTTGCTCTATTCTCTCCCTCTCTCTCTCTCTCTCACCTTTGTCCTTTCATCCTCTCTTACTCACTCTCTTTCCAATTTCAGCGACAACTTCTGACGTCATTTGCTCCTTACTTAGCCTAGTCGCTAAAGAGCCACTACTATTTTTATTCTTTATAGGGCTGTCTTCATTAGTTTTTTGTTGTGAGGATATCATTTTGTGCATATCTGTGATTAAAATTTCAAGTGCAAGAGCGCTAGATATTCAAACTGTGCAAATAATTTAAATTACCAAGAGCCAAGCATTGCAGAATTTAGAATTCGAATCCCTAGTGATTAATGAACGAAATATCTGTGCTAACGTGTAGCTTTACGTTTTTAACTCTGATTTGCTGTGACAAACAAACTGTGAACTACCAGAGGTTAAACTCTCAAATGGGAAGTTGTCAATAATGGTGAGACACACACACAGGCATATATATATATATGCACAAGCTTTCCATGTGAGTGTTAAGACTTACATGGGAAGTTTTGTGGTCTATGGGACACGTTTACAGGTGTTCGAGTGGTATATTTAATATCTGAGTGATAGCCTCACACGTAAGCGCTATACGACCCTAAAGGCAAAATCGCCTTTAAGTGCCTTTTTCACCTTTTAAATTGCCTTCTTTATTAGCAGACCCAGTTTAAGATCATCTGGCAGTGTTAACGAAACTGCGCGGAGATAGAGTGTAGTGAGATACACTGCGGTCAAAACGAAAGAATTGCATTTGCATAAACAGACCTAATCTCGCTGTAAAAAGACGTTTGGAAGTTGAAGCAGAGGAATTCTTCAGTAACACGAGCATTTAAAAATAATAATTTTTAACACTGACAGAGGAGTCCCATTGTGTTATGTATATTGCGCTTGTCAAAAAGCATTAGTGTGGTACCCATGCCATTGAACTCCCCTGTCAGTGTTAAACTTATGCCACAATCCAAAGCCAATGTCAGCCGACAATTATGCAGTAGCAACAAACAACAGCACAGAAACGTTTTGATTTTGATCATCCATACCTTTTCCTTCTCTTGCTGTGTGTTGTTGTACCCCCTGTCACGATCAAAATTAAAGCAAAGCAACTGCTGTGTCAGGAAGTAAGTCGCCTCCGTGGTGTAATGAAAAGCAAGTCGGAGAACACTTCCGAAGGTTTCCTGTTCGAATCCGGGACGGAGCGTAACTTTTGTGTGACTATGTTTGCCTGACAGCTCCTAATGCCATTGGGTTTGAAATCCAGTGTATCGGGTAACACTTTGCCAGTGATTCCACATCAGTGACGCTGTTCTGGTCAGTGAGTGCTCCTGGTTACTGCTGCTGGACAAGCTACAACCCCGCAGAACTGGGACTGATGTGGTTTTGTGGATTAGATTTATTAAAACTGAGCAATTATTTAAGAATGAAAGAAGGAGACAAAGGAAGCGAAGAAAAGCCAAAGTGATTTTGAAAAGAGCAGACCAGTGCCCCAGTGTGCTGTACTGTAGCATTTTCAATTGAGAATTTTTATTGATGGTTCGAATCAAAATATTCTCACATCCGCTTCTGTCACACGGTTGCCAGGCCGTGTACAGGGGCGGGTCCAGAAATTAATGTTGGAGGGGGCAAGAGGCCAAAAAGTCCCATTCTATCTAGTGTAAATGGGATTCTTCGGAGAACTCCATTCTATCTAGTATGAATTCATTCTACCATTTTGGGGGGCCATGGCCCTCCTGGCCCCCCTCTGAATCTGCTACTGGCTATGTATGTCACTGCCTTTACAATTGAGGCATTGCTTACTAAGAGTGCCTTAGTCCATTTAGCATTGAATTTAGAATTGATTAGCATTGATCGATTATATTATATTACATTATCTGCAGCATAGTTGCCTATGTGAATCTAAATGTGAAGCTAAATGAGATTAAATACTTCTATAGAATGCAATGTCTCAATCCTACAACTGATATGACCAGAAATGATCATAGTATTGCTGTATTCGGTTTGAAATCTGGCTTGACAATCTTCAAGCTAGTTTCAGACTTTAGGTTTTAGTGTGCTAAAACCCATGTGCCAGTTGAGTCAGTGAAAATAGCTATCATGCCAGTTCCACAGACCCTGGCACTATGCACAGCAGCCACACTCAGCATGATCCTTTTTGTGGTACAAATTTCCATCAGTCTTGCAGTGCCTCTCACATATAAAACTTTGCCTATTTAAAATGTTTGTAAACTAAATTATTACGACAGCATTGAACTCAGTCTGTAATGGCTTGAAAATCCTCAAGCCAGTATCAGACTGTCACTTTTTAGGTTCAATAGTTAATTCAGTGGAACAAATACCATGCCAGTTCCACAGACCCTGGCACTATGCACAGCAGCCACACTCTCCATGATCCTGTTTGTGATGGTGCCAATGTTCAACAGTGACAGTCTGGGGATGTTTGGATACAGACCAGTGGTGCTCGTATCATTTGATGGGTTCAGACATGACTATGTCAGGAAGGAAGGAGTAGAGATACCGAATATCAAGAGGTGAGAACACATTTCCCAAATGAAGAGTATCGTCATAGAAAGTCTCTAAAGAAAATAAAAGTCAATGAAAACTCTAGCAGTCTGGGCATGTTTGGATATAATCAAGAGGTGCTTGTGTCATTCGATCATCTCAGCCATAGCGGATCCAGAGGGGGGCCAAGGGGGCCTTGCCCCCCAAAATGGTAGAAAAAAATTCATGCTAGATAGAATGTATTGATTTCATACTAGATAGAATGACACTTTTTGGCCTTTGGCCCCCCTAAATTTTTTCCTTAATCCGCCCCTGGGTTTCAGATATGACTATGTAAGAACATAGCTCATTTTTTACCGGGAAATTGTGTACATCATGCTTCAGACTTTCATATACAACCAGTTGGAGTTACTTATGTAAAAATAACATAAATAATTTCAACTGGTTTTATATGGAAGTACCGTATATAGCATGAATATAGTAAAATATAGTAAAAAACAATGAGTGCTGTGACTTCATATGCTAACAATCTAGAAGTCCTTTAGTGCATTTGAAATAGCTCGAACTGGCTGAACAGAGTACGCCATAATGCTGATTGTGCCTCAACCAAAATTTTGTGTTTCTCCACCATAAGTCTTTTTGAAATAAGTCTGAATAAGAGGCCACAGATGAGAATAGAGTGAAGAGCATAATGCTGATCCTGTCGCAACCGAAAATTTGTGTTATTTGACCATACTAGTCTGAAAAGATGGCAATAAAACTGTGTTACTCCACATCTGGGATCTGGTGGGAGGAATTGAGGGTGGCTGAAAATAGGCCAAAATGGGGGGCCCTTGATTCCTCGATATAGTGGGAGGAATCGTGAGTGGCCGAAAATAGGCCAAAATGGGGGACCCTCAATTCCTCGATCCGGTGGGAGGAATCAAGAGTGGCTGAAAATAGGCCAAAATGAGGGGCCCTCAATTCCTCAATCTGGTGGGAGGAATTAGGGGTGGCTGAAAATAAGCCAAAATGGGGGACCCTTGATTCCTCAATATAGTGGGAGGAATCGATAGTGGCTGAAAATAGGCCGGGGGACCCTCAATTCCTCGATCTGGTGGGAGGAATCGAGAGTGGCTGAAAATAGGCCAAAATGGGGGACCCTCGATTCCTCGATCTGGTGGGAGGAATTGAGGGTGGCTGAAAATAGGCCAAAATGGGGGATCCTCAATTCCTCGATCTGGTGTGACGAATCAAGAGTGGCTGAAAATAGGCCAAAGTAGGGGACCCTCAGTTCCTCGATATAGTGGGAGGAATCGAGGGTGGCTGCAGTCAATACTGCTCTCATTTTCTGCAGTTAGATCCATTACACATTTCACTCTCTTCACAGCCAAGAATGTCTTTTTTATGTACATTTAACACTTGCATTGTAAACTCCAGTGCAATCAAGACTGCTCTCAATTTCTGCAGTTAGACCCATTACACCTTTCTCTCTATTCTCAATCCCCTAACTCATAAAGAAACATATAAGAGAAAGAGAACTTCCTTCCTTACACACACACCTTTGAGCCACAAAAACAAACTCGTAAAAACAAAGAAACCAGAAAAGCTGCCTTC